>LSQX01340956.1_pt1 | contig 77258 bp, 67 predicted proteins | sample 654561 | NCBI WGS metagenome assembly LSQX01 (sample SAMN04489861, study PRJNA283612) | anaerobic digester metagenome | isolation source: 4 biogas reactors fed with cattle manure at either 37C or 55C with and... | place: Denmark: Kongens Lyngby | collected 2014
TCCTGAATGGTAAGTCTCTCTATTCCATCATTAAGCTCTTCTGCAAGCTCATCCAAATCTATCTGCTGAAGCAATTCCTTAATGGCTTCTGCGCCCATGCCCGCTCTGAAGGCATTCTCTCCAAAGCTTTCAACAGCTTCCTTGTAGTCCTTGTCGGAAAGAATCTGTTTTCTTTCAAGGGTAGTATTACCCTCATCAAGAACAACGTAAGATGCAAAATATAATACCTTTTCAAGCTGGCGTGGTGCCATATCCAAAAGAAGTCCCATCCTGCTCGGAATTCCTCTGAAGAACCATATATGGGAAACAGGAGCGGCAAGCTCTATGTGACCCATTCTTGTACGGCGCACCTTTGAAGAAGTAACCTCAACGCCGCACTTGTCACATACAACTCCCCTGTACCTGTTTTTCTTGTATTTACCACAGTGACATTCCCCATCCTTTGTAGGGCCAAATATTCTCTCGCAAAAGAGACCGTCCTTTTCAGGCTTCAGTGTTCTATAGTTTATGGTCTCCGGTTTCTTAACTTCTCCATGAGACCAGGATAAAATTGTCTCGGGTGATGCCAGGCCAATTTGAATTGAATCAAAATAATTAAAATCTACCATGTTCCGCCTCCCTTTACTACTACTCCTCAACCTTTTCAGCATGCTTCAAATACGTTTCCTTAATAAGTTCCGCACTTAGATCGCCGCCATCTGCAAAGTCATCATCGCCAGACACATCATATTCCAAATCCTTGGTCAACAAATCAGCATTGTCATCTTTCATTTCCACCAAATCAGGATTTTCCTCTTCCCTCTTGGGTCGGTACTTGTCCGGATTCTTGATATAGTCTTCCTCGGTTTCCTTAATCGGAATTTCTTCTCCTTCTTCAGTGAAGATCTTCACATCAAGGGCAAGGCTTTGCAGTTCCTTGACAAGAACCTTGAACGACTCTGGTATTCCTGGTTCAGGAACATTTTCTCCCTTGACAATCGCTTCGTATGTTTTTACTCGTCCTACCGTATCGTCGGACTTGATTGTCAGAATCTCCTGCAATGTGTAAGCAGCTCCGTAAGCTTCGAGAGCCCAAACCTCCATCTCTCCGAAACGCTGGCCACCGAATTGCGCTTTACCGCCCAGTGGCTGCTGCGTAACGAGGGAATAAGGACCGGTAGAACGGGCATGCATTTTATCGTCCACCAAGTGGTGCAATTTCATATAATACATATAGCCCACTGTTACGCGGGAATCGAAGGGTTCGCCGGTGCGTCCGTCAATCAATTGAACTTTCCCGTCTCTAGGCAAACCCGCTTCTTCTAGAAGATTCATAATGTCTTCTTCGTTAGCCGGGTCAAAAACAGGTGTGGCCACATGGTAGCCCATGGTTTTTAAAGCCAAACCCAAATGCACTTCCAAGACCTGCCCAATATTCATACGGGAGGGTACACCCAAGGGGTTTAAGACGATATCCAAGGGGGTGCCGTCCGGCATAAAGGGCATGTCCTCTTGGGGTAAAATTCTGGAGACAACCCCTTTGTTACCGTGGCGTCCCGCCATTTTATCCCCGACGGATATTTTTCTTTTAATCGCAACATAAACGCGCACCATGGTATTGACGCCGGGTTTTAAATCCTCATCTTTATTCGCTCTGGAGAATTTTTTAACATCGACAACAATACCGGATTGCCCGTGGGGCACTTTAAGAGAGGTGTCTCTGATTTCTCTGGCTTTCTCGCCAAAAATGGCGCGAAGCAATTTTTCTTCGGCAGATAAATCGGTCTCGCCTTTTGGGGTCACTTTACCGACCAAAATATCTTCGGATTTTACTTCCGCACCGATATAGACAATCCCCTCTTCGTCCAAGTTTTTAAGTGCATCTTCAGAAACGTTGGGGATATCTCTGGTAATTTCTTCCGGACCCAATTTCGTCTCTCTGGCTTCGCACTCGTATTCTTCGATGTGAATAGAGGTATAAACATCGTCTTTTAATAAATTTTCATTGATGAGCACCGCATCTTCGTAGTTATAACCTTCCCAGGTCATAAATCCGATCAAGGCGTTGCGCCCCAAGGCCAGCTCACCCATTTCTGTTGAAGGGCCGTCGGCGATGGTTTCATCTGCCGCGACGCGTTGTCCTTTGTCCACCAAGGGTTTTTGATTGATGCAAGTGGTCTGGTTAGAGCGTTTAAACTTGTGTAGATGGTAGGTATCCAGCGTATTGTCTTCGTCCGCTCTGACGCGAATCGTCTTTGCATCTACATATTCCACGACGCCGTCCCTTTTGTTGATAACGCAAACGCCGGAGTCCTTGGCAGCTTTGTATTCCATACCGGTTCCGACAAAAGGTGCTTTCGGTGTAATCAACGGCACCGCTTGACGTTGCATGTTGGCACCCATCAAGGCACGGTTCGCATCGTCATTTTCCAAGAAAGGAATCAAGGATGTTGCGACGGATACCACTTGTTTTGGAGAAACGTCCATATAGTCGACTTCCTCCGGCCTTAAGGTGACAAAGTCGCGGTTGCTACCGGAACGACCGGTAACGTCTTTATTCACAAAACGGTTGTTTTCATCTAAGGACTCGTTGGCCTGTGCAATGGCATATTGACCTTCTTCGTCAGCGGATAAAAAGTCGTACTCTTTTTCCACGATACCATTGTTCACACGCAGGTAAGGGGTTTCGATGAATCCGTATTCGTTGACGCGGGCATAGGTTGCCAAAGATCCAATTAAACCGATGTTGGGGCCTTCTGGAGTTTCGATGGGACACATTCTGCCATAGTGACTGTGGTGTACGTCTCGAACCTCAAAACCGGCCCTCTCTCTACTTAAGCCGCCGGGTCCCAGTGCCGATAATCTTCTTTTATGTGTCAATTCGCCCAAGGGGTTGTTTTGATCCATAAATTGCGACAATTGGGAGCTACCGAAAAATTCTTTTAAAGAGGCGTTGATCGGCCGCGTGTTGATCAAGCTCTGAGGGGTTAGGCCTTCATCGTCCTGTACGGACATACGCTCTCGAACCACTCTTTCCATACGGGACAAACCGATACGGAATTGATTTTGCAATAATTCGCCGACGGAGCGCAAACGCCTGTTGCCTAAATGGTCGATATCGTCTATACTGCCGATACCGTACTCCAGTCCGATGAAATACGAAACCGATGCAAATAAATCGCTTTGTAGAATATGCTTTGGCACGAGGGTATCTAATTTATTTTTTAACTCTTCGTATTTCTCCTCGTCGGAAACATCCTTATTTAATATTTTCTGCAGTGCAGGGTAGAAAACCATTTCTCTTATGTTCAAGTCACTGATATCGAAGGGTATATCCTGGGTGTGGATATCCACAAAATGGTTACCCAAAACCCGCACGATTTTATCTTCTCCGTTATAGGAAACCACGACATCAACGCTGTTAATACCGGCATTTTGCACCTGCCAAGCGGTTGTTTTATTAAAAACTTGCCCCTCTTCGGCCAGTATCTCGCCGGTTTCCGGGTTGATAATATCCCTTGCCGCCTGTTGTCCGATCAATCGCGTCGCTAAGGATAATTTTTTATTGTATTTATAACGTCCCACGCGGGCCATATCGTAACGACGATCGTCGTAAAACATGGAATCCAACAAGGTTCTCGCACTTTCCACCGTAGGCGGTTCACCGGGCCTTAAACGCTTGTGAATTTCGATCAGACCATCTTCGACGCTGTTGATACCCGGTGCAGCATCTTTTTTGATGGTTTCTTCCAAACGCTCGTCTTCTCCAAGGGCTTCGCGAATTTCGGCATTCGTACCTAAACCGAAGGCACGCAACAATGCGGTAATGGGTAGTTTTCTGGTTCTGTCAATTTTTACATACATAATGCTGTTGGAATCCATCTCGTATTCCAACCATGCACCCCTGTTGGGAATGACCTGCGCCGAGTATAACTTTTTTCCTAATTTATCGCGTGTCAGCGTGTAATAGGCACCGGGCGAACGTACCAATTGGCTGACAATGACCCTTTCGGCACCGTTAACGATAAAGGTACCGGTATCGGTCATTTTATGCAAATCCGCCATGTAAACAATTTGTTCTTTGACTTCATTTTTTGCTTTATTGATTAACCTTGCCCGAACCCTTAGGGGAACATAATAGGTTTGATCTCTATCCTTACATTCCTCGATGGTGTATTTAGGTGTTTCATCTACAGTGTAATCTCCGAATTGTAGTACCAAGTTTCCCGTATAGTCGGTAATCTCATCGATATCGTTGAAAACTTCTTGTAGTCCTATTTCCAGAAACCAATTGTAAGAATCCAATTGTACTTCTAGGAGATTGGGCATCTCAAGTGCTTCTTTGATTTTTGAGTAACTTTGTCTCGTCCTTAATCCATATTGCTCCGGATGTGTTCTCATCTTTGATTAACCCACCTTCTTTTACATTTTTCAGCATTGATTATTTTTCTTGTCTTTTAGGATAAAATATGCTAAACTAATGCCATAACCATTCGGGTGCAACATCTTTGATCAATGTTGTAAATACAGCCTAATAATATTTGGCTTTTCTTTGATCGAAAAGCCCGTATTTCCGAAGTTTGTTTTAGAAAAATAGCAAATTTATTACTTCTAATGCAGCTTAATATACTATCATATACGCGTTGCCTCGTCAAGGGGTTTTTTGTGCGTCATCAATCGCTTTTTGATCAATGTACCTACCCTTATGGGAACTTTTAAGGATCCCCATAGGGGTATTCTTTTGTATTGACCTGATGCTCTTTTCTTTGCACCATCGTTTTGATTTCTAAAACTTGCACAAACTCCAAACATACGATGTTTTGATTGGTGTTAGAAAATGAAGTTTAAAGACACAAAGCTTATCGACCGATTGACTGAAGGAGGTGGTTTGTTGTCGATTTTATTAGAAAAACTGAAAGAAGTTTTATATTCCGTTATTCCTATAACGGTGCTGGTTTTAATTTTAAATTTTTTATTTTTAAGACTGGATTCCCTGCTCATTGTCCGTTTTCTCATGGGTAGTTTGCTGATCATCATCGGGTTGACGATCTTTTTGTTCGGCATCGATATCGGTATTACACCCATCGGTGAAAATATGGGGCGTTTGTTGATGCGCTTATCGACCATTGTCGGTATCGGATTGTTAGCTTTGGTATTGGGCTTTTTTATTTCCATTGCAGAACCGGATTTACACATTCTTGCACAGCAAGTTGAAAACATTGCCCTGAAGACGATGTCTAAGAATTTTGTTGTCTTAGTGGTATCATTAGGTGTGGGCGCCATGATATCCGTGGGAATTTTAAGAATCGTCAAGCAGGTGCGTTTAACCAAAGTGTTTATAGGGGCTTATTGTGTGATTTTTGCACTCGTAGCCCTTGTCCCCCAAGAATACGTCGCCATGGCTTTTGATGCTTCCGGTGCAACCACCGGCGCCTTGACGGTACCTTTTATGCTTGCCTTAGCCTACGGGGTTGCCATCAGACAAAGAGACTCTTTAAAGGCCGAAGCAGACAGCTTTGGCTTGGTGGGTCTTGCTTCTTCAGGGGCTATTATGGGATTGCTTTTCGCAGTGGCTCTTTTTAGACCCCAATTACCCAACAGCGAAACATTAGTGACAGCGGAACCAGCTGTAAGCAGTGGTTTGGTACAACCCTTTATTGACATTTTACCTTACACCTTGCAGGATGTTGCTTTCGCTTTATTGCCTATTGTGATTATTTTCCTTTTGGCAAACGGTTTTTATTTGCGTTTACCGAAAAGGACGAGAAGGCAAATCTTTGTGGGGATCATTTATAGTTTTATCGGGTTGATTGTTTTTTTAGTCGGTGTCAACGGCGGCTTTATGGAAATCGGCCGTTTAATCGGCTTTCAATTGGCCACCACACAAAGTAAAATTGTTTTATTGGTGGTCGGGTTTTTAATGGGCGTCACGACGATTTTAGCAGAACCCGCTGTTCTTGTACTCTCACAACAAATCGAAGAAACCACCGCAGGTTCGGTGAAAAAAACTTGGTTGTATTTTGCACTTTGTACAGGGGTTGGGTTAGCCATTCTTTTCGCTCTATCTCGTATTTTATACCCGGGCGTACACTTGTACCATTTTCTGATAACCGGTTATGTCATTATTTTTATCATCATTTTCAAAGTACCGGAGCTCTTTGTCGGGATGGCTTTTGACTCCGGAGGTGTGGCATCGGGTCCCATGACAGCAACCTTTATCTTTGCATTTGTACAAGGTATTGCCCATGCTACGGATCCGAGCAACATTATCTTGAACAGTTTCGGTATGATCACCATGGTCGCCATGATGCCGATCTTAAGTATCATGTTACTGGGTATTTTCTATCAATTTATGCTGACCCGTTCGCGCATAGGAAAAGGAGAAGACGATTATGAATAAACTCTATCCTGATATCAGCCTGTTAGCAACTATCGTGCCCCATGGGCATGGCTCCAGAGTGATCGCATTGCTGCGTCAAGAAGGTGTCAGAGGTGGCACCGTCTTAATTGCAAGAGGTTGTTACCATCGCGGACTATTGGAATTTTTCTGTTTGACGGAAAGCCATAAAGAGCTGGTGATCAGCATCTTACCGACAACACTCTTGGACCACGCGGTCGAAATAATTGAAGAGAAAATGGCTTTAAAAAAAGCAGGCACGGGTATTTGTTTTGCTTATCCCTTAGTGGGTTTCAGTAGAAAATATCCCGATATCCCCAATACACACGTCAAAGAAGCTAAAACTAAAAAGGAGAACACTACCATGTACCAAGCCATTATCACCATTGTAGACAAAGGTCTCGGTGAAGCTGTCACCAATACGGCGGAAGAGCACGGTGCAAGAGGCGGCACCATTATCAATGCCAGAGGTTCCGGCGTATCCAGCAGTGTCAATTTTTTTAATATGGACATTGAACCTGAAAAAGAAATGGTCATTATCATTATCAATGCCAACGAGACCGAAAAAGTCGTCGATGCCATTCTCGAGGAACACCAGCTGGATCAACCCAATAAAGGTGTTCTCTTCGTGCAGGACTTAAGCCATGTACGGGGTATTCGCGAATCTTAAAACTGAAACCAGTTGTTGACTGTATTAAAATAAATACCACCCTAGTCACAAGCTCTGATGCAGAAGCCAAGACCTAGGGTGGTTTTTTTATAAACTATTCGATTCTTCTTGCTGTTTGGCTTCAAACCTTTTTAAAAGTCCGTTATGGTTTTAACGTTTAAAAAATTTTACACAAACTTATTAAACCTCTCTGCCCCATTTCATTTCTTGGCCTGATGCGTCGTATTTTTTTCGTTTTGCTGTGACCTCTAGGATATCGATCGCATAGACCGCGGTTACCTTCAATCCGCTTGCAACGGCATAGTCAAAGTAAGACATCCATTGAGGTGTGAATTTTTCCGAAATAGCCCGAAGCCCTTTTATTTTTTCAGCATCTTCTGTTACTTTCCGAATCACACCCAATACCATAGCGGATTCAAACTCCGTTGTAAATGTCTTGCTAAAAATTTTACCAAACTCGCCTGTGGTTAGAGTTTCAGCATTTACATCGACTTGATCCGGATCTAAAACTGAAGGCACCTGAACATCGCCTACAAAAACGACATGTACCCCTTGCCCATCAACCATTAAATCGCATTTTTTTCCTTCTTTGGCAGAGTGAAAGTACAAAGTTTCATCGACTCTTGCGATGGACAGCGGAACACCGTAAGCCGAAGCACCCTCCGGAAGGTTCAACACTCCGTATTGCGCTTTGTCAATGACCATCAGGCCAAAGTCTTTACTCATTTCTCTATCTTTTCTTCGCACGATAACCTCTCGTTTGCCTGTTTGTAATAGTAAATAGCCAATTGGGTGCGATCTCTCAAGGATAATTTTTCTAAAAGGACAGTTAAATAATTGCGGACCGTCCCATCGCTTAAATAGAGTTTCTGTGCTATTTCTTTGTTATTGTAACCCTCTGCAACCAAACGAACAAGCTCTTTTTCTCTGTCGGTTAAATCCGCATTTTTAATCTCGGTGGTTTTGCTTTTTAATAGATCCGGCAATTTGTCGACAATCTCTTTTCCAAAAACATGTTGCCCTGCCAATACAGCTCGTATGGCAGGTAGAATGGATTTAAAATTTTGTTTCAGCAAATAGCCCATCGCCCCCATTTTTAAACTTTCGTAGACATATTCGTCGTCACTGAAGGTGGTTAAAAATAAAACTTTTGCGGACTCATCTTCTGCGATGATTCGTTCCTTCAGAATTTTTGGGCGACAGCATCACAAAACTTTCACAGTTTTACCCCAATATTGGTACACAGAGTCTATTCGAACCATCATCCAAGCCAATCTATCCGCCAAGGATATTGCCTATTTCTGGCAAGGCATTCGCATTGAATTGCTGATGGCGACTGCTCTTTTGGGGTTAGCCTTGGTCGTTAGAAGTCAAAAGAGAATTGTCGATGTTTAGAAGGATATCCGCAACGTCTCAGTCAGAGCAGGACCAACATTGCCTTCAGGTTAAGTCATTTTAATTGTGGATGTTCTATAATGGATGCACATCAAAGGAGGACATTATGGAGATATTATTCAATTCTGACAAATTTTATGTGGGCGATGTGGAAAAACCCCATGCTTTTATAGGTTATCGCCAAGAGGGCAACATCTGGTACTGGGAACATACACAAGTAGACCCATCCCTTCAGGGGCAAGGCGTTGCCGGTCAATTAGCTAAGCGTTTTGTAGAAGAAGCAGAAAAAAGCAAGGTCAAAATCGTGGCACATTGCCCCTACGGGATCGGCTATTTCAAAAGAAAGCCACAGTATCAACATCTCTTAAAGGACCATTAAACGCATCTAACCGTCACTTGGATGCTTGATACCCCACCGCAGATTTTAAACCATCTGCGGTTTTATTCATTTTCCAATTACCTCGCAAGTTCACATCGTACATCTTCTCGGCAAAAAGATGTATGGGTGCTTTGCTGTTGTAAAAACTTCTCCGTAAAATAGCCAAAGACGGTTGATCCGAAATAATACCGTCCACACCATAGCGGTAAAATCGATCCATGGCTACATCGTTGTTAACCGTCCATACATAAATTTCTTTATGTCGAAGATGGGCTTGGGCAACCAAGGAGGATGAGACAAAGCTTTCCTCCAGGCAGAAAACATCCACATCCGGTATATCGAAAATATTTCCCTTAGAAACCGGTAGAATATAACCGGTTTTTAATTTAGAGTTCAAGGATTTCACCTTTTGAACGGCACGCAAATTAATAGATGTTACCAAACATTGATTTTCTATACGGTGCTTTTTAATGAGTTCCACCACTTTTTCAGATAAAGCATCCACCTCGTCGTCCTTCGCCTTAATCTCGATATTCAATTTGATTTTGTCCTTTGTTGCTGCCAGCACTTCTTCCAGGGTAGGAACAGGGGTAAACTTTCCGTTTTTTAAATACGCTGCCGCATTCAGTTTTTTTACTTCACTTAAAGTTAGTTGATTGACCTCAGCATCCATACCCGTGGTTCGCTTGACATTTGCATCGTGGGACAACACCACGACCTGATCCTTCGTCAAACGCACATCGATCTCCGTATAATCCGCACCGTCAAGAATTGCTTTACGGATAGAGGGTATGGTGTTTTCCGCCCCGTCAAAACCGCCTCCACGATGGGATATTACCATAGCACTTTTGTATTGAACATTCCCTTGGGGATCCATATTTAAAAATGTTGTAAAGCTGTAAAATGCAAATAGAAGTATCAGCAATACACTTACGCCGATACGATACAATGGTAGGTTTTTTAAACTGAATTTGTCTCTGGGAAGGTCATTCTCACGACTTTGCTGATGAATGAAGAGTCCTTTCTGAGCGGCATAGCGATCGTAAAGATAGGTCATCAATAAGAAATGCAAGGTGACACCGATAATATTAGATAAGACCGGCAAGGCACTCGCAAGCGTTTTTGTGATGGATACAAAAATCTCCAAGGTTGGTCCCACCTGTTTGAAGATGGTAACCGTTCGTGCCAACAAATCATAAAGCAAGGCGGAGGCCCCATATCGCAAAAATGTGACAACACCTTGAACCAATAAAAAAAAGGCAAATGTTTTCAAAAGTTGGCCTTTGATGATTTCTCTTGAGCGTTTGAAGGCTTGAAGAAAGGGCAAATCCTCATAAAAAAAAGCGACATAAATAAAAATATGACCGTAATACAAATAGACCAAAAAAATGAAAAGCACCAAGAAAACGATGATATAAACCATTTTTTCTCCTATGCCCAATAAAACAAAACTGGGTATGTTGATTCGTCCAATAAACGAAGAATTGGCACCCATCAGGGGAAAAAGAGTAACAATCCACAAAATCATCGGTAGGTTTTTGGGATGTACAATGCGGCGCATATCTTTGTAAATTTCTTGTAGAAAGATTTTTAAATTCAACTCCCAACCATATCGATTGTAGTAGAGTAAAGTCATGATGCCGGAAACTTCAATGGTAATAAAAATCCCAAGCCATAACAAGAGTGTCGCTAAAATTAAGAGAGCTATCGGGTTTTTAGCCATCAACTGAAGCGTCTCTATCGTTAGGAAATTTAATCCGGTTTGTTGACCGGCATAGTTAAAAAGCATGGACACAATCGGCCAACCTATAAAAAAAGCCAACAATTTGTATGCTAATTCAAAAAATAATACGTTGGAAAAGTCTTCTCCGTAATGGAATAATTTCCATTTTTCTAATGTCTTTACCCAGATTTGCATATTCTCTCCTATGTCTGTACAGTGTTTTCTTTATCATCAGGCGATAGTATACACATATCATCTTAAATGAGATAGCAAAAATCAAGTATAATTATGAAAACATTATAAAGATTAAATAAATATTCTATGAGTTCTTTACAGCACCACAAAAAAACCTAACATCTCTGTTAGGTTTCTCCTCATAAAATGAGATTGCTACGATGAAACGGCCGGTTGGGGACGTTCTGCTGTTTGGCATATTCAAACTTAAAAACGAAACAGCGGTGTTCCTTTGCCTAACGCTTCTTCGATCCTCATCAATTGATTGTATTTTTCAATCCGCTCGCTTCTGGCAGTGGCACCGGTCTTTATTTGCCCCGCTGCCATGGCAACCACAAAATCCGCAATAAAGGTATCTCCGGTTTCGCCGCTGCGGTGGGATACCATGGTGCCATAATTGTGACGACGAGCCAATTGAATAGCCTCCACAGCCTCGGAAACCGTTCCGATTTGATTCAGTTTAATTAAAATGGCATTGCCGATGCCACGGTCGATCCCCTCTTTGAAAATTTTAGGGTTGGTAACAAAAATATCGTCACCCACCAATTGAACGCGCTTACCAATGCGTTGGGTCAGCAACTTAAAGCCGTCCCAGTCGTGCTCCGCCATGCCGTCTTCTATGGAAATAATCGGAAAATCCTTTGTGATTTTTTCGTAGTAAGCCACCATTTCTTCGGAGGTCATGGTTTTCCCTTCAAAGTGATAGTGACCATCTTTGTAAAACTCACTGGATGCGGGATCCAATGCAATGGCAATATCCTCTCCCGGGCGATAAACCGCTGCTTCGATAGCTTGTACCAATGTTTCCAAGGCCTTTTCCGTCGTTCCCAATTGTGGCGCAAAGCCGCCCTCATCCCCCACTGCGGTGGTTAACCCTTGTTTTTTAAGACTCTTCTTAAGTGTGTGGTAGGTTTGAACGATCATTTCAAAACCGTCTCTAAAGCTTTTGCCTCCCACGGGAGCAATCATAAACTCTTGCGTATCGATGCCGGAGTCGGCATGTTGGCCACCATTGATCACATTGTAAAAGCCCAGCGGTAAGCTTAAATCAATCCCTCCCAAATACCGGTACAATGGCAGAGAAACCGATTGGGCTGCAGCTCTTGCATTGGCCATTGAAACCGCAAGCAAGGCATTGGCACCTAAACGCGCTTTGTTGTCGGTTCCATCCAAATCGATCATCACCGTATCTATTTCTTTTTGATTAAAGGGATCTCGTTCCAGTAGAGCTTTTCGGATTTCACCGTTCACATTCTCTACTGCCTTAGCCACGCCTTTTCCCTGAACTCTGTGGCCGCCGTCTCTTAATTCCACCGCTTCTCTGTCTCCAGTGGAGGCGCCGGAAGGGACCGAGGCGCGACCAAAGGAGCCGTCACTTAAATAAACGTCTGCTTCTACCGTCGGGTTCCCCTGGAATCGTACACTTCCCTAGCAATTATGTTTTCTATATAGACTTTCATAACATTGATCCTCAAACTTTCAATTCAACACAACAACATCCGCTTGATAGGATGCATCTTAACAATTGTATATTGTCGATCGTACCACAGTAACCTTAAGTTTGGTTCATCTACCAATTTGTTTTTTTGTGGGTCGTCGCATTGGTCAAGATAAAAAAACCGTAGCTTTACACTACGGTTTCAATCAATTTTATTTTGTCGTTTCGATTTATTTTAAACTTGTTCTTTTTTAATCGGGGTCAAGAATCCACAAATCACGCCAATGGTTAAAACCAGGACGATCATAATGGTAAAGCTGATGATGGCCTCGCTATGACCTTGAAACATGAGAAAAAAGGACCAAAACAAACCCTCACCGGCATCTAGAATATTGGTGATGACACCTGCACCACCCTTTTCGACAATCCATTCCATAGGACCAAAAAAAGTCAGGATAACACCCAAGGATATGGCCTTCATAAAAATTTTTAAGGGACCGAGGTTTGTGTTTGCAAAGACCAGTTGTCCCAGCAGACAGATGAATCCTCCAAAGAGGAATGCCATAATATACGTCATTTTATCTTCCTCCTGCTACATCATAAAGAGCTTTACGGCGCTCAGAACGATGGCTACAAAAATACCGACTCCAAAAATTTTTCCGGGTCCGGCCAATCCGGCTTTTATTGCTTCGCCTGTGGATGCTCCGTTGCTACGTGCAGCGGCTATGCCTTCGGCAATACCGGCGGCTAGCCCCGGCATACCCATCATGGCGCCCATTCCAAATTTTTGTTCGAATTTTTCGAATATTCCGAGTATCGCCAACACGCCACCCATCAAGGCGACGGTTAAAATAACAGCGGGAAGTTCATATGCTTTCGGTATACCCAGTGTCCGGTAAATCGTAAACAATATTTGTCCGATGAGGCCCACGGTGCCACCGAAAACGAAGGAACCGATGGCGGTGTTCAATTTTGAAGGTTGTTTTTCATTCATATATCAATCCTATTCTTATCAATCCGTTTGTTGATTCTTTTTGAATCGAGAGTAATCCAGTATGGCCCGTTTTAAAGCTAATTCTGCCATTTGGGCGCAGTGGTAATTTTCCTTTGTCAGGCCACCGAATTCATTGCTGATGCGGTCGGCATCGATCAAGTAAGCTTCCAGCACCGGCTTATTCTTTGCTAACATCGTCGCCAGACTGGCACAAGCCTTTGCCGGTGTACAGGCGGATTCAGTGATCATATAACTGATTTCTGTTACCAAGTCTCTTTTGGTGTTGATGCGTATTTCTAATTCGTCTTGACAGTCCGGTTCAACCGCTATGCCACTGGCCACATAGTCTTCCAGCTGACCATAATTTTCTGCTTTTTCTGCGAACTCAATAATTTTCGTCGTATCCATTGGTACCTCTAATTCCTCTTAGATTTCCGAACAACACGTGTCCCGTATTTAAAATTATACGTTACCGGATTAGCTGATTCAAGCCAAAGACCCGAATGGTTATCGGGTCTTTGGTTGAGTTTCAAGATATGTTCGAAATCTACCCTTCATCGGGCATTCCGATCATCTTTAAGCTAACGCTTCAACCGCTCTGCGAATTAAAGTCTTAGCATTGACGATTTTAAATTCGTTATGCGGTAATTGCAGTGCATCTTTAAGAGCGATTTCCGCCGCTTCACGGGCTACTTCCTCTGTGGGTTCTTTACCCATTAAGAAAGCTTCAGCTTCGCTACAACGAATCGGAATCGGTGCAACGGCACCCAATACCAAGTCGGCATTTTTAATTTTCCCTTCTTCCATGGTGAAGACGGAAGCCAATGCGACGATTGCAAAGTCGATGGTTTCACGCAGTCGGAATTTATCGTAACTGGCCACGGTATTTTCCGGTAATTTCGGAATGAGGATCTCCTCGACGATTTCTGCCGGGCGCAATTGATCGGTAATCTTTGTACGTCTGGTAAAGAAGACTTCAGCGCTGACGGTTCTTTGATTGGTTTTGAGCTTTGCCCCCATCGCTATAAGCATGTTGGCCATATCGCTGGGATTCACTGCCAAGCAACCGCAGTTGACACAACGGGAAGCTTCGGCGACGATGGCATCTTTAGCCAATTCCAACACATCTTCGTCCAGAACGTTCAATTCGTCGGATTCCGGAGCTTCGATCGCTTCGACTCTTTCGTAGGTATCAGCGGTAAAGCTGAGCAAGCGATTTTTGTCCTTAGGGTCGTAATCTTCCAATTCCAGATTTTTATTCTCACCCATCAAGTAGTGGTTCATGTGGACAGCGGTATTTTTACCTGCCGCTACCGCTTCTACAACGGTTGCCGGACCGGTGGTCACATCGCCACCTGCGTAAATACCTTCCACACTGGTTTGGTTGCCTTCGAGGGCTTTGATGCGGCCTCTTTCGGTTTCGATTTCGAAGGAGCCTTCCAAGAAATCCAAATCCGCAACTTGGCCGATAGCCATCAAGACGACGTCGCCATCTAAGGTCATTAAACGACTTTCATCATAAACCGGTGCAAATCTGCCTGTTTCGTCAAAGACTTTCGGGCAAGCTTTAAAGACCATGCCGGAAACGCCTTTTTCATCTTTAATGATTTCTTTTGGACCCCAACCGTTGATGATTTCGATGCCTTCGTTGACGAGACGCTCGATTTCTTCGGTTCCTGCGGGCATCCGATCTCTCGGTTCTAGGGCGACCAATTTGACATCTTTAGAACCTAAACGTTTAGCTGTCACAGCTACGTCCACCGCGACGTTTCCACCACCGACTACGATGACTTTGGCACCGGGACGGTCTAGAATAAAGTGGTTGACATCGACTAAGAAGTCCAAACCAAAACGGGTCATTTCTTCGCCGGAAATACCGATAAGCGGTCTTTTCCAAGCGCCGGTATCCAACATGACACTGTCATAGTTTTTGTGAATTTCTTCTAGTGGCATGCCTTCTTCGCCAACATGGGTTTTGAGATTGAAGACAACACCCATATTTTCCAAGGCTTGAATGAATTTATCGACAATATCTTTCGGTAAGCGATAAGGCGGAATGGCATAGGTTAAGCAGCCTCCGGCTTTCGCCATTCTTTCAAAGAAGGTTACTTTGTAACCCGCATCGCGTAGGTAATAAGCCGCGGTTAAGCCTGCCGGCCCTGCACCAACAATCGCTACGGATTTGCCGTTTTCAAATTCCGGTGCTTTCATAAAACGATCGGCATGTTCTAAGATATAATCGCCGACATAGCGCTCTATGGCGCCGATGTTGACACTTTCGTCATAGGATTGGCGTTTACAGCCTTCCATACAGAAGTGTGCACAGACACGGCTGGTAATGGCGGGCATCGGGTTGACTTTCATGATGATTCTAGCAGCGCCGTCGATATCTCCCGCTCGCACTCTCTCTAAGTAACCGGGAATATCGGTCCCTGTAGGACAACTCTGGTTACATGCAGAGGTATGAACTTTAGCGCCACCAAAAATAGAATGGTAGCGGTTTTCGCCCATCAGTGCGTAGCAGACGTCACCTGTTTTTCTGGCACAGTCTACCCGTCCACCAATTTGATGTGGGTAACGGTAGTACCAGCAGCGAGAGTCTTGGCATAGGTTACCACCTAGAGTCCCGACATTTCGAATATTTAAGTGAGCGACGGATTTTGCTGCATCCACCAATGCCGGGGCATTTTCTTTGATGATATCGGATTCGGCAATTTCTGATAAAGTTGCCATGGCACCGATACTGATGCCTTTATCGTCTTGACGGATTTCATTCAATCCGTCGATGGTTTTTAAATCGACAACATTTAATGGGTATTCCGGTAAAATTTTATCTTTCAGGACGCCTAACAGGTCGGTCCCTCCGGCTAAAGCAACTGTTTTTTCTTCTGCGAGGAGACTGGTAGCTTCTTCGAGAGATTGTGGCTTTAAAAGATTGAAACTTTTCATCTATTTATCCTCCTCTTCTTTTTGGAACGGATCGCATCCAGTATTTTCTGCGGTGTATAGGGGTATTCCAGTACTTCTACGCCTATGGCATTATAAATAGCCATCGTTACAGCCGGCCCACTGGGTGTCATACAAGGTTCTGCGATACCCATTGCACCAAAAGCAAAGACGTTTTCTTTGTCTATATTTGATTCTAAAATGGTCATATCGTGGTGGGATACTTCATTAAAGGTACGCGTTTTATAATCGATTAAACTTGCAGATAAGACTCGGTTGTCAAAGGGATCAAAAACGGTTTCTTCCATTAACGCCATATCGATACCCGGATAGAAAGATTCTATTTGGTTTTTAAGTCCTAACGGGTTGACAACACGTCCAGCATCGACGCCCGACAATTGGTCGACCAGTTTGACAAGGCCGGTTTCGGTATCGACTTCAACTTCAACGTACTGCATGTTGCAAAGGTTTCCGTTTTCTACGCCGTCCCAGTGTCCGGTTCCGGTTAAACTGTTGGGTGAAATAAGAATTTCAGGAACAACATGCTTTTCTTAGGGATTGGATTTACGAACGATGAATCCACCTTTAAATTCGACATCCTCCGCTGGAATGCCCAATCTTTTTTCTGTTTGCTCGGCAATTTTCTTTTTCAAGTCTTTGCAAGCATACATCGCAGACATACCACCGGCATAAGTACTTCTGGCAGCCATACTACCGAAGTCGCTGGGGGATGTTTGCGTATTGGCATGGGCAATCGTAACATTCACGATTGGAATTTCCAACTCGTCTGCTACAATTTTACGATAGACATCCCGGACCCCGGTTCCGTGTTCGTTCATCAATGTCTGAACGATCACACCACCTTGGGAATTCAACATAATGTTGGTGTTGGAGGCCATACCGCCAAGGTCGGATTGACCGCATAGGCAGCAACCAACGCCTCTGCGTTTTGCGCCATCCACTTTGGTTGGAACGCCCCAGCCTTTAAAACGCTCTTTCCATCTGAACTTTTCGCCGGAGGCAATGACCATGTCTTTCCAATCCGGGGAGACACTCTTTTGCCACTCGCGACCGATGGCCAAGGAGTTATAGTACATACCACCATGGGTCAAGGCATTCTTTACGAAATAATCGAAGGGATCAAGATCCAATTCTCGACAAGCTCTGAAAATAGCGCGTGCAATGATAGCGGTGGTTTCCATATAACCGTAGCCTCGGAAAGAACCGGAGGGCAAACGATTGGTCATGACGACATCGCCTTTATAGCGCATATTGGTGGTACGACACATCATAGACATGGAGATCCCACCGACGCTCATCATATTTTCTTGAGAGGTCGCCGCGGTTCCGGCTTCACACCATTGACGGAGGGCAACACCGGTGACGCTGGCATCTTTGTTGATACCTATTTTGACATTTGCCTTCATGTTCATACGAATTTGGTTGGCGGCAAAGTGTTCTTCTTTTGTCATAGCGTACATAACCGGTCTGTCAGCTTTTTTAGACATTAAAGCGGCAAACAGCAAGGGGTGTACGTTACCCATAAACAATTTAGAGCCAAAACTACCACCGCAGCAAGGTGCGATAACGTGAATTTGCTCATAGGGTTTGTTCATGGAAGCGCCGACGTTAAAAGCGGTATAGGAAGGTGCAGCGCAGGAAGCGTAGAGGGTTAAGATATCCTCGCCGTTCCAATCTCCGATAATGGTCGGTGCCTCTGCTGTCAACGGGTTCTGTGCACTCATCAAGTTGGTGTCCAAATCGATGACACAATCCGCTTCTGTTAAAGCTTGATCGACATCGCCTTCTTCCCAATCTATGTTATCTACCAAGAAAAAGGTCAGCGGAGCTGTATTTCCCGGAAGTTGTGGGTAAATTTGCGGTGCATCTTCAGCCAGAGCTTCGTCGATGGTCAGTACCGGTTTCAATAGTTCATATTCGACATCGATATATTCCATCGCCTCGTCGGCCATTTCTTCTGTTTCCGCAACGACAAGTGCAACGGCATCGCCGATGCAGCGTACAATTTTATCGAGGGGTTTGGCGTGTTTTGCCGGAGACATGCCATTGGTGATATACATATCTTCCGGGACATCCTTATACGTTACAACCGTCACCACACCCGGCAATTCCAATGCACGGGAATAGTCGATGGATACGATTTCCGCATGGGGATGGGGAGACCTCAAAACACGACCGTAAGCCATGTTGGGCAGTCTGATATCGCCTGTAAATTTCGCTTTACCGGTTACAAGATCCTTTCCTAAAAGACGAGGTATCTCTTTACCTACATATTTCAGTTCTTTTTCTTGGTACGGTTTACGTACTACTCTCTCTTCACTCATTGTTTTTACTCCTCTCGGTTGACATAAGCCATCACCGCATCTACAGCCGTGTAGTGGGTTCCGCAACGACAATAGTTTCCGGAAAGAGCTTCGCGCACTTCTTCCGATGGTTTAGGTTTCTTTTCTAAAAGTGCTTCCGACGCCATGATGATACCGGCTGTTCAGAAACCGCATTGGAATCCACAATTATCGACGAATGATTGTTGAAGACCGCTTAATTCGCCGGTTTCAGAATCTGCTAATCCTTCGATGGTTGTAATGGATTTACCTGCGCAGTCTAAGGTTAATGTCATGCAGGAAGCAATTGCCAACCCGTCCATAATTACCGTACAGCTACCGCAAGCTCCTTGATCGCACCCGATCTTTAAACCGGTTAAATGCAAACGATCACGCAGTGTCACTGCCAAGGTCTCACCTTCGCTCACCTCGTGTATTCCATCTCCTACTAAAAAATCGTAGGTTTTACCGTTTACATTTAGCGTAACGACTTTCTTTTCTACTGTTTTCAAGTTAACCTCCTCACTAAGTTCACTCTTTTTACATGCTGACTGAAAGAATCGAAAAGTCAATGAACGTCTGAAATTATAGGCGTTAATTTCGTGTATTGCATTCACCGAATCATATATGTTAATGGTATCATATGTGAACTTTCTGTCAATGTTTTGTTCGTGTAACTCGCTTTGCCGTTTTTCTCGAAAAACCGTGGGTTTGAAGGCTATAATAGGCATGCGTATTCTATCTAAAAACAACTCGGTAGCAAAAATAAAAAAACCCTTTCCGTAAGGGTTTTAATAGACTTTATTTTTTTAATTGTGTACGATCAAATTATGTAGGCGCTCAAAAAAATTTTAATACATTCAGCTGTTTTGTCTTTCAGAGAAAAAGCAGCTCTCTCCTGACACCAACTAAAAATAACACCTCGCGCTACGATTAACAGTTGCTCAGCAACTTGGAGTGCATCGGCTTTTGGATCGATCAGCTGTTCTTTTTTTCCTTCAGCAATCAACAATTTTAAACCATGTAAGAAGCCTTGATCGACAGATATAGGAAACGGCACTCTCAAAGTCAAGAATGCTCTAAACACTTCCGTAACCACTTCCAGTCCATCTTCTTCAGCGCTGATGGCATAATTATCCATGTATTCATAAATGCGTTCGATAGCATTTGTACCCTTTAAGTTGTTGATGGTGGCACCGTAAGTTTTATCTATCTTAGTATACTGCTCGAGTAGCAATTGCTCCTTCGAATCAAAGTAGTGATAAAAAGCTCCTGTAGAGACTCCGGCTGCTTGGCAAATGTCGCTGATGGTTACCTGATCAAAGGATTTTTCTTCGAAGATTTCCATCGCTTTTTCAAAAATGCGTTTTTTTGTTTCAATTGCCTGTAACTGCCGACTTGTTAATTCCATCCTATCCTCCTGAGTTTATATAAGTGTTCAAAACACCTTCTTTTGATTTTAGAGTAAGAACCTGTCCTTTAATTTTACAAAACGATACTCTTACAGTTGGTAGCTTCCTACTGCCAACCCATGCACGAGATCTTGGGTTTTTCTGCAGATCTCCATTTGATTTTTTGAAAATAACGTGATTTCTACTAAGTGTATCAATTTTTGTGATAATGGTAAAGGTTTTTATATCGAAAGCAAAAATCCTTCCTATCATTTTCTTGAACACGAAGCCAAAGCCTTGTCCTTCTTCATGTTTTCCTATCTTCTCTCTTCCTATCAAGTTATACTCTAAACTTAATGGTCATATGATATGATTAGTAAATGAATTGTTGAATTGTCTTGTATTATTACACCATTCCATAATAGGAGGATCTATGAGAACACTAGAAGAAATCGAAAAAGCCTACACCACAGCTTTAAAGACCTTGGACGGCGAGGATAAAATCAGCTATTTAGAGAAAATTCTTGAAGAACTGAGAGATGACCATGGTGCATTTTGTAATATCCGATGTGGCTCTAAGGTCATCGACGGCCCTGCCGTCGACTTATATCGAAAAATATCCACTACGCTGTCCAACTATATTTTTTAACCGGTCCGAGTCCATTAAGTGTCAACCGGTTGACAAGAGGTCGGGATCCAAGGCGACTTTTTGAGTTGCTATAATTCTACAACAACTGCATCTCATTTGTTTTTTTTTACTTTTTGATTCAAGGTCATTCACCTATTGTTTAGAACTAGTTTGTTCAACGCTTCAACTCTACGAATAATTGTATCGAAACTGCGGCGCTTTGGAAGTCTTACCAAAGCGCCGTAGTTATTTCATCATTTTAAACTAAAATCTCAGTTCTCCCACTGGCTTTTGTACATGTTTGCATAGGGTCCGTTTTGACGCAACAAGGTGCTGTGGTTCCCGCTTTCAACAATATCGCCGTCTTCCAATACCAGAATGATGTCTGAATTGACTATGGTGGATAACCTGTGGGCAATAACAAAAGAGGTTCGCCCTTGGGTTAATCGATCCATCGCTGCTTGAACATGTCTCTCCGTACGAGTGTCCACCGAGCTGGTCGCCTCGTCTAAAATGAGCATGGGAGCATCTTGAATCATGGCGCGGGCAATAGTCAACAATTGCTTTTGCCCGGCGGATAAAATCATTTTGTCATCTAAAACGGTATCGTAGCCCTGAGGTAAAGTATGAACAAAGTGGTCCAGCCCCGCCGCCTGGCATGCGGCTTGGACTTCGCTGTCTGTGACACCCTTTTTGCTGTAGATGATGTTGTCTTTAATCGTCCCTTCAAAGATCCAGGTATCCTGAAGGACCATTCCAAATTGTTCGTGAACATTTTCTCGTGGGACTTGGTGAATTGGTATTTGATCGATGGTAATTTCGCCACTATCAATTTCATAAAAACGCATGAGTAAGTTGACGATTGTCGTTTTACCGGCGCCGGTTGGTCCTACGATGGCAACCTTCTGCCCGGCTTTGATGTCCACAGAAAAATCGCGAATAATCGGTTTGTCTTTTTCATATCCAAAATGTACCTTTTTAAATGCGACGTCCCCTTTAACATTGGACAGTTTTTGTGTTTTATGGTCTTCGTCATCCATTTCTGTCTGATCAAAAAATTCAAACACGCGCTCACTGGCTGCCGCTGTTCGTTGCATGGCTTGCAAAGATTGTGCCAATTGGCTTAAGGGTTGTGTAAAATAACGCACATACATCATAAAGGCTACGATAACACCGAAGGATATACTGCCATTGATGGCAAGAATAGCTCCAACAACACAGACTGCCAGATAGCCAAAGTTTCCGGAAAATTCCATAATCGGTCTCATTAAACCCGACATGAACTGTGATTTCCAAGCACTTTCGCAAACTTTTTGATTGATCTTTTCAAAAGTCTCTTTCGCATCTTGACCACCATTATAGGCTTTGACGATATTGTGACCTGAATAAATTTCTTCTATGTGCCCATTAATCTCGCCCAAACCCTCTTGTTGTCCACTAAAATACTTTTGCGAGTTTTTCATGATGATTTGCATCAGAATGAAACCGACAGAGACGGAAATAACCGTTACTGCCGTTAGGATTCGGCTATTAAAAAGCATCAGAGCCAATGTCCCGACCAACATCGTGATGGCGCGAACAAAGTTATCCAAACTCTGGTTCAGGGTTTGTCCGATGACATCCACATCGTTGGTGATGAGGCTTAACACGTCGCCATGGCTGGTTTGGTCAAAATATCTTAAAGGTAAACGGTTGATTTTCTTTGAGATATCGCTGCGCATTCTTCTGGAAATCTTTGCAGTAACCGTCGCCATGATGAAGTTTTCACTAAAACTCAATAAGCCCGAGGCGGTATAAAGAACCGCCAGCAAGAGCCCGATATCGGTAATGATTTTAAAGTCGATGCTTTGGGACACCGGTTGTCCATCCACCATTGCCGGTAGCCCTTTGGCAATTTCATCTACCATTACTTTTAATTGATTGGGACCGACTATTTGAAAAGTTGCAGCCAATACCGCCAATACGAGTACGATGAGAATCGCTACGATGTATCTGCTATTATAGCGCAATAGTCGCATCCAAGTTTTCGAGAAGTTTTTCGGTTTTTCAGAACCGATGGGCGGCCTGTTGCCTCTAAAGCGCCTCATCGGTAATGTACTTGGTCTTTGTGTTTGATTGCTCATAGGGCCAACTCCTCCTCACTTAATTGAGACATCGCAATTTCTTGATAAACCTTGCAAGTGCTCAGAAGTTCTTCGTGGGTTCCTTTCCCCACTATCTTGCCTTCATTTAAAACGATGATTTGATCCGCATCCATAATGGTGCCAATTCTTTGGGCAACAATCAAAGTGGTTACCCCCTCCGTTTCGTTTTTAAGCTCTCTTCGCAGATTACGGTCGGTTTGATAGTCCAGCGCGGAAAAGGAATCGTCAAAAATAAAGAAATCCGGTTTTCTACACACCGCGCGGGCGATAGATAAGCGCTGTTTTTGGCCGCCGGATACATTGGTACCGCCTTGGGCAATGGTCGCCTCGTATTGCCCATCCATCTCTTCGACAAAATCTTGAGCTTGTGCAATGGCAATGGCTTTTTGAACATCTTCCGGGGTATAGGGACCATCGCCGTTTTCTCCATAGGCAATATTGGATGCAACCGTTCCTTGAAACAATACGGCACTTTGCGGTACATAGCCGATTTGATTTAACAGCTCTTCCAATCGATATTCTTTGACATCGACACCGTTGACTTTTACCACACCTTCCGTCGCATCATAAAAACGAGGGATGAGGTTGATTAAAGTCGTCTTACCGCTGCCCGTCGATCCGATAAAGGCAACCGTCTCGCCTTTTTTAGCTGTAAAGTTGATATTTTGGAGTACACAGTCCTCTCCACCGGGATATCTAAAATGCACATTTTCAAAACTGATTTCTCCGGCTTTTTCGGGTAAGCCCTCAGTGCCCTTGCCGTCAAGAATTGTCAATTTTGTATCCAACACTTCATTGATACGATCTGCGGATACAGAGGCTCTGGGCAACAAAATAAAGATCATGATCAGCATCATAAAGGACATGATAACCTGCATGGCATAATTTGAAAAAACAACCATATCCGAAAAAATACCGAGTTTTTCCATGTTTGCCGCTTCGGCGATTAAATAAGCGCCAATCCAGTAGATGACTAATGAAATACTGGTCATAATGGTACCCATCATGGGGCGCATAACAGCCATGGAACGACTGGTAAACATCTGCACATCGGTCAAATCTTGGTTGGTGGTCTCAAATTTATTTTCTTGATATTCTTCGGCATTGTAGGCGCGCACAACTCGCAAGCCCGTCAAGTTTTCTCTGGCTACCCGGGTGACATTGTCGGTTAACGTCTGCATGATTTTAAATTTCGGTATCACAAAAATCATCAATAACGATACCATCGTCAAGACGATTGCCACTGCAATGCCGGTAACCATCGACCATTCAAAACCTTTTCCGGCAATTTTTGTCAAAGCCCAAGCTGCCATAATGGGTGCTTTGATTACAACTTGCAAAGAGAGAATCGTAAACACTTGTATTTGAGTCACATCATTGGTAGAGCGAGTGATTAGACTGGGAATCGAAAAACAACTGATCTCAGCCATGGAAAAAGACTCTACTTTATTAAACAGCAAGGACCGCAAACGTTTCGAAAAAGATGCTCCGATTCGCGCAGCAAAATATCCGACAAAAATTGCAGAAACTAAACTACCCAAGGCGGCGAGTAACATGTAAACACCTACTTGCCATATTTTAGCAATTTCTGATCCCGGGGTTTGCACCAATGTGGTGATCTCCGACATATAGCCGGGCAATTTTAATTCAAGCCACACCTGAGCCACAATGAAGATGAGGCTGACACCGACCATCAACCACTCAGTCGGTTTGAGATATTTCAAGATTTTTTTCATATAAACTCCTTCTTGTCAACGAAATAAATGATTAGGCGTTCTCAATCGCTCTCTGCTTAAACCTTATACAGCAGTTTCTCGCATTGGGGCATGATCTCCGCCAACCTTCCGGTAATGCGGACGTACTCCTTTGCATCGTGTTCACCCAAAAGCTCTAATACTTTTATCGTATTTCGTATCACCTTCTCTTGGTGTTGTTCTTTAACCATAGTATAATAAATAATAGTAGTTAAAGTAGTTTAAGAGGAGATATTAAAGGGATATTTTACTTTAAATAAAAATTAACAAGGTTTATAATTTGTAGTAGTTAAAGTATTTAAAGAGGTGGGAACATGTGAAGGTTCAAAGGATAGAAGTGGAGAATAAGCCGTATCCATTGTATTTATTACTAGATAAAGAATACCAGCTAATAGAACCAGTAATGAAATTTATTAAATACTTAGATAATACTGGTAAGTCTCCTAATACCATTAAGGCATACTGCTATCATTTAAAGTTGCTGTACGAGTTCATGGAACAGAGAGGTGTTATTCTTAATGATATTAACTTTGAGTTGTTAGCAGACTTCGTAGGTTGGTTGAGATATCCTTCAGCATCAAATGTAATTGATCTTCAGTCAAAAAAAGCCATAAGAGAAGAAACGACAGTGAATACAATTTTAAATGTAGTTATGAGTTTTCTTGATTATTTAAGTAGATTAGGAGAATTTAAATCAATTGATGTATTTAAACAAGCAAAGGGAAGAAATTTCAAAGGATTTTTACATCATGTTAATAAGGGTAGATACCAAAAGAATGTCTTAAAGTTAAGGGTTAAAAAGAAACAGATAAGAACATTGAGATCAAAGGAAGTTAAGCAAATTATTGATGCTTGTCATACGAAAAGAGATAAATTAATTTTAATGCTTATGTATGAGGGTGGTTTAAGAATCGGTGAAGTGTTATCGCTTAGGCTTGAAGATATTGTCACTTGGGACAATCAAATCCATTTAACACCTAGAGATGTTAATGTTAATGAAGCTTATATTAAATTAAGGAAGGAAAGAACAATACATGTGAGTAAAGAACTTATGTCACTTTATACAGATTACTTGATATATGAGTATAGTGAGGAATTGGAGCATGATTATGTTTTTATTTCCTTAAAAGAAGGCTATTTTGGGAAACCACTAAAGTACCAAAGTGTTCTTGATCTAGTTAGAAGAATAGTTAAAAGGACTGGAATAGAATTTACATCACATATGCTTCGCCACACTCACGCAACGCAGCTAATTAGGGAAGGATGGGATGTTGCGTTCGTTCAAAAGAGATTAGGTCACGCACATGTTCAGACAACGTTAAATACCTATGTTCATCTTTCAGATCAGGATATGAAAAATGAGTTTAATAAATACCTCGAGAGAAAGGAGCATAAGAAATGAATGCTTCTAGTAAAAGGAAAATTATTAGTCAGAGTGAGATTAGCAAAAAAATAGCTGTAATGAATGAAGAAATGCAGGGGTTTTGGGCTAATAATAGTTGGGATATAAGAAAATGTCCACATCCTTCTGCCATAGAATTAAGTAAGAATCCTGCTTTAAGGAATCGTTGGGTTCGTTTTGAACGTGTTAAAAATCTGTGGTTAAGAACAGAATTGAAATATTTTTATTTTTACCATTTAAACAATGGAATATGGAATGCAAAAACTGTCTGGATTAGAAAAGGAACAGTAATTAATAAAATGTTAGATTTCTTAGATTTAAAGTATCCTAGCATTACTTCAATTACTGAAGTTCCTATTGAAAAAGCAATGACGGAGTATAGAACTTATTTGACAAAACGGGGTGTTAGAATTACCACTACTAATTATAAGATTACTGCTAATCAAGAAAAAACACCTGTAAAAGCTAATTCCTACTATGTTACTAATCTAAAACAATTTATGGAGTTTTATGAGAACTTTTATTTTGATGGAGAGGAGTGGGATAAAGACGTTTGGGATAGACGTAACTTACCTTTGCCAGATGATAAGGTTAACCCAACACAATATGAATATACAATTAACTTTAAAGGGTTTCGGAATACATATTTTAAACAACTTGTAAAAAGATATTGTAAGTTGAGATTGAACGTGGATAGCTTTTCCTATGTAAGTGATATTGCCCAAAGACTTAAAGAGTTCTTTAATTTTCTGGACATGAAATTTAAACAAGTTCAGAGAGTACACCAATTAACGAGAGTGGAAATTGAAGCATATTTAAGTGAACTAAACATGATGGGAATAAAACCTAGTACAATAACTGGGAGGATCTCTATATTGGAAGGACTATTTAGTACCCTTCTTAGGCTAGAATGGGATGATGTTCCTTCCAAAATATTAATTTATTCTGAGGACTATCCGAAAATACCAAGAGCAAAACCACGCTTTATAGATGAATTCGTCCTAGAGCAATTGAACAGTCATCTTGATAAATTACCCGAATATATAGCTACGATGACTATGATTGTTCAAGAATGTGGAATGAGGATAAGTGAATTGTGCACCTTGAAAAAAGGCTGTCTATTAGAGGACAAAGATGGAGATTTCTTTTTAAAGTATTATCAATGGAAAATGAAAAAGGAGCATATAGTTCCAATATCTAAAGAGGTAGCTTTACTTATTAAAGTTCGGGAAGATAAAGTTTCAGAGGAATTTCCAGATAGTGAATACCTCTTTCCAAGAAAAGATGGATCGCCATTAAAACAAGAAACATTTAGAGGTGAGTTAAATAAATTAGCTTATGAGCAAAATATAGTGGATAAATCAGGTGAGATTTATAGATTCCATGCCCATGCCTTTCGCCATACAGTAGGAACAAGAATGATTAACAACGGGATGCCCCAGCATATTGTGCAGAAATTTTTGGGGCATGAAAGCCCAGAAATGACAAGCAGATACGCTCATATCTTTGATGAAACTCTAAAAAATGAATTTACTAAATTTCAGGAAAAACTGGTTACCAATAATGGAGATGTGCTTGATCTAGATGAAGATAATGAAGTCGATGATGTAGAGCTTCAATGGTTCAAGAAAAATATAAATGCACAAGTGCTTCCAAATGGTTATTGTAGATTGCCAGTAGTAGCAGGTGGTTGTCCACATGCGAATGCATGCTTAGATTGCACTCACTTCTGTACCAGTAAGCAATTCTTACCACAGCACGAAGAACAGTTAGAGCGTACAGAAGAGTTATTAGCCATAGCTAAGGATAAACAATGGCAAAGACAAGTAGAGACTAATAGCCGTGTTAAAGAGCGTTTAGAACAAATCATTGGAAGTTTGACGGGGTAATTATCAATGGATAAACAAGTTAGAAATACAACAGAAATTGTACGTTTGGCGAAGCAGAAATCAAAAAAGACAAGGGAAAAAGTAGACAAAGCGATTTCTAAATTTTCGATTGAAGGTAAAGTTATTAATTTTAATTCAATAGCAAAGGAAGCTAATGTTTCTAAATCATGGCTTTATAAGGAACACGATATTAGGCAAAGAATCGAATCCCTTCGTGAGCGTCAAATAACAGCAAATGTAGTCTCAAAACCCAAGAAAAGTTCTCGTTCGGAGGAAATCCTTATTAAAACCTTAAAAAGAAGAGTAATGGAATTAGAAAAAGAAAATAAAAAATTACAGAACCAAATTCAAAAATTATATGGAGATCTGTATAATAAAGAATAATTATTAATCTGTAGACAAATTGTGAAAGGATGTACTTAAACGCTAACGGTCAGCTTTATTGAACAGTAATTTAAGTATATGTCCAATCTAGGGTAAGTAAATTGAGTATCAATATAAACTTTATATGAACATAATCAACGAGGTGAAATCATGAGCAATTTGATTAACGGAAAAATACCAAATCAAGCGATTCAAACATTAAAAATCGTAAAAGATTTATTTGGAAGTTCAATAGTTGGAGTATATCTATTTGGTTCAGCAGTAAATGGTGGTTTACGCATTAACAGCGATGTAGATGTTCTAGTCGTCGTGAATCATAGTTTACCTCAATTAACTCGAAAAAAACTAACAGAAAGACTAATGACTATATCAGGAAAGATTGGAAATACGGATTCTGTTAGACCACTTGAAGTTACGGTTATAAATAGGAGTGAAGTTGTCCCTTGGCAATATCCTCCAAAAAGAGAATTTATATACGGTGAGTGGCTCAGGGGTGAATTTGAGAATGGACAAATTCAGGAACCAAGCTATGATCCTGATTTGGCTATTGTTTTAGCACAAGCAAGAAAGAATAGTATTTCTCTATTTGGTCCTGATTCTTCAAGTATACTTGTCTCCGTACCTTTGACAGATATTCGAAGAGCAATTAAGGATTCTTTGCCAGAACTAATTGAGGGGATAAAAGGTGATGAGCGTAATGTAATTTTAACCCTAGCTCGAATGTGGCAAACAGTGACTACTGGTGAAATTACCTCGAAAGATGTCGCTGCAGAATGGGCTATACCTCTTTTACCTAAAGAGCATGTAACTTTACTGGATATAGCTAGAAAAGGCTATCGGGGAGAGTGTGATGATAAGTGGGAAGGACTATATTCAAAGGTGAAAGCACTCGTTAAGTATATGAAAAATTCTATAGAAACTTCTCTCAATTAGGCTAATTTTATTGCAATAACAGGTGCTTACTTTTAAAACTACTGATTTATTGATAAATATTGAACAATTTTTGGGAAGAATAAAGCGTCCTCTTGTGAAATTAGAGAACGCTTTATTACTTTAATTTAGTGAAACAATTTGTAACTATTGAAAATAGAAAGAAATTGTTCCTTCGATAGTTTATTAATATTAGTGACATTTGCATGCTTCAAAGCCTGTCGGAATTGGTTTTTAGTGAAAAGAACACGATATTCACGGTTTACCCACTTATAAACAAAAGATCGATACTTTTTGTAGTCCTTCTTTGAAATCAATGGTTGATGTCGTTCAAGAACAATCAATACAGAGTCTACACTTGGCTTAGGATGAAAATATAGTGGTGGTACTTTTTTGAGCATTTTTATATCCATCTCCACCATTAATAGTAAACCCAAAGCTCGTTGCAGATTTTGCAATCTTTTCGCAAATCCCTTCTCAACGATAAGATAGCTATATTTAGCCTGACTTTCAAAGGTAATTCTTTTGACAATATCCGTACTGATGTTATAAGGAATATTACCAAATATCTTATAGTTTATATGTTTTGGGAAGGAAAATTTTAGAATATCCGTTTGAATCACTTTTATATTCTCAGAGGGGTTTACCGCTTCTTTAGTCACTTGACATAAGCCTCCATCAATTTCTATAGCAGTAACTGATCGACTCATTTTGACTAGCTCTTTGGTAAAATGTCCTTTTCCTGATCCGATTTCTATTACGTTGTCTTGTTTACTGATATTCGTGTGATTCAATATTTCTTTTACATGCTTTTTAGAAGTAATAAAATTTTGCGTGTCTTTAGGGTTTTTCTGGTTAATTATAATCTTCTCCTTACTGGTTATAATGAACTGACATTAAGCGTTCATTATAACCAATTAATTTTGATTTGGTTGATAACGAACTTTATTAATAACAAATATAGAAAAAGTACCCATACTTTTATCTCCTTTCCATTTTTTTCATTATGAATGAGATAAAGTAATTTCTACTACTGCGATACTGGTGCACATAATTGAAACCTCCTTATGTAACTGAATATGATTGTATCATCTTTTCATTTTAGAATAAACCTTTATATGTAATTTTGCACTTGACACTTCAGATGGACGTTTTCTTCAAAATAATATGTTTTGAAACTTGATAAGAGAAGCCACTGTCTTTACTAAAAAGTAAAGGCTGCGATAAAGGACAGTGACTTTAATAAAGTTGCACTGTTGTATTGTCTTTGGATAAAATTGTCTAAAGGGAAGTTTTATCCCCAACGAAAAAACATCTAAAGTGGTAAGTAATGAAAGAATGTCGATAAAGTAGGAATGGGGGATCTTTTTGAATACAATAGAATCACAGTTTGATAAGGTTGCAGAAGATTACGATTTCGTGAATGAGCTTTTGAATGATTATTCATTCTTTGTGTCTAATATGTCTCCAAAGAAAGGCAGAGCATTAGATATCGGATGTGGCTCGGGTTTGTTAGTGGAGAAATTAGCAAGTTATTATGATGAAGTGGTAGGGATTGATATTTCTAATCAAATGCTCGATCTTGCCAAATCTAAACGTCAACTAACAAATACGGTCTATCTGAATATGAATGCAGAACAACTTAATTTTAATGAGAAGTTTGATTTTATTGTAAGCCGAACAACCTTTCATCATTTGGATGATATAGCCAGCGTAATACAGCAAATGAAGGAACTGTTGAATGAGGAAGGAAGAATAGTTATTCTTGATAATGTATCTGAAGTCGAGACACCGCCTACCTATGTTTATAAATTAGGGGCAATCCAAGAGTTTTTACCGCATTGTTTCAAATTTGGAATAAAAAATGCGATTAGAATTTATAATCACAACACATCTAAATCATGGCTTGAGCATTTAGCTTCAGATAAGTACCTATCTGAACAAAATTATTACGATTTATATGAAAAGTTGTTGCCTGGATGCCAATTCCATAAAATGGGTTGGGCAATGGGGGTTGTCTGGACAAAATAACTTAAAGCTGTGGCTTTGAAAAGTTGAATTTGTGATTGTTTTCAGAGCTATCGGGTGCTTTAGTATAAATAACAATGAATAAAAAATCAGCCTGTATCTTATGTTACTATTAAGTAATTTAAGATACAGGTTTTACTATTTTTGAAATAAGTACCTTCCACTTCAAATACATGTATTCAAAGTGAAAGTATTGATTTAAATGATTCTTTTGTAATTTACTCTTGATAAGATCCAGCTTGCTTTTTACCTTCGGCGGTCAACTTCACGAGAATTCTCCTGCGGTCCTCGGCGTCTATCTCCCTCGTTAGCCAACCTTTTTTTTCTAAGCTGTTCAGAGTTTGCGCTATTCGAGCTGAGCTGACATTCATCACTTTTCCGATATCGCCCGGCACTACATCCTCCTCACGGTTGGATAAATATCTCAAAACAAACATCTCACCTTTGATTGCTTGACGAATGCTTTTATCCGGTCTGTGTCTGCGAATCAGATGCATATTTTCCAAAAGAGTCTTTGCTAAAATTGAATAATCCAATTGAAACACCTTTCTTTTCTATAATTTTCTTATATACTAATAGTGTTAGGTAATTTTGTCAAGTCAATCCTGTTATTTTCTAAGGATCGTAACCGTGTTGCTGAGAAATCATCAATGATGTAACAACCAAGCAAAAATTGTTTTGTACATTTGGTATTAGGATAAGGTGAAAAACTGCCGAATGAGTTGCAAAACCGCACCCAACCAGTGAAAACACGCACAACGTTTTTCATTCTTAAATCTAATTCAATGTCGACTGCTTCGCAAACAACTGTACTTTGATTTCTTAAAGATATCGTACCTGTTAAGTGATCGTGGATTGTAGCAGCAAATATTGTGCTGAATATAACGGTCGCCTTTAAGGCTGTCGTAAAATGAGCCTAGCGATTTATGAACTATTTTTCAAAAAGATAAGGGTAGGAAAGGCATTAAAAAAAGCTTGAAACCTATATTTTTCAAGCTTTTCATAATTTTTTTCATGGTGGAGACGAGGGGATTCGAACCCCTGGCCTTCTGAATGCCATTCAGACGCGCTCCCAACTGCGCCACGCCCCCAGGAAACAACTATCATTATAGAATGCTCCCATCCATTTGTCAACTGTAATTTATTTTATCCAATCTTTGTACAGCATTGTTTTTTTAATACGACACTTCAAAATTTTTAAATCTTATCCAGTGCGCCGATTAAGTCTTCGGTTAAATCCTCCAAGGCTTCGATCCCTACAGAAAGGCGAATCAGATTTTCCGGTATTCCGCAAGCCTCTAAATCCTCGTTGGATAGTTGTCTGTGGGTGGTGGTGGCAGGGTGTAATAAGCAACTGCGGACATCCGCGATATGGGTAACTTGTTTAAATATTTTCAACTCTTTGATCAAGGCCGCTGCCTTTTCTCGACCACCTTTAATTCCAAAGGTCAACATACCGGAATAACCGCCGCTGAGATAGCGTTTCGCATTGGCTTCGTTGGCATTTCCCGGAAGTCCGGGATAGGACACCCAGTCGACCATGGGATGTTTTTGTAAAGCTTCTGCCAGTCCTTGTGCATTTTCCGAATGGCGTTGCATTCTCAGATGTAAGGTTTCCATTCCTAAATTGGTCAAATACGCGTTAAAAGGAGAAATGTTCGCTCCGATATCTCTCATAAATTGCATTCTGGCTTTCAGTGCAAAAGCGGCAGATCCGCCCTCATCAACATAAGTTAAACCGTGGTAACTGTCGTCGGGCGTATAGAAATCTGCGTACCGTTTGTTTTGATCGTAATCGAAGTTGCCGCCGTCTACAACGACACCACCCACGGATCCGGCATGGCCGTCCATGTATTTGGTTGTGGAGTGTACAATGACGTTGGCGCCGTATTCGAAAGGTCTACATAAAATTGGCGTCGCCAATGTGTTGTCGATCATCAACACCATTTGATATTTTTGACATATCTTAGAAAATTTTTCAAAGTTAAACACCGTCATCGCCGGGTTGGCTATGATCTCTCCAAAAATGAACTTGGTTCGATCATCTATTTGGGCTTCTATTTCCTCTTCAGATGCATCGGAGTCTACAAAACGCACTTCGATTCCCATTTTAGGCAGGGTCACTTTAAACAAATTATAGGTTCCGCCATAAATTTGAGAAGTGGTGATAAAGTTATCTCCTTTGGTAGCCAGAGTCAGTACCGCCAAGGTAATCGCCGACATACCGGATGCGCAAGCCATCGCAGCGACGCCGCCCTCCAATAAGGTTATTTTAGACTCCATCTCTGCAACGGTGGGATTGGAAATTCTGCTATAGATGTGCCCATCTTTCGGGTGATCAAATAAATGTGCCATTTCTTCGGGGGTCTCGTAATAATAAGTTGTACTTTGAACTAAAGGCAATACCCTCGGATCCCCACTATTAGGTTGGTAACTACCCTGCACACAAATCGTATCTTTTTTTGTCATAGATTTCCTCCAAATTCATTCAAACAAGAGTATGAAGAACGTAATGTTTTTGTTGCACTCAGTATACCCCAACTGCAGCAAAAAAACACGTTGTTCTCAATATTTTGCAAAGCTTACAGTAAAAAAGCGGTTTTCATCCGGATGAAAACCGCTTTTTAGTCATTCAATTCATCAATGAAAAAGCTTATAGAGAACGTCCTAAATGGAAACCGGCTTTTATAGCTTCGCCGGCTAGGCCTACCTCTACGGCATCTCCTACAATACGCACATCGTATCCGGCTTCTTTTAAGGAGTCGGCAAGTGTTCGATTGGGCTGTGCTCCAACAGAAATGACGACCGTATCCACCGGGATTTCCTCTTCAACTTTACCTTTTAAGACGACAGAGTTCTCTTTGATTTCCGCTACAGTTGTTTCCGTACAAACCCTCACTTTATACTGCTCCAAGTTGTCCAACAACAACCAACGGGGTGCAATGGCTTCGTCAGTGGCGATATCATCCTGGAGTTCCACCAAAGTGACAGATTTTAAGTTGGATGCGAGATGGTAGGCGGTTTCACTACCTACGGTTCCCCCACCGATCACGACAACACGAGGGCCCACTTGGGCTTTACCGGCGAGAACGTCGTGGGAACAGACAACATTTTCTCTGCCGACACCGATGATTTCCGGATTGATGGGTGTAGCGCCTGTTGCAGCGACAACCACATCCGGTTTCAAATCGTCGATCAATTTTTTTGTGACTTCGGTATTAAACTTTACAGGCACGTTGAGTTTCTCTAATTGATGCAATTGCCATACAATGAAATCAATGATCTCTCCTTTTGCAGGTGGTACAGCGCCAAGGCGGAATTGCCCCCCTGCCCATCGGTCTTTTTCATAAACTTCTACTTGGTGTCCACTCTCTGCAGCTGTGATGGCAGCTTGTAGACCTGCCGGCCCGGAACCGATCACGACAACTTTTTTGGGTTGATCCGTCTGAACAACGGAATATTCAAATTCATGACCGGTGTATGGGTTTAAGATGCAGCCAATAGGTTCGTGCTGTAACAAAGGTCCGACGCAACCGTGATGACAGGCAATGCAGAGTCGCATATCATCAAAATTTCCGGCTTTTGCTTTGTTGGGTGTCTCCGGGTCCGCTAAGGACTGTCTTCCAAATGAAACGAGGTCCACCTTACCCGAGGCGATCACCTGTTCGGCTATGCGCGGATCGTTAATGCGCCCCACCGCAATGACCGGTAGCTCTGTGATTTTCTTGACTTCTGCGGCACCGTCCACATTCCAACCATGGGGTATGTACATGGAGGGAATGATCTCATTAAAGGAGCGGTAGACACCGGCGCTGACGTGAATATAATCTATGCCTGCGCTTTCCAAATACGGGAGTATCGCCTTGGTATCGTTGATATTCAACCCTCCTGGTACATAGTAATCCGAAGAAATCCGATAGCCTACGATAAAGTCCGAACTGACTTTCTTTTTAACTTCTGAAATAATTTCAACGGCAAAGCGCACTCTGTTTTGTATTGGTCCACCGTATTCATCTGTTCTCTTATTGGTGTAGGAGGACATGAATTGAGAAATCAAGTAGCCGTGGGCACCGTGAATTTCTACGCCGTCAAAACCTGCTTTTTCAGCGCGCATGGCTGTGTTCGCAAAATCTTGTACAATTTTTCGGATCTCTTCGATTGTCAATTCCAAGGGCATTTCACAACCTAAGGGACATGGTAGTGCGGAGGCAGACATTACTTGTTGTTCAATGGCATATTCAGAGCTTTGCCTACCTGCATGGTAAATTTGAGCGATGACCAATGCATCGTGCTGATGAATTTTCTCAGTAAATTTCGCATAACCCGGAATCTGACTGTCTTCCCACAAACCCGGTAGATATCGAAAACCCCTTGCCGAAGGCGAAACTGCAAAGTCTTCGGTGATGATCATGCCAAAGCCCCCCTTGGCTCGAGCTTCGTGGTAAGCCGTAAACATTTCGCTGCAAGTGCCGTCTCTGTTGGCATAGTTACTGACCATCGGCGGCACAACTGTACGATTTTTGAGTGTTTTCCCTTTAATTTTAAATGGACTAAATAGATTTTTCAGCATTTTTTTCCCTCTCTTTTTACTCAATTATTTCCAGCCTCTTCGTTATTATTTTAACATGCCCTATACAGCATGTCTATATTTTATCCATTTTGAAGTGTTTTCTGCCTGTTTTAGCCGACGGTCATCATGAACGTTTAAGAATTCTTTTGATGTTGTAATAAATACCTATTGTTTAATTTAAAAATCAAGCACCACAAAACTTTATTCCAGTTCAATGTTTTCCATCTGTTTTAAGGTTGGTATAAATCCAAAGGACTCTTACTTCAAAAAATTAAAAAAGCCTGACGTTCTCAACAATATATTTGAACGTCAGGCTATCAAAAGCACAGGTGTCGACTCTACAAGCCTTTATTTAATTTTCGATGTTCTCACGAACTGTTGCTTTTGAGAAGAATCGATAAATCGACCCTTTATTCTTCATAACTCGCAATACGTAGTGCTAAATTACCGACTCTTTCACAAGAGACTTTACCACCGGGTATGGCTCTGGATAAGAAAGCGGCATTTTCTACGATATTTGCTACTTCTTTGGGCGTGCCCAGTTTCAAAACGGAAGCAACGCCGGCGGGTACAACCATATTTAAAGAGCTGCAGGCATTGAGAGCCAATTCGCTGACCACCGCTGCTGCAAATGGGATTGCCCAAGCGACGTCTTCACACTCACCCTTCAGAGTTGCTTTGACAACGATATCGTGGACGAATCCGTCCATTTCTGCTACACTGTCCCCCATGGTGACGGTTAAGTCGATGTTTGGATCGAAGGACCAATACTTGTGGGCCAATTTGGATTCTCTTCTAGCGCCCCCTTCCAGTTTTCTTATTTTGACTGTTACGTCTTCGCCGGTCATGGCGGAGAATAATTTGCCCGCATAACTTTCAGCTCGTTCAATACGTTCCTGATCAAAGTACTTGACGACTTCTTCCAAAGAAGCACCGGCCTTTAATTGATCATAGGCGTATTCCGCTCTTCTATGAACCGCTAAAGCACGAGCCGGTTCGGTTGCATCGATGAGCATGTTGGTGACAGACCCCCTGTACAGCTCATTGGCTTTGCGACAAATCGTATTGATGCTCAATAGTGCCACTTCCGGATCTAAGGATATGGATTTGCGTTCTTCTACGATCTGATCCATAGTTTTAGCGACATCACCTTCATTTTTCAACAAAGTTTTCATTCCGATTACGGCATAGGCTCCGATATGTCCAAGGGGGGGGGTTGACCGGTCCACCGGAAAATCCTGCGATTCCTTCTTGGAATGCAGAAAAGATTTCATCAAAGGCCATCATACCGATCACTGTTGGGGCACCGATATCTTTGAGGATTAAGCCGACATCTCCCACTAATTGGGCTGTGTCTACTGCTTCTCCGGTTACTTTAAAATGCAATTGCTCCGGTAAGCCTGCGGTTTTAACCGCTTCTTTTCCTACTAAGTATGCGGAGGTGATGCTTCCGTAAGTGCCGGCTGCTTCCGGAACTTCCGCATCGGGGTGGATGATTTCCAAAATAGCGGCAGCACCGAGTACAGCAGCTGTAAAGGGATGCGGGCTGATCACTGCCCCTGCCATAGCATCCAGCATTGCCTGTGTACCAATGCGTGCACCATTTGTAGCAAGTTCCGGCCAAATATGGTCTTCACCCAATGCACTGTGACCATAAAGCGGTCCGCCACCAACATTCATCGGAATGCTTCTACCACAATGGGAAGATAATTTGCCCTCCATCATCGCTTGATTGATAGCCAACACTGCCGGAAATCCGGAAATTTTATTGTTCATTTTAGCTGTGGGAATCGCGGCTACGCCTGCTCTGTCGACACCTGCCAGCATTCTCGCCGTTGCACCGAGTTTTCTGTTGCCTGCCGGGATGCCGACTTGTGCGGCGGAACCGGCCAAGTACATGATGCAAGCGGTGATCAATGCAGCGTTGGCGGCATCCGCTCCGGATTTTTTTGCAACATTGATTGCCTTTTCCATGATATCTTCTACAGGTAAGCGTCTGACATCTGCAAACTCGATAGAAAGGCTTTCCCCTTTCAGCAGTTCGTCGGTAATTACGTTGACCACTGTATGGATGGCCATGTTCACCATACCGTGACCACCGGCTAAGGCTTCGATACGATCGTTGGTTAAATTGGAAATGTTGGAAACCGATGCGATTTCTACTGAAGAAATCACTTTACTTTTTTCATCAATATTCATATTGTTCTCATTGTTCTGGATAACCTTTCATAGCATTATCCGAATACTGTCTTGATTGCTCTGCAGGGTTGTCATAGCCATTTGGTACACTTCGCCATAAGATTTGTGAATTGCAAATCTCTCCGCAATTTCATCTTTTAATGCGATCACGTTGTCATGTTCCGGTCTCATACTGCCGCTTTCAAAACGTTTGCCTTCGACTATGAATTCTAGGTAATCGTTTTCACTTTGAATGATCAATTTGTTGTGAATGATTTGGTTATGTAAAAAACGATGTTCCGTTTCTATGCGATGCCACCCTCCGGTATTGAGTTCCATGGGAATTAAGGCTTCAATCGCTTCGCTGTATTCAGCTTTGCAATCGATGTATACCATGTATGACGGTCTGTTTTTCTTTGTGATAGCCGAAACCACCTGCACGTTGGAGGCGCCTGCTTTGTAAAAAACATCAATGGCTTGACCGATCCATTCTCCACTTAAATGGTCTACCTGAATTAAAAATAAAATCCCCTCTTTTGAATGTACTAACAAATCACCCTCCTTCCTCACAGCTATGACTCTTCTTGTATGACTGGTATACCAACTAACTTAATCATGACATTTTATAACTTCATTGTCAAGACTCCTTTTGCCCCTTCGGCTTTGGTGCATTCAAACCGGACGATCTTTTCTAACAATTATCGATCGTCCTTATAAAATATTGTTTTGATCTATGAGGTGTTCTCGCATTAAGCTCTCTGCTTTTTCTTCATCCTGATCTTTGATCATGGCATAAATCTTTTGATGATATTTGATTGCAATGCTCAGCTGACCTTGTTCTACCAAAGTTTTTTGACGTGACATTTCAACCAATTCTGATAAAAATTGATAGATGTCGTTTAAAATGCTATTCTGTGCGGCCCTCACAACTGTATTGTGAAAGTCTTTGGATGCTTGCAGGAGATCATCGGTATACAATTGAGCATTGGTCATGTCTTCAATCGATTGTTTTAACATGTTAAGATCCGCTTCACTCCGACGCTTGGCAGCACGCCCGGCTGCGTAGCCTTCCAGCAGAACTCTGATTTCAAAAAGCTCGGGCAGTGTTTGGTCATCTATTTTAAAACCAAAAAATATTTTATCCATCAAAGATGGTATTTCGATACTGGAGATAAAAGTCCCTTCGCCATCGATGATTTCAACAATGCCTAAAAACTCTAAAATTTTTATTGCTTCCCTAACGGGCACTCTGCTGGTGCGAAACATTTCAGCCAATTCTCTTTCGGACGGTAGTTTGTCGCCGTCTTGTAATGTGCCCTTGAGGATCATATCGTTGATCTTTTGAATGATGATTTCATAATAACGCGTTGGACGATCGGATTTCTTTTTACGTATTGGTTGGAACATGTTGTAGATCTCCTTCCCTATTGTCATTGTACTATATCTTTACTTGAAAAGTATCTTGTATTTATGATTTTTTAACCAATCTTAGGTGTTTCTTTGAAGCATACAGTCTATTAACACGACGTCCAGACCATTTTACATATAAAAATGACTTGAGGTTCAAGCCATGCTTGGCCCTCAAGTCATTTGAGTCTCATCTTTATGAATTTTTCAAAAATCCAACGCCGATTAAACCCGGTCCGGTATGGACGCCCAGCACGGGAGATATTTGCCCAAAGCTAAAGTTTTCTGCGCCTTCTACCAAGTCCATCATCGCATTTTTTATTTCCACAGCTTCTTCATATGCAGAACCGTGGGAGATGGTCAGATAATAGCGCTTCGCGCCTGCTAAACCTTCACGAACAAGGTCGATTATTTTGCGCATGCTTTTTTTACGACCTCTTACTTTAGCAACGGAGTAATAGATACCCTCTTCATCGCAGGAAATAATGGGTTTGATTTTCAGCAAATCGCCAACATAGCCCGATACTTTGCCGATACGTCCACCTTCTCTGAGGTATTTTAAAGTGCCTAAGCTAAAATATGCCTTGGAATAGGGTACTCTGTTTTCAACTTTTTTTACAATTTCATCGAAACTGAAACCTTCAAGCACTAGATTCACCGCATAAACCGCTAAGAAACCAATGCCACAAGCGATATTTAATGAATTGATTACCGCTATGGTTAAGTTTTGATAATCCTTTGCCACGGTTTCAAACATGCTGTTGGTTCCACTTAAGCCCGTAGATACCGTAATAGCCACAACGTGTGTAAATCCTTCTTCTACAGCTTGGTCTAACATGTTCTTTAAAACTTGAGGACCGGGAATACTGGTTTTTGGAATTTCTTGTTCCATTTGTTTGTAAACTTCTTCCGGAGAAATATCCACTCGATCACGGTAACTCCCATAGGTGAAATTAATCGTTAAAGGCAAGATTCGCAAAGGTTTTGAATCGTTTTCCTTTATTTCCAAATCGGAACATGAATCCGTAATAATAAGTATTTTTTCCATGATCTTCCTCTTTTATTTCTATCCTTACAACCAACAAGAGACGACAAATCCTATTGAGAACTTAAAGCTCTATTTATGTATATTTTAACACAATTGAGGCCCAATGTACATTGAGAGCCTCGCACTACCGTAGCAAAACCAGTTCAGAAACAACTCGTTAAAATGGTTTTCAGCCAACATAAAAAGCGTTTAAGATCCTCAAACGCACTTTAATGCTCATGGAGATCTTAAACGCTTTCGTTGATTAGAGAAGGAAACTCATTCCTTGTACTTGTTTTCAATATCCGTTAACATGTCCACGCGAATTTGATGTCTTCCGCCCTCGTAGGTTGCTTCTAAAAACGCATCCACTATGAGTTTTGCTAAACCTTCACCAACAACTCGAGCACCCATGGCCAATATATTGGCATTGTTGTGTTGGACTGTCATCTTGGCGGTAAAAGGTTCGCTGCATACCGCTGCGCGGATTCCCGGTACTTTGTTGGCTGCTAGGGAAATGCCAATCCCGGTACCGCAAATTAAAATTCCTTTATCTATTTCTCCGGATTTGATGGCCTCTGCAACTTTAAGCCCATATTCCGGATAGTCGACACTATCGGTAGAATTAGTGCCAAAATCCACACATTCGTGTCCTAATTCCGACACATATCTCATTAACGTTTCTTTAAGTTCGACCGCTGCATGGTCGTTACCAAAACCAATTTTCATTTTAAGTACCCCTCTTTTTGTTTTATAAATCTCCTAAATTGAGAAGATAGAACTCGGCTTTATGATAAAGTTTCCAATACTCTCATTTATTGATCAATTTCTCACAACTTCTGATTGCATACCTTTGGTGGTCATTAAACCAAGAATTCTTAAATCCGTTAACCCTCCCGATGCATAGCCAATAGCCGGCGTTTCCAAAATTTTTTTACCGATAAATAGTTCATTAAAAGTAGTGGCGACCGTTGGCAATATGCAACTTCTTAAAATCGGTCCATCCATCTAAACTTTTAAAAAATTAAATCAAACAAGGAGCAAGCGATCGCCTGCTCCTTGTTTTTTATGGTTTAAAACCATTTTAGAATCATCGATTTTTGCTCAACATTATTTAACGCTTGCGTTAATAAAGTTAAAGTAACCTAGCGGTAAGTGGAAGAAACCTTCTACTTTATCGCTTAACAGGTAGAAATCTTTGTAGTAAGCAACTGGAGCAATCGCTGCATCGTCCATAGCAATTTGTTCTGCTTTATGCATCGCTTCGAAGCGTACATTTTGATCGGAAGAGGTTCTTGCGATTTCCATTTGTTCGTCAAATTCCGGGTTGCTGTATTGTCCATCGTTGTTACCGTTGGTCGAAGCTAATAAATCCAACATAGAGGAAGGATCATTGTAGTCGCAAATCCAACCGTTACGAGCGATTTGATAGTCTCCGTTACGACGGGTGGGGGTAAATACGGACCATTCAACAACGTTGATTTCCAGTTTAATACCTAATTCTCCCCACATTTGTTGCAAAGCTTCTGCAACCGGTCTATGGTAACTTGCATCGTTGGTGAGGTATTCGAGGGTTTCTAAGCCTTCACCGTTCGGATAGCCAGCTTCTGCTAATAAATTTTTAGCTTCTTCCAAGTTTTCATCGTGTTTGGTGATGTCGATGAATTCCGGGCTATTGTCTACAAAATGGGTTTTACCATCTGCATCTAATAAACCGTGACCGACAAAGTTACTTGCAGGACCGTAGGTACCTTGCATAACCACATTGGCAATGTGCTCTCTATCGATGGCTAAACTGAGCGCTTTACGCACTTTCGGATTATCGAAGGGTGCTTTTTGCGTCATAAAGCTGATGTAGTAGGTTCCGAGCAAGTCATCTAAGTGCCAATCTTCACGTTCTCTTAATTTCGGTATTTCCTGTGCCGGAACGTCTTTTGCACAGAGAATGTCGCCTTTTTCGTAGGCAGATAGAACGGCATTGGGGTCTTCCATTAAAACAAATTTAATGCTGTCCAATTTAACGGTATCGGCATTCCAATAGTTGGGGTTCTTTTCGAATAGAATGTATTCGCCAGGAACCCATTCAGTTACATTGAAAGCACCGTTGCCGATGTAAGTTTCAGGTTTGGTTGCCCAAGTTTCGCCATTTTCTTCGATGGTTTCTTTCTTAACCGGTGAATAGGTCGGGAAAGCAGCCAATTGGATAAAATAAGGGCTCGCTTGTGCTAAGGTGACTTCGAAGGTTGTGTCGTCAACAGCTTTTACACCTAGAGCATCTAAGTTACCTTCTGCAGCTTCTTCATAGCCTTTTATGACGTTAAAGAGCTCAGCATAGGGTGCTGCGGTTGCCGGGTCTACCCCTCTTTTCCAAGAGTAAACAAAATCTTCTGCGGTTAGGGGTGTGCCGTCGCTCCATTTCAAATCTTCTCTTAATTTGAATGTCCAAACCAATCCGTCGTCGGAAGTGGTATAGCTTTCGGCTTGTCCAGGTACAATTTCTCCATCTTTACCGATGGTCACCAAGGTCTCAAAACCATGGATAATCATCGATGCGCCGTCAACTGCGGAGTTTAACGCAGGGTCGATGGTTTCCGGATCGGGACCGATACAAACAGCCAATGCGTTTGCCCCATCCCCTTTGGAATCCTTACTTGCGCCTCCGCCGCCACCGCAAGCACTCAATAGAGTCGCTGCGACTAAAAGCACGGCTAAGAGAATCGAAATTCGTTTTTTCATCTTTTCCTCCAATTATATAATATATTCTTAATATCTATTATACAGGTTATATCGTTAATTTACAATACTTTAAAATTCCTTTGATGTTTTCCCGATATGTGGCGTTAAAAAAAGCAGAGTTTCCTCTGCTTTAAATATCGGTCTTCGAGCATTATTTTTTTACTCGACGATGTGACAAGCCACAAAGTGGTTGTCTTTTACTTCTTTAAATTCCGGCTCCTGTTCTGCACATATCTTGGTGGCATAGGAGCAGCGCGTTCTAAAGCGACAACCGCTTGGCGGATCGATGGGGCTTGGAACATCCCCCTCCAAGACGATGCGCTGACGGGTTCGACTTAATTTCGGATCCGCAACGGGAATAGCGGAAATTAAACTCTGACTGTAAGGGTGTAACGGGTGGAAGGTCAGTTCGTTGGCGTCAGCCAATTCCACGAGTTTGCCAAGATACATCACGCCGATGCGATTGGAGATGTGTTTGACAACCGATAAATCATGGGCAATAAACAGATAGGTCAAATCCAGTTGATCTTGCAATTCTTCAAACATATTGATGACTTGCGCTTGAATGGAAACATCCAGAGCGGATATTGGCTCGTCACAGACGATGAACTCGGGTTTGACCACTAATGCCCTTGCGATACCAACCCGTTGGCGTTGGCCACCGGAAAACTCGTGGGGAAAACGGTTCGCATGTTCCGAGTTCAGGCCAACCCGTTCCAGCATTTCGACGATTACATCTTGTCGCTCTCGCTTGTTGGCACATAATTTATGAATGTCCAAACCTTCTCCAACAATATCGCCGACGGTCATACGTGGGTTTAAACTGGCGTAAGGGTCTTGAAAAACAATTTGCATTCTTCTCCGGTAGGGCAACATATTGGCCTTGGTGATATCCTGACCGTCAAAGATAATTTTTCCCTCTGTCGGTTCTTGTAAGCGCAAAATGGTACGGCCGGTTGTGGTTTTGCCACAGCCGGATTCGCCGACCAATCCCAAAGTCTCACCTTTGTTGATGAAAAAGGAAACATCGTCCACCGCTTTGACAACTTTTTTTTCAAAGAGCCGTCCGCTGGCAACTGGAAAGTATTTTTTTAGATTTTGTACTTCTAATAGTCTTTTCATGCTTCCACGCTTTCTTTTGTCCATTCATCTTTTTGGTTGAGCCAACATGCCGAGTAGTGGGTATCCGAAAAATGAACGACTTCCGGCATATGTTCCAAGCAAATGCGCATACAGGATTCACACCGTGGCGCAAAGGGACAACCCTTTGGAGGCTTTAACATGTCCACCGGTGTTCCCTCGATGGGCACCAGTTTTTTGTGTTCTCGATCCATTAAGTTGGGAATGCTGCGCAAAAGTCCCTTGGTGTATTCATGACGGGGGGTATAAAAAATTTCATCCACCGTGCCGTATTCCAAAATTTTTCCGGCATACATCACCGCAATTTTTTCGCACATGTTGGAGACGATCCCCAAATCGTGGGTAATCATGATGATGCTCATACCCAATTTATTTTTCAGTTCGATCATCAACTCTAAAATTTGCGCTTGAATGGTCACGTCCAAGGCCGTGGTCGGCTCATCGGCAATTAAGAGTTTCGGCTCGCAGGCCAGAGCGATAGCGATCATCACCCTTTGGCGCATGCCTCCGGATAACTCGTGGGGGTATTGCTTTAAACGCTTTTCCGCTTCATTGATACCGACCAATTCCAGTAATTCCTTGGCCCTTGCCTGTGCAGCCGCGGCATCCTTATCGGTATGCAGTCGGATCACTTCGACAATCTGATTGCCCACGGTATAGACGGGGTTGAGGCTGGTCATGGGGTCTTGAAAAATAATGGACACCTCATCGCCTCGAATTTTGCGCATTTCAGCTTCTGTCTTTTTTTCGATTTCGTGGCCGTTAAAACGAATGGTGCCGCCAACAATTTTTCCGGGATAAGCCAGCAGCCCCAACAAGGAATATGCCGTGACGGATTTTCCTGAGCCGGATTCACCGACGATACCCAAAACATCGCCTTCCTTCATGGCAAAGGTGACGTTGTTCAGAGCTTTCACTTCGCCGACAGGCGTAAAGAAGGAGGTGCGTAAATTGTTGATTTTCAACATATAATTTTCTTGATCAGACATAAACTCCTCCTAATTCTTTAACTTCGGATCGAAGGCATCTCTTAAGCCGTCGCCCAACAGGTTAAAGCTTAAAATAATAGCGGAAATCAGCAACGCCGGTGCCATCAATCGATGGGGGTACGAGTTGAGCCCTTTAATGGCATCGGAGGCCAAAGAACCCAAAGACGGCATTGGAGCCGCAACCCCTAATCCGAGAAAACTTAAAAAGCTTTCTGTAAAAATGGCAGAGGGTATTTGTAAAGTCGTGGTGACGATTAATGTACCGATGGCATTGGTCAACAAATGTTTTTTGATGATCCGTCTGTTGGAAGCACCCAAGGCTTTGGCGGCGGTGACAAATTCCTGTTCTTTTAAAATCAGAATTTGGCTCCGGATAATGCGCGCCATACCGACCCAATAAAGCAGGGCAAACACGATGAATATAGAAATCAGGTTCACCCCTAACAATTGAATCCACTCAAACCCCGGTTGATTGGCCAATCTTTGCAAGGGAAACTTTAAAGTGACGGAGAGCAAAATAATAATCAAAATATCCGGAACGGTATAAATGATATCGACGATACGCATCATAATTAAATCCGTCCATCCGCCTATATAAGCGGAAACTGCGCCGTAGGTCGAGCCGATCATCAATACGATGATGGACGCGACTAAGCCGACCAATAAAGAGATGCGAGAGCCCATCATCACACGGATAGCGGTGTCCCGTCCCAAGTCATCGGTTCCTAAAACGTGAGGAAAAACGCTTTCGCCGGCATCGATGGATGCCTGTTCTTCAGCGGAATACGTCATCGGTGCTAAGTTTTCCGCCCCTCTTATCTGAAAAGAGTAATTGTAGGGGTAGAAAAAGGGCACGATAAAAGAAAAGAACATGATGATTAAAATAAAGACGAGGCTGGTCATGGCAATTTTATTTCTGCTCAGTCGTCTGAAGCCATCCTGCCAAAAGCCGACACTTTCTCGCATCGTAACCAGACTTTCCCGTTCTTCTCTGGTGGCTGGGGCAAAATCTTCCGGTGTTAACTTTAAATGGAAGGAGGGTATTTTTGTATTTGGTTCTGTCATGGTAGCCTCCTATTGCAATTTGATACGCGGATCGATCAGCTTGTAAGCGATATCCACCAAGACGTTCATAGTAACGATGAGGGTAGCCAAAAAGATGGTGGTACCCATAATTAAAGGATAGTCTCGTCCGCTGATGGAGCCGATAAATTCGGAACCCAATCCCGGAATAGTAAATATTTTTTCAACCACAAAGGATCCGGTTAAAGTATAAGCCAAAAGTGGTCCTAAATAGGTGACGACGGGCAAAATCGCATTGCGTAAAGCGTGTTTAAACAAAAGTACAAAGGTGGATAACCCCTTTGCTTTGGCGGTTCGGATGTAGTCCTGCCCTAAAACATCCAACATGGAAGAGCGCATTAAGCGTGCAATATAGGCAGTCGGATAAAATGCAAGGGCAAAAACCGGTAGAACATAGTGCTTAAGGGAGCCCAGCCCATAAGTGGGAAAGAGATTGAGCTTTACCCCAAATATGTACATGAGCAAGGTACATAGAACAAAACTGGGCACGGCGATGCCAAAGGTCGCAATCACGATAATGATATTGTCCGCAAGCTTACCACGGTTAATAGCGGCGATACTTCCTAAAGGAATGCCCACAATTAAAGCCATCAAGATAGAGGCTCCCCCCAAACGTGCGGAGACCGGAAATTTCGATGTGATAATTCCGTTAATATCGCGGCCTCTTTGTTTAACGGATACGCCTAAATCCCCTTTTGTCAGGTTTACCAGGTAGTTTTTATACTGTACCGGTAAAGGCTTATCTAAACCGTATTTTTCGTTCATTGCAGCTTGAGCCTGAGCGGATATGGCTTTTTCTGCCATAAAAGGTCCGCCGGGTATCAAGTTCATTAAAAAGAATGTCAACGTAATGACGATGAAAATAGTCGTCAAACCCATAGCAATTCTTTTTAGAATATATTTCCCCAAAACATTTCTCCTTTTTTGTATTTTGTGCAAAGGTGGATCGCCCATGCAATTCTAAACGTAAGTGTGTATTTTTGTCGTACAAAGGTCCCGTCAACTCTCTTAACAGACCATTGTAATCCTATGCAATTTTAATAAACAATGCAACGGTTGTCAATAAAATATAATTTTATCATAAAATGCAAAATCCTCCCATAAAAAATAATAAAGATACCTATATATTTTGGTTCTATTTTGATAAAATCACGTTATTGCTAGGATATCACTTGCACATTAAAAAGAAAAAAAGAGTTTACACCAAATTTCGATTCAGTATAAACTCTTTTTGCTAGTTTCAATCTTCTACATAAGCATCGTAGACTTCGCCGACGCTGATAGCATCGTATAAAACCATTTTTCTGATATAAATATGTCGGTAGATCTCCACCAGCTTTGCATCCGGTTCAAAGATTTTCGGTTTGTTTTGCACCATCCGGGCAAAGGCTTCCTCAAAATCTTTGTATACACCTAGGGATACGGCTGCGATCATCGCTGCACCTAAGGAGCTGGCTTCAGGGTTTTCGTACCTGGCGACCTTTCGGTCGAAGGAATTGGCCTGAATTTCGCAGAATAAATCCGCATTGGTCATACCCCCTGCAACGGAAACCACTTCCAAGTCTCCAATAATTTTCTGAATCAGTTTGATGTTAACTGCAATTTCTAAGGATATGCCCTCCAGAATAGATCGGGCAAAGTCACCTCTGGTATCATCTAAGGACAGGTTGAAAAATACACCCTTCGCTAAAGGATTCCAAAAAGGTGCTGCACTTCCTTGAAAATGCGGTATCATCATGATTCCATTTGCACCGGGTTTAGAGTTTTGTGCTTCCTCATTCATGACGAGATAAGCATTGCTCTGACCATCCAGTTCTTTATAAAAATTATTTCTGAACCAGCGATAAACAGCGCCTGTATTGAAGATACCGGCTTCCATGATCCATTTTCCGGGGATGGCCGCCGCTTGCAACAACACTCTGTTTTCTTTATCGAAATAAGGTTTGTCCACAGCGGAGAGAACGAAAGAGCCTGTTCCGGTATTGGCTTCAGCGGACCCTTGCTTGATCACACCTAAGGCTATTGCGGAAGCTTGTTGGTCGCCACCGCCCAACACAACTGGTATGCCCGCAGCTAAATTTGCCCTTTCGGCAAGATCGGAAACCAACCCGCCGGCAACGGTGCCCGGAGCAACCAATTTAGGCAATTGTTCTTCCTGAATATTGCCAAGTTTTAGCAATTCAGGATCCCATTTGAATTCTTTAATGTCCATTAGACATGTTCGACACGCCTGGGAATGATCGGTCACGTATGCATCGGTCAACAATTTGACGACATAGTCCATAACACCGATAAATTTAACCGCTTTATTAAATATTTCCGTTTCGTTTTCTTGTAGCCACAATATTTTCGGCAACACGAAATACGGGTTAATGCGGAGACCTGTTTTTTGATAAAAATAATCGAGCCCAAATTCTTCAATTAACTTGTCACATTGGGGCAAAGTTCTTTTATCTTGCCACATGATCGCTTTGCACAGCGGTTCTCCGTTTTCATCCATGGGGATTAAGGAAGATCTTTGCGAAGTAACGGATAGAGCATCGACCTTCAAGTTTTGATCGGAGCAATAGTCGCCCATTTTACAGAGAACGTCCTCCAAGGCATCTTTCCATGTAACAGGGTCTTGTTCGACGTACCCTTCTTGTGGGTATTCCGAATAATACTCATGCATAAAAACTTTTAAAAGCTTTCCGCTATCATTGTATAAAACGGATTTCATCGACGAAGTACCGACATCGATCGCTACAATATACAAATTGACTGTCCCCCTTTCTTAGATTTTCAAAATCTGACTACATCAGTCCGGGAAGTACTCCGGATAAGAAGCTGAGGATAACCACTGCAAGCAAAGCAGCCAGTCCGGAAACGGAGCCACCGACGGTCCAAACTTTTAAGGTTTGTTGTGTTGTAAAGTTGGAGAAGCGGTTGACAACCCAGAAACCGGAGTCGTTGGGTAAGGAGAACCCTAAACCACCGGCACAAATGGCCAAACCGACCAATACCGGAGACGTCCCTGCTAAGCCCGTTACAATCGGAGCAAAGATAGCCGAAGTGGTAACCAATGCAACCGTTGTAGAACCTTGTGCAATACGCAATAAAGCGGAAATCATAAACGCTGCCAAGATAACGACCGTCCCTGCACCGGTAGAGCTGGTCATACTGGATAAACCTTCAACGATGACCTCACCGATACCGCTTAGGGTAATAATCGATCCGAAAGCACCGCCGGCACCGGTAATGGCTAAAATAGCACCTGCTTGAGAAGTTGCACTGGAAGTCATTTCGTTTAAATCTTTTTTCAGGGAATCTTTAAGAACTGCATAACTGATCAGAACAGCTGTAATCAACGCAACGTTTTTGTCTCCGATAAAACCGAAGATGGTGTGCATCATCGTACCTTTTTCCAAAAACATGGTGACAATGGTACCGACCAAGATGAACAAAATTGGAAGAAGAATTAAAAGGATACCTGTTTCACCGGAAGGTTTTTTTACATTATTGCCACTGTTTTGATCCGCAACGGCTTCCGCTTCTTTAAAATCCTGGGCAAAATTGTCTTTAAATTCTGCTGTTTTACCTAGAAAACGTCCATAGATGACACCACCGGTAACAGAGCCGATTAAAGAAGTAATAATTCCATAGAAAATAAACCAACCGACATTGGCACCCATGGTACCGGCTACCGCTGTTGGACCGGGTGTCGGAATAACCATTGCGTGGGTGGTAATCAAACCGACGCTTAAAGCGGTTACTAAAGAGACGAAAGGAATCTTACCTTTTTGAGAAAGGGATTTTGCCAAGTTTACCAAAATAACAAAAGCGGCGTCAAAGAATACCGGAATAGAAACCAAGTATCCCGTCAAGTTCATCGCTAAGGGCGTGTTTTCAATGCCCAGTTTCTGAATAAATAAATTGGCTATTTCTTCCATACAACCGGAAGCATGCAGCAATTCGCCTAAAATAACACCGGAAATAATCAAAATACCGATGCCCGCCATGGTGCTTCCGAAGCCTGCTGCCAAACCTGCAGAGATCTCCAAAAGGCCAATTCCGGATATAACACCCATCAACAACCCACCGAGTAATAGTGAGAAGAAGGGGTGCATATTAAATTTAATAATTGTGATCAACACAAAAGCCAAAGCCAAAATAAAAGCTAATATAATTTGTCCCGTAGCCATAATTGAATCTTTCCTTTCAACATATTATTACAACTTGTTTTACCGCACGACCCTAAGCCCCGTTAATACTTAAATAAAACTCCGGACTTTCCCTACTTTAAATGATAAAAATTTGCTGAGAACATCCTAGTTTCTACAAAAGTAAATCCCACAATCCGGGAACAAAGGCAACCATCAGGGCGACTGCAATCATCATAAAAATAAAAGGTATCATTTGTTAGATATATCCCCTATTTTAAATTTTGAAATACCGGCTGATTTTTTTTTAAACAAAGGGCTGAGGTAACCTTCCTCATCCCACTTAAGCTCAACCTCACCTAAAATCTCAATCTCTTCTTTCTCTTTTAACTCTTCCAAGAGGGCTTCCGATACAATAATTTCTTTAAGATCCAAGGTATTTTTTACCATGATCATCCGTGAATTACTTGCTGTCGTCAAACGATTGCAACAATTTAAGGCAATTTCTATGGCATCTCGATCACTTTGAGCTACAACGGGCATAAACCCTCTTTCTAAAAAACCGGAAGTGATCGTATTGATATACGTGGGGTTCCAATCAATTTTCTTTGCCATTTTTTCAGTAATCAGATCTGCAATACCGACACCGATGGCATTGCCATGACTTTCTTCTGTTAAATCCAGACAAACGATGCGATATATATTCGGTTTTTGATCTTCAACATTTCGTATTAAATAACGCCCCACCACATTTGGATCAATTCCGGTTCCGGAAATATTTTTACCCATTTCCTGTAAGACCAGAACATCAAAATCCTCAACAGGAAAAGAAGGCATGTAAGATCTGGCTCTTTCTAATAGTATCTTTTCTTCTTTTTGAAAATCCTTAGCCGGTAAAACCACAATTTCAGCAGTACGATCTTCCTGATTTTCTAAAATAGCAACACCCATTAATATAGGTCTGTCTGCCAAAATAATTTGTGCACATTCCGGTATACCATCCGTCAAACCTTCTATACCTCTACGATGAATAGCGGAAGCACCCTTCTGCTTGCCTAAACCCACTACCATTTGTTTGATGATACCGCTTTCTATGGTACCGTTAAAATCCGTATGTGGTTTGACACGATTGACTAAAATAATGCCATCCATTTCGTAAGCATTTTTATCAAAATGCACAGGGATGCCTCCAGGAGTGTGTCCAATAACAACGGTTTCCATCGTTGCTAATACAGGAGCCCCCATACTCTTCTCGTCAATTCCATAACTTTTAAGTACTTCCGTTTGACCTTTAGCCGTCGCACCTCCGTGACTGCCCATGGCCGGTATAATATAAGGTTCTCCACCAGCTTTTTTTACAGCCGACACTGTTGCTTTAACAATTTTATTATATTGGTAAATGCCGCGACTTCCGGCAGCAATGCCGATCCGATCACCTTTATTTATTTTATTTAGAATATTTTTCGATTGTTGTCCAACAACGCCTTCAACGTCCTCCAAGTTTATTGTCTTCTGATGTTGTTTTACACGATACATTTTCGGTATAAATGAATCTTCAAAAAGTTTCATACATTACCTCCTTATATAGTATAGGTGGGTTAAATGAAATTCCTCAACGACTGAGTTCACAAATATTAATGGTACATGCAATTTGTAATTTTTTTAATTAAATTTCAGCTAATGTTTCAACCTTACCTATAGTTTAATCTTTATTATTGAGGTTTATACTTTTATATTATTGACGTCCCAATTCTTTTAATATTTTGGTGTATAATTCCTCATCCAGATCCATTCCGTTTATTTAAAGACCTCCGAGGTTTTATGCCAAACATCTTCTTTGATTGGATATATCTTAAAATAAACTCCACCTTTGCTCTCGCTACCGCCACAACCTATAAAACAACTCATTTAAAAAACAAAGCCAACAATAACGCTAATATTTTGATAGATTTTTTCATAATATCTACCTTAATTTATAATAATATGATCATAATGCTTTATAAGCCATACCATTAAACACGATGTTTTAAGTCCAAATACTCCGTTTAATTTTTGTAGATGTCAATATATTTTTCTACAACTTTTTTGACACTGTCTCTTTGTTCCAAGGATAATACGGAGTAGTGGACCGTTTTTTCCGACAGAGACTTAAGTGTGTCTTCGACCACTTGTTTTGAAATTTCCGTGTTGACGTTAATTTTAGCAATTCCGTTTTCGATGGATGCTTTTAAAACATCTTCCGGAGTGCCGCTGCCACCGTGAAGTACCAAAGGTATTTGACATTTTTCGTTGATTTCCTTTAAGATATCTATTCTGATTTCCGGGGTACCTTTGTACAATCCGTGAACTGTTCCGATCGATACCGCAAGGCAATCGACTTTGGTTTCTTCGACGAATTCTTTTGCTTTATCCGGATCTGTGTAGACCTCTTTGTCGTCGGCGGAGCCTTCGTGGGATTCCGCACCGGCGGCCAAACTTCCCAGTTCCGCTTCGACGGATACACCCTTGGCATGGGCTTTTTCGCATACTTTTTTGGTGTTGGCCAGGTTTTCTTCGAAGGGCAGCATGGAGCCGTCGTACATGACGGATCCGAAACCGATATCGATCGCTTCAAAGATAATATCCATATCGCTGCAATGGTCCAAGTGCAGACAGACGGGAATGTTGACTTCCTCCGCAATGCTTTGAACCATGGCATGAGCAGTTTTTAAGCTCATATTTGTTAAGTATTTTGCACCGAATGCCACAATAACCGGTACGTTTTTTTCGACGCCCGCATCGACGGTTCCCTTGAAGGTTTCAAAGTTATAACCGTTGAAGGAGCCCAGAGCGTATTTGTTTTTGTAGGCATCTTGGATGATGTCTCTTAGATTAACTAACATGTTTACTCTCTTATTTCTTGGAAGATAACCATGCTTTAAAATCGTCGTTTTCCAAGACTTCTTTATTGACAATAAATTTGGCCGCGTCTTCTTTTAAGAAGGATGTTACATCTTCCAATAAGAGGAAGGGCGAATTGGTCAATGCGTCGGAAGTTGTACCGGCTATATGCGTAGTTAAGGTAACGTTATCCAAGTCTCTTAAAGGGTTGTCCGCTTCCAGCGGTTCCGTGATGAATACGTCCAAAGCTGCGCCCAAGATTTTCTTTTCCTGTAATGCTTGCGTTAAAGCGTCAAAATCTACCAAGCCTGCTCTTGCCGTGTTGACAAAAATTGCTGTGGGTTTCATCAAGTCAAATTGTTCTTTACCGATCATTTTCTTATTTGCATCCGTCAATCTGGCGTGCACGGATACGATGTCGGCGCGTTTAAACAAGTCATTGAGCTCTACTTTTTCGCAACCGTCTTTTTGTAACTCGGCCGCATCGACATAAGGGTCATAAACGATAACATTGACATCAAACCCGGATAATTTCTTAGCGACCAAATGTCCGATATACCCATAACCAACTAACCCCACGGTTTTTCCGTTGAGTTCCGGTACATTATCGGAGTTGGAGAAGGTTTTTTGCCATTCTCCTTTTTTAATGGCTGCGTGGGCACGACCGATGTTTCTGGCTTCTGCCAACATCATGCCGATCGTAAAATCGGAAACGGCGTGGGCGTTTCTACCTTTGACGTTAAAAACCAAAATACCTCTTTTTGTTGCTTCTTCAACATTGACGTTTTCCAACCCTGCGCGAGATACGCCGACAATTCTCAAGTTCGGCATTGCGTCCATAACTTTGCTTGAAACCGGTACAAATAATCCGAAAAGAGCTTCCCTGTCTTCGCCTTTTTCAGCGATCAAAGCGTCTACTTCTTCAATTTCCGGACCTTGTTTTTCCACTTCCAAACGTCTGAATTGTAATTGATCCCAATTTGTTTCGAAATCACCTGCGATGACATCCGATCCGAAATCACTTGCAAGGTATTTGTCCCAAGCTTCTACAAACCCTTTGTGACCGATCATGGCATCGCCTAAAATCATTGTCTTAATATCTTTGCTCATAATAATTAACCTCCCGTTATTAATAAATTGAATGGATTGCCGTAAATATGAACTTCTTTTGAGTAAAAATTTACACCACCTTATAAAATGATTGAATTATTGAATGACGTTTTTCAACGACTGTTCACTTAAAAATTTATTGAGACGATCGTTATGACGATCTGTGGTAAAACAATTAAAGTCCTTGAGTTTTGCAAATGTGTTGAGGCTTTTTTGTCGATATTTGGAACTGTCACACATAAGAACAGATTGATCAGAATTTTCAATCAGTTTTGCTTTGATGGCTGCTCTCATGGTTGATGTGGAAAATGCGTCAGTGTCATTGAAAGCATCACACCCAATAAAAGAGAGATCCGCCTGTAATGTTTCTATTTTTTTGTAGGTATCGATCCCTACCAAGGAAAGTGTCTGATGCTCTAAAAAACCGCCCACTAATACAGTAGTAATGTGAGGATACCTGGCCAAATCCGTTGCCATGGCGATATCGAAGGTGATGACCGTTGCAGAATTTAGTTCGCCTACATAGGGGATGAGTTGTCGAACTGTGGTGCCTGCATCCAGAAAAATGGAGGTTCGTTCTCTCAAAAAAGTCGAAGCTTTTTTTGCGATATGTTTTTTTGAATCAATATTTAAGGTTTCCCTTTCTATATAAGAAAACTGTTCGGTAACGGATTTGCGTTCAATAGCACCACCGTAGGTTCTGGTTAATAAATTCATATCATCCATAACCGCCAAGTCTCTTCGTATAGTAACCTCCGATACTTGCAGTTCATCTGAAAGATCCAAGACGGATACCTTACCGTCCGTTTGTAGTTTTTTTAAGATATATTCTCTTCTCTCTTCAGCGTACATTTTATTTCGTTATCTTTCGTTTTTGATTGTTTAAATTATAGCACCCTCGTCGAAATGTGTCAATTGTTAAATTCGTAAAAATATCGTTTGTTATTTAACAATCCAAAACGCTATTTTTAGCCGTTTTTTTCCGTTACTTTTTATTCTTTAATAATTCTATTTAAATTTAATGTTTTTTTGCCATCTAACGATAATTTTAATTGTCCGTTTATATGTTCGTTTTTGATCGTTTTGCAAAGGTATTCAGATACTTGATCACCCGATCTTTTTTTAAGGATGGTTACCGTCGTTGAAGGAGAACTATCGAAATTCGTTTCATTTCTATTGATACAAAAAATACAAATAGAATTTTCTCTTTTTATGGAAAAGTTCCCCTTGTTGAAAATCTCTACATTACAGATATGACAGAACAACATAAAAAGAACATACCTTTCGCCTATGCGAGAGATATGTCCTCGTTCTCTGTTCTATGTTAAATTTTAACCGCCTAAATATGCGGAGCGCACTTCATCGTTGCTCATCAATTCTTCGGAAGTTCCGGTTAATTTAATAACTCCGGTCTCCAATACGTAACCACGATGGGCAATACGCAAAGCCTTGTTTGCATTTTGCTCAACCAACAATATGGTGGTACCGGCACCATTTATGGTTTGAATCATCGAAAAGATTTCATCCACTAGAATTGGAGCCAAGCCCATCGACGGTTCATCCAATAATAATAGTTTCGGTTTGGTCATTAGAGCGCGGCCAATTGCCAGCATTTGTTGCTCGCCACCGCTCAATGTGCCTGCCAATTGTTTGTGACGTTCTTTCAGTCTCGGAAAATAAGTATAGACCATTTCAATATCATTGGCAATTTCCCTTTTATCCTTTCGAATAAACGCACCCATGATTAAATTCTCATAAACACTCATTTGCGCAAAAACTTGACGTCCTTCCGGAACATGCGCAACGCCAAAATCCGGTATGAGGTGTGGTTTGATTCGGGTTATGTTTTCTCCGTCAAAGGAGATGACACCCTTTTCCGCTTTTAAGATACCGGATATTGTTTTTAAAGTGGTCGTCTTTCCTGCACCGTTAGCGCCGATTAAGGTGACTATTTCTCCGTTTTTAACGTCAAAATCAATTCCTTTGATGGCGTGAATTTTGCCATAATATACATTTAAATCTTTTACTTTTAACATAGCCGCCCCCTATTCGCCCAAGTATGCCCGAATGACATCGGGGTTTTTTCGAATATCTTCAGGGGTTCCCGCGGCGATTGTTTTACCGTAATCCAAGACGATTAATCTTTCGCAAATACCCATCACCATCTTCATATCGTGTTCGATGAGTAAAATCGCTAAATTAAACTTCTTTCGAATAAAATGAATGGTCTCCATGAGCTCTGATGTTTCTTTGGGGTTCATACCTGCTGCCGGTTCATCCAAAAGGAGTACCTTCGGTTTGGATGCCAGGGCTCTGGCTATTTCTAATTTTCTTTGTTGACCGTAGGGCAAGTTTTTAGCTTTCGTCATTTCATAGTCGCCCATGTCGAAAATATCGAGTAGTTTTTTACATTCCTCGTAGGCTTTTTCTTCTTCTTCCCAATATTTTTTGGTGCGAAATAAAGCATGAGGCAATTGATAATGGATATCGTTGTTGTAGGCGATTTCCACATTCTGTATAGTGGTCAAATCTTTAAACAGACGAATATTTTGAAAGGTCCTGGACATACCTAAGGCGACTACTTCGTGGGGCATCAACCCGTTGATCAACGTATCCTCTAAAAGTATTTCGCCTTCTGATGGTTTATAGACTCCGGTCAAGACGTTAAAAATGGTAGTTTTACCTGCACCGTTGGGCCCGATCAGACCGACCAATTCGTCGGAATTGATAGATAAGTTGAAATTTTCTACTGCGGTTAAACCACCGAAACGCATGGTAACATCTTTAGCTTGTAGTATTGCGCTCACGATGACTTACCTCCATCTATACTGTCTTTTTTATAAGGTTCTCTTTTATTGGTTAATACATAAATTAAGTGATACAGAGAGAATTCCGTTCTCCCCAACATGCCTTGAGGTCTAAAAATCATCATGATGACCAATGCCAGCGAGTATATCAACAATCGATACTGAGCAAAACCTCTGAGCAATTCAGGTAAAACCGTCAGCACAATGGCGGACAAAATAGAACCCGTTAAACTCCCCAGACCACCCAGTACAACGATGACAAACATTTCTATAGAAAACATAAATTGAAATTTATCCGGATCAATGTAACCTTGATAATGGGCATAAAGGGAGCCGCCAATTCCGGCAAAGAATGAGGATATGGTAAATGCCATCACCTTAACCCGTGTAGTAGGAATGCCCGATGCCTCCGATGCAATTTCGTCCTCCCGGATGGACATAATCGCCCTGCCGTATTTGGATACCCCAAGGGTAAAAATGAGAAAGACAACCAGTACCGTAATCCAATAAGCATAACTCAAGTTGGTTAAACGAGGTATGCCCTTTAAACCCTGAGCACCACCCAGGGGGTCAAAGTTAATAAAGAAAATACGTACGATCTCTCCAAAACCAATCGTCACAATTCCCAAATAGTCGCCACGCAAGCGCAAACTCGGTGTTCCGATGGCAATGCCGGCGATACCGGCTGCAACACCTCCAACTAAGGAAGAGAAGATGAGAACAAGCAGTGCCGGCGCAGTTGGAAATGCATTCATGATTGCGATAGAGGTAAACCCGCTTAAATATGCACCTATGGCCATAAAAGCGGCATGACCGAGGGCCATCTCACCTAAAAATCCGGCGACAATGTTTAAGCTCAAAGCCATAATCATCATAATACAGGTTAAGATGATGACACCGCCGAAGTAATTGGAAAGAACTTTAAAACGAATTAAAGTTAAAAATACAATATAAACCAGGAAAACGGCAACGGCGTTAAGAAGATAAGCTTTTTTAGTTTTGCTGTTCATGTTACACCTTTTCCTTGATGTCTTTACCCAGTATTCCGGTTGGTTTAAAGAGCAGTACGATAATTAAAATTAAAAAGACGATGGCATCTGCCCAAGTCGTAGAGATATAAGCCTTGGACATATTTTCTATCATACCGATTAAAAAACCACCCAACATCGCACCGGGTACTGAACCGATACCACCTAGAACCGCTGCGACGAAGGCTTTAAGCCCCGGCATCGTTCCCATGGTAGGGGCAATGTTCGTATAAGCCGTGGAGTAAAGAATGCCACCGAGTGCGCCTAATGCTGAGCCGATTAAAAAAGTAATGGATACCGTACGATTGACGTTGATACCCATTAAAATGGCGGCATCTTGGTTTTCTGATACAGCTCGCATCGCCCTACCTTGTTTGGTATGGCTGATGAATAGTTCCAACAATATCATAAAGAAAACCGATAAGCCGATGGTAATCAAGGTGATAGAGGAAATTTCTATTCCAAAAATATTAAAAACGACATTGGGAAAAATCCGTGGCATGACCTTGGGGTCAGCACCAAATACCATCAACGACACATTTTGTAAAAACATGGAGACGCCTATCGCTGTAATCAAAGCGGAAAGCCTCGGTGCCTGTCTTAAGGGCCTATAAGCGACAAACTCCACCAACATTCCTAAAATCGCCGAGAGTCCCATTGAAAAGATGATAACGAACCAAAAGGGCATATCCATAGTTGCTGCTGCAATGAATGAAAAATATGCTCCAAACATCATAATTTCCCCGTGGGCAAAATTAATAAGCTTTAATATACCGTACACCAATGTATAGCCTATGGCTATCAAAGCGTAGATGCTGCCTGAGTTTAAGCCGTTGATCACCTGTTGAAAAAATAATTTCATACTTAAATCCTCATTTCAATTATATGCGGTGAATCTTTGAGAAACGCCAAAAAATATAGAAGAGCTTCAGCTCTTCTATATTCATTTGTTTCTATTCAGGACAATGATTAAAGCACGTTATCCCCTATCCGAGGAATCGATCTGTTTGAAGGATTAATCCAACAAGTTTGACCATTTGTTTAGCTTAAACTCTTTTGATTTTAAGCTAAAACACCATTGGATTTCGAACTTTTACCAGTCTGAATGTATTTTCTCTATTCTTCTTTTATTCTGTAACAGTAGTAACGTATTTTAATTCTCCATTGTCAACTTGGATAATGGTTACTTCTTTGCCTTTTGGGTTTCCTTCTTCATCAAAAGTAAATTCGCCTGTTATACCTGTAACATTCATGGTTTGAATGGCGCTGACAACAGCTTGAGCATCGGTAGAACCGGCTTCTATAATAGCGTTGGCCATAGCGTAGACCGCATCATAACCCAATGCCGAGAAAGAAGCAGGCGCTTTTCCGTACGCTTCGTTGTAGTTTTCTGTAAACTTCTTGACATTTTCGTTGGGAGAGTCAGCAGCGTAGTGGTTTGTAAAGACATACCCTTGGGCTACATCTGCGTATTCCTCTTGGATGGAATCCCAGCCATCACCACCTAAGCAAGGAATGTCCATGCCCATATCTTTTGCTTTTTGAAGAATAACCCCGACGGTTGAATAGTAGTCTGGAATATAAATCACATCCGGGTTAGCTTCTTTAATTTTTGTTAATTGCGCTGAGAAATCTTTGTCCGCTTTTGCGTAAGATTCTTCGATGACAACTTCGCCACCATTTTTCTCAAAGGTTTCTTTGAATGCACCAGCTAAACCTTCGGAATAGGTGTTCCCTTTGGATACCAGCATTGCTGCGCTTTTTGCGCCTAGTCCTTCCGGTGCTTCTTTAGATGCATAGTTGGCAGCTGCACCACCTTGGTAGTTGTCGTAATAGCATACTCTGAAGAAGTTCGGTACACCTTCAGTGACATCGTTACCGGTAGCTGTCGGCGCGATGGTCGGCATATTATCTTGTTTGATCAAGTCTTTGATCGCATTACTTTCGCCTGTTAGTACAGAACCGATAAAAGCAACCACTTCGTCTTGGTCTCTTAAACGATTGTAGGCATTGACTGTTTCAGTTGTGTCGCCTTTGGTATCGTAAAAAACAATTTTAATTTTTTTACCGTTGACACCGCCGTTTTCGTTAATTTCTTTTTCGGCCAGTTCCATTCCTTCTTTACAAGCAACACCGTACATCGCTGTTTCCCCGGTATATGGTCCGGTGGCACCAATTTTAATGACATCGCCGGAATCTGCAGCTTGATCTGAAGAATCATCAGAACCGCCGCCACATGCTGCGAGGGTCATCATAACCATGATTAATACGAGCATTAATGCTAACCTTTTTTTCATTCCATCCTCCTTCGTATAAATAGATTAAATTTGTTCTATTCTAATACAAGTGTCGCTAAATAGCAAGTTCTTTTTCAGGTAGTAGGCCGGTCTTGCCTGTGGATAACAGTAACTATTGTTGCGCGACTTTGATCGTTAGATGCCTACCCACACACTTTTTTCATTATATTTCAGCGACCGTTTTGTCTTTGTATAAACAAATTTCCTTTAGCGGACACTCTGGACATTCTGGATTCCTAGCCTTACAAAGACGTCTGCCGTGCCAAATAATCCAATGATGTGCCTTGGACCAATAGGATTTAGGTAACATCTCCATCAGTTCTTTTTCAACTTGTAAAACGTTATTGCCAGTCGCCAAACCGATGCGTTTGCTTACCCTAAAAACATGGGTGTCCACAGCGATGGCATCGGCACCAAAGGCATTGCTCATCACCACGTTGGCGGTTTTGCGTCCCACACCGGGCAGTTCTGTCAATTCTTCCATGGTTTTGGGGACTTCACCGTCAAAAACTTGTAATAAAAGACGAGACGTTGCCAAAATATTTTTTGATTTGGTTTTAGACAATCCGCAGGATCGAATATGCTCTTGTAATTTTTGTTGGGATAGAGTAAGCATCTTCTGCGGTGTATTGTAATCTTTAAAAAGTTCGTCGGTTACAACATTGACCCGAACGTCGGTACATTGTGCGGACAAAATAGTAGCAACGAGCAATTCATAAGGGGTGCGAAAGTCTAATCCGCACCCCTCGTCTCCATAATGGTTTTCCAAAATCTCGATGACTTTTCCAACTCTTTGTTTGCTTAATTTTTTTTTCATTTTAACTAGTTAAAGAAAGGATTGAAAGGCCTAGTTCGTCGAATCGGTTTTTCATCATCGTCGCCGGATCCATCGTCGAAAAGATCATTTCTAAAACGGATAACCGTTTTTGGCTTTTCCGGTTGTAACTCCTGTTCCTGAATAGGCATTTCTTGAGCTGATTCCGGAACTGTTCCTTCCGGTACTTCCGGTCCCACCGGTTGATGGTTTTCAGGTTTTTGGTATTCGTCACCTAAAGCAATGGAAGGTATCAAATCGTTTTGAACCAAACCCCTGGCGTAGGTGCCATAGACGTTGGCCGCTACGTAGGATCCCATGCCAATCGGATGGTGGTCTTCGTTACCCAGCCAAACCGCGGTCGTCGTGTTTCCGGTCATCCCAGTAAACCAGAGGTCCCAGTCGTTGTCGGTGGTACCGGTTTTACCTGCTGTCGGATAACCCGGATAGGCTGCTGTACCTGTACCGCCGGTAACAACTTGGTTTAAAATATTCCACATTTGGTCGGCAATTTCTTCTGATAGAACTCTATACGCTACCAAGGAATCGTCTTCCTTATAGTCGTAAACAGGCGTACCGTCTGTTTTTTCAATTTTTGTAATATAATATGGCGAGTTGTAAACACCCCCATTGTTAAAAATGTTGAATGCCGCTGCCATGTCCAAGGGTTTAATGCCGTCGGTCATGCCACCTAAAGCCGTGGCCAAGTTATAATCCATTTCGGAAACCGTTGTGATGCCCATGCGTTTCATCCACTCCATGGAGTTGTTGATACCAATGGCGTTGAAGACTTTTACCGCCGGGACATTCAGCGATTGAGCCAGTGCAGTGGTAATGGAAACATTACCCGAAAAGCCTCCGCCGTAGTTGGAGGGCTTATAAGCACCAAAAGTCGTGGGAACGTCTTTAATGGTTGAACCCGGTGAATAGGTGCCGTTTTGTAAAGCCAAGCTGTAGTACAAGGGCTTGATATTGGAACCCGGTTGTCGAGGGGAGTTTGCCATATCTACCTGAGTTTTATTGTAATCGCCTCCGTAATAAGCGAGTACAGCACCATCGGTATTGACGGAGACCAAAGCAGATGAGTCTTTTTCGCCGGTCATCCCGTAAGCAGGCATTAGCTCGTTCATGGTGTTAATGGCGTTGTCTTGATAGGCTACGTTGACAGTGGTATAGATTTTATAGCCGCCACTGGCCAATTCACCGCGAATATAGGTTACGGCATCTTCCTCTGACAAGCCTCGTTCCTTCATGACGCTTTCCGCATTATTGCGGGCGTAGGTTTCAAAAGCTTTACCTATAAATTGCTCATAACCATCTCGCATCTGGTCATTTAATTTGGCTTCCGACCAAGGTTGTATGTGAATTTCCGTATTGACGGCTTCCTCCAATTGCGCTTGGTCGATGTAGTTTTCTTTGAGCATGCGATTTAGTACAATATTTTGACGGGCTTTTGCCGCATCAAAGTCATTGTTTGGTGCATAGGCTGTGGGTGCTTGAGGAATCCCCGCAAGCATGGATGCTTCGGCCAGATTCACTTCAGATATGTTTTTTCCAAAATAAGTCTGGGCTGCTTCTTGTATCCCGTAAGCGCCGGACCCGAAGTAATATTCATTAAAATACATTTCAAGGATTTGATCCTTGGAGTATTTTTTCTCTAATTGACGTGCGATGGAAATTTCTGCGAACTTTCTGTTAAAGGTATCCATTTTGGTTTGTTCTGTAGAAATGGGATCCAAATACAATAACCTTGCCAATTGTTGGGTAATCGTAGAGGCTCCTGAACTGATACCCCCACCGACAACATTCCCTACTGCTGCACGGACAATGCCGATATAGTCCACACCGTGATGACTGTAAAAACGGCGGTCTTCCGTTGCAATCAAGGCATTACGCAGGTTTTGGGGTACTTGGTCTAAGGTCACGTATGTTCTGTTTTGAGAGAACAATTCTGCAATGATTTGCTGATCTGCAGAATAGATAATTGTTTTTTCTTTTCTTTGGTATTCCGTATCTGAAATATCCTTCCAGTTAGCGGTGTACATGGCAAAGATACCCGCACAACCTGTTAAAAACAAAACCAGCGTAATGGCTATGATAATTTTCAAAGGGGTTAATTTCTTCTTACTGATTTTTGATGGCAAGCCTTTTCTTTTCGGTTCATTTTCATTTCTTTTATTCACATTTATCACCTTCTATTAATAATTTTCGCAATGTTATCATATCGCTTTTTAATGGCGCAAAGACTTCTATTCTTCCTTTTTTTGGCAGTGTCAATGCGATGGTTTCCGCATGGAGCGCTTGTCTATCAATTGGTGCTTTGTTTCCCAATGTGTTGTACAGTGGGTCCCCGATAATGGGGCAATCGATATGCTGAAGATGCACCCTTAACTGGTGGGTTCTTCCCGTTAATAAACGTAAGCGCAATAAAGAGCTTCCATCATCATAGTTTTCCACAACACGATATTCCGTTAATGCGCGTTTTCCTTTTGGAGACACTACCCGTTGTATAGAATTTTCTTCCAGTCTGGCAATCGGTGCATCGATGAGACCCGTTTCTGATTGTGGGTAACCTTCCACCATTGCCACATAGGTTTTTGTCGTATCCTCCATTTGGGATTGGATAAAGTGGTGTACATATTTATTTTTTGCCACTACGACGATTCCCGTCGTGTCTCTATCCAAACGATTGATAAAACGAATTTTGCTTTTTTCTTCGTTTTTCAGCCAATAGTCTGCGATATAATTTGCAAGCGTATTTTCCTGATGGTTCTTGGTTTGATGCGTGACACAATTTTTGTTTTTGTTGACGATTAAAACTTCATCGTCTTCATACAGAATATCTAACCTTCCATAGTTTGGAGATACATCTACCGTCTCTTCCGGTAGAATGATGCGCAGATTGTCTCCTTTTTTCAAAGGATCCGTTGCCCAAACCGGTTTGTCGTTTTTAAAAATACCACCATTTTTTTTGACCTGTCTCAGCAAGCGTGAAGAATAGCGATATTCTTGAATTAAGTAGTCTTGTATTCTTTGACTGTCACTTTGTTTGTAATGATACGTATAAGTGCGTTTTTCCTCGATTCTTTTCCTTCTTTCCATTCTCCATTTTTTTAAACAGCAAAATGCTACCTATAACTGAAGCTATTATAGCATAAAGTCATAGGTAAAACTCTTGCAAATTTATAAAGTTTTTCAGTTCATATCGCCATTTTGTCTTAAACTGATATAGGCTTGATCAGTGACGATCACATGGTCCAACACCGGTATCCCCAAAAGTTCACCGGCATCGACCAACCTTCGGGTAACGGCGATATCCTCCCGACTGGGGGTAGGATCGCCGGAGGGGTGGTTGTGACCCACGATGATTGCAGAGCCGTGTTGTCGAATAGCAGGAGAAAATATCTCCCTGGGGTGAGCGATGGACGCATCCAAGGTGCCGATGGAAATTAATTCGCGATTGATCAATTTTCTTTTTGTATCTAAAATCAATATAGCAAAATGTTCTGTTTTTTTATAACGCAAAGCATCCATCAAACAGGAGGCTGCCGCTTCCGGAGTGGTAATCGTCTCATCTTGAGGTTTTGTGTCTCCTAAGCGCTTTCCCAATTCCAGTGCAGCTTTAATTTTGCAAGCTTTAGCAACACCTATCCCTTTTAAGGATTTGTCACGGCACAATTCTTCAATGCGCATATCTAAAAAATCACTTAGATTGTCACCAAAGCGAAATAATATTTCTCTTCCTAAATCGATAGCAGATTTTTCTCTCGTTCCTGTGGAGATGATAATGGCTATCAACTCCGCTTTTGTCAAGCTTTGGGCACCCAGTTCTATGAGTTTTTCTCTAGGTCTTTCATCTTCGGGCATTTCCCGAATGATCATCGGCTTTTGATAGTTCCCCATGTGAACCCCTTATCGTTTTAAATTCATCTTAACAAAAAAAAAGCCCTTTGAATAGGGCATAAAGATTTTTTCGATTTTTTATTAAAATCTCCACGATTTCAAGAAGCTATGTTCTCATCAATCCGGTTAATAAAATAGATCGAGACAAAAGCATCTCCTTTGATGCAAAACACCTATCGTCGCTTTTGTCCCAATCTCCTATGCTGATTTATTGAAATGAATTTTTGATTCTCGACCAAAAACTTTCGTTGTTTTTGTTGTTTTCGCTGCTATAGCTGTTTTCAAATTCTTTTAACATTTCTTTTTGTTTTTTGTTTAAACGCCTTGGGGTTTCTACTGTTGTTGAAATGTACAAGTCTCCAATACCCCGTCCATTGACGTTTTTGATACCCTTACCTTTGAGCCTAAAAATTTTGCCCGTTTGTGTGCCTTCCGGTATTTTCAATTTAATTTTTCCATCTAAGGTCGGTACGACCACTTCTGCTCCCAGAGCAGCTTGGGTAAAGGTTATGGGCATCTCGAAGGATACATCCATACCGTCTCGTCTAAATAAGGGGTCTTCTCTGACATTGAGATATACATACAGATCCCCTTGGGGGCCGCCTCGCATACCTGCGTTACCTTCTCCACGGAGCGGAATGGTGGAGCCGGTATCGACACCGGCCGGTATTTTGATGTTTATCGTTCTTTCTTGGGTTTCTAAGCCGCTACCATGGCATTGACTACAGGGGTTATCGATGATTTGTCCTTCACCATTACATTTATTACACGTGGTTGTTTGCTGTATGGTACCAAAGGGGGTTTGTTGACGTATATAGTTGACCCCTGTACCGCCACATTGATCACAGGTTTTAACAGAGCTTTGGCCTTCGGCTCCGGTCCCCTTACAATGAGAACAGGATTCTCGCCTTTTAATTTTTATCTTTTTATCTACACCGAAAACCGCTTCTTTAAAGTCTAAAGTTAAGGTGATACGCATGTCGGACCCTCTTTGAGGACCCCTAGGGCGACCATAGCCCGCATCGCCAAAACCGCCTCTTCCCCCAAAAGAGGAGAATATGTCGCTGAAGATATCTTCAAAGCCGCCAAAACCACCGCCGAATCCGCTGCCTTGTTGGAAACCGCCATCTACACCGGCGTGTCCAAATTGGTCGTAATCTCGACGTTTTTGCTCGTCAGAGAGCACTTCGTAGGCTTCGTTAGCTTCTTTAAACTTTTCTTCCGCTACTTTATCGTCCGGGTTTTTATCCGGGTGATACTGCATGGCCAGTTTTCGGTATGCTTTTTTTATTTCTTCGGCATCGGCGTCTTTTCCAACTCCTAACACCTCATAATAATCTCTTTTTTCACTCATTCCATCACCTCGCTAACAGTGTAGCACAAAAGAAAAAGATCATAAACTGCAAACTGAAATTTAAATCAAATGGCAGCAAATGCTGCCATTGATCTTTTATTCATCATCTTTTATTTCTTCGAAATCTGCTTCTTCAACATTGCTGTTGTCATCTTCGCTTTGGGCTTGATCAGTTTCTGCAGATTGTGCTGTTTGTTCATACATTTTTTGTGCTATTGGATAAATCGCTTCGTTTAATTCTTGGATGGCATCTTTGATCGCTTGTGCATCTTCGCCTTCCTTTAAACCTTTCAATTTTTCGATCGCGTCGTTGATCGGTGCGGTATCTGCCTCGCTTACTTTACCTTCCATTTCTTTTAAGGTTTGCTCGGTTTGGTAAATCGTTGCATCGGCATTATTTCTAGCTTCTACTAAGTCTTTTAATTTTTTATCTTCTTCAGCGTGTAATTCCGCTTCTTTCACAGCTTGATTAATTTCATCTTCGCTCATATTTGTGGTCGATTTGATGACGACATTTTGAGTTTTGCCGGTTCCCATGTCTTTTGCAGAGACGTTGACAATACCGTTGGCATCAATATCAAAGGTTACTTCTATTTGTGGAATACCTCTACGTGCTGCCGGGATGCCGTCCAATTGGAAGCGCCCCAAGGTTTTGTTGGCATTGGCCATTTCTCTTTCACCTTGAAGAACGTGGATATCTACAGCCGTTTGATTGTCCGCTGCGGTGGAGAATACTTGGCTCTTCTTCGTTGGAATCGTGGTGTTTCTTTCAATTAATTTTGTAAAGACACCACCCAAAGTTTCGATTCCTAAGGATAGCGGGGTAACATCCAACAGTAAAACATCTTGAACCTCTCCAGCTAAGACACCACCTTGAATGGCAGCTCCAAGAGCGACACATTCGTCAGGGTTAATGCCTTTGTAGGCGTCTTCTCCGGTTAAATCTTTAACTAGATCTTGAACTGCGGGGATACGTGTTGAACCACCGACTAAAATGACTTTGTGCAATTCGTTTTTACCCAGTCCCGCATCCTTCATTGCCTTTTCTACCGGTTCGACGGTTGCATTGACAAGAGATTCTGTCAATTCATCGAATTTAGCTCTGGTTAAAGTCAATTCCATATGTTTCGGACCTTCTTGGGTAGCAGTAATAAAGGGTAAATTGATTTCTGTTTTAAGAACAGAAGACAATTCAATTTTTGCTTTTTCAGCTGCTTCTTTTAATCGTTGCAGCGCCATTTTATCGGATTTCAGGTCGATGTTTTCCGATTTTTTGAATTCATCAACCATCCAGTCGATCACTTTGTCGTCGAAGTCGTCGCCACCTAAGCGGTTGTTACCGTTGGTCGCTTTTACTTCAAATACACCGTCTCCTAATTCTAAGATAGAAACGTCAAAGGTACCGCCACCTAAGTCGAAGACCATAATTTTTTGCGCTTCATCTTTTTCCATACCATAAGCCAATGCTGCTGCAGTAGGCTCATTGATAATTCTCAGTACCTCCAAGCCTGCAATACGTCCGGCATCTTTCGTCGCTTGCCTTTGGGCGTCACTGAAGTAAGCCGGTACAGTAATAACTGCTTTGCCGATGGTTTCTCCAAGATAAGCTTCTGCATCTGTTTTTAATTTTTGTAATATCATTGCGGAAATTTCTTGGGGGGTATAACTTTTATCATCGATAGTTTCTTTAAAATCGCTGCCCATATGTCTTTTAACAGAGGTGATGGTTCTCGTGGGGTTGGTCACAGCTTGGCGTTTTGCCACTTGCCCGACCAATCTTTCACCGTCTTTCGTAAACGCTACAACCGACGGGGTGGTGCGTTCGCCCTCTGCGTTGGGAATGATAATCGGTTCGCCACCTTCTAAAACAGCGACACAAGAATTTGTTGTTCCTAAATCTATACCAATAATCTTTTCTTTACTCATTTTATTTCCTCCTGGAGTTTATTGTTTTTTCTATTTATTGATTGACCATGACCATTGTCGGTCTCAGTACTTTGCCTTTTAATTCATAACCTTTTTGCAAAACTTCTAAGACTTCATTGGAAGCCTTGTCAGGATCTTCGCCCATCACCACACAATGGTGGAAGTTTGGATCGAAGGGTTTGCCCAATGTATCGATTTCGCTTAAGCCTTCTTTTTCTAAGATTTCTTTTAATTGATTAAATACAATGAGAACACCTTCTATATAGCCATCTTGCGTTTCCGGCAGAGCTTCTACTGCCCTATCGATATTGTCGAGAACCGGTAATAATTTATTGATAAAACCTTCCAAGGCATATTTTCCGATTTCAGTTTTCTCTTTGATCGTTCTTTTTTTATAGTTTTCAAAGTCTGCCTGCAGACGCATCATTTGATTGGTCATCTGCTCCAGTTTTTCTTCAGCATGATCTAAAGTTGTGTCAGCTTTTTCATCTGACCTGTCTTCAATCGTTTCCTCGGGTATTTCCTCGGCCAAATCCGACTTTTTTTCCGGTTCTAGTATTTCTTCGTTTATTGCATTCTGATATTTTTTTTCTTCCACTGAACTCCACCTTTAATCTAATAGTATTTTTAATAAATTTTGATTGATTTCATGACGTATATATTCCAACATCGATGACACATGGTCGTATTGCATTCTCGTCGGTCCGATAACACCAATGGCACCGATGATATTGTCTTGTAATTCATAAGTTGTGGTAATTAAGCTCAATTCCTTAAGCTCTTCACCTTTGTTTTCATCCCCGATGGTAATACGTAAAACTTCACTGTAGTGATCGCCGATGAGTGCTTCCGCTAAAATATTTTTCTTCTGAGAAACTTTGACCAAATGGCGAACACGATCTGTGTCGGCAAATTCCGGATAGTCCAACAGATTTGTGACTCCGGTGGACATAACCTGGGAATGATGCTCAAACAATGCTTCTTGTACACCGATGACGATTTCTCTCAAAAGAACTTTTTCCTCTAAAGTCACATTAGCCAGTTCATCAATCAAGTTGTGGTTAATTTCTGATGCGTGCAAACCTCCTAATAGTGAATTGATTATATTACTTAGACGCAATGAGTCCTGTATTGTCAGCTCTTTTGATAAATTCAACTCTATGTTTTCTACAAAACCTTCCGTCGTCACCACGACGACAAGAACTCGCTCTTTGAAGACCGGAATGATTTGAAGGTGTTTGCAGTTTGCCCATGTCACCTTTGGGGACAGTACAACCGACGCATATTTCGTCAAGTCAGACAATAGGTTGGTGGTATAAGTCATGATATCTTCCAAATCTCCGGCTACTTTTAAATAACCTTCGTGAATATCACGCTTGAGCACCTCCTCCAATTGCTTGACCTTCATAATTGAGTCTACGTAATAACGATAGGCCTTCTGTGTTGGTATACGCCCTGCAGAAGTGTGAGGTTGAACAAGAAAACCCATGTCCTCTAAATCGGACATTTCATTTCGAATGGTTGCTGCACTGATGCTCTGTTTAAATTGTTTCGCTACCGTTCGCGACCCAACCGGTTCGGCTGTGTCGATATAGGAGCGAATAATAACTTCCAAAATCCTTTCTTTTCTTTCATTAAGTTCCATCTTATCACCTCGCTATTAGCACTCTTTTGCGTTGAGTGCTAACACCATGTTACAAATATACCACCTTGAATATCTTTTGTCAATTGATTTCTATAATAATAAACTCAATTTTAAGGAAGAGTAAATGAAAATTATCATAATGACAATGTAAACGATAAACCGATGATCCCACCAATCATGATGATTTTTGTAATATCCATTTTCTTGATCATCAAGACAGCGCCCACAATCATACCAACCATTGAAGCAATATTGGTTTTGTCCAAATAAAAACCACCCTTAGGAAAGATAACGGACTCTACTAATCCTATAACAGATACCAATATTAAACCGACAACAGCCGGTTTTAAACCCTTTAACATTTTTTCTAAAAAAACTATTTCTTTACCGCTAAATAAGTATCTGGACAGTATCAACATTAAAATGCATTGCGGTGTAATAACGCCAATCGAAGCAACGACAGCACCGCTCAGTCCTGCAATTTTTGTTCCAACAAAGCTTGCAGCATTGAGGGAAATCGGCCCCGGTGTCATCTGAGAAATCGCGATGACATCGGTCATTTCTACGATGGTCAGCCAATGCATTTCTTCCACAACTACTTTTTGAATAAAAGGCAAGATGGCGTAGCCACCGCCAAAGGATAATGCTCCTATCGTAAGAAAGACACGGTATAATTGCCACAAAATCATGGAATCTGCTCCTCTTTATAAAATGAAAACAAAATTAAACTCAATAGACCGACGGAAAAAATAATGACCGAGGTTCTAATATCTGTCAATAGCCCTGCTGCAAAGCTCGCTGTCATCATTAAGCCGGAAAAAACCGGATTTGTTTTCAACGCATTTTTTGCCATGTTGAAAACAGTGATAAAAAGAATAGAAACAACCGTACCACCGATACCTGCCAAAGCGGCAGATACCCAGAGGTTCGATCTGAATTGTTGATAGAAGAGGGAAATGATGGATATAATCACCAAGGGCGGTAAAACAGCCCCCATAATGCCCACCAAAGCGCCTTTTATTCCAAAAAGCCGATAACCTAACAACAAGGAAGCGGACACCACCATGACTCCGGGACCGGATTGTGCTAAAGTGGTCAATTTTAAAACTTCGTCCTCTTCCAAGACCTTTTTGTTTTCAACAAAATACTGTTTTAGTAACGGGATGATGGTGTAGCCACCTCCAAAAGTCACAGCATTGAATCTTAAAATTACCAGAAAAAAACGCCATAAACTCATTCTGTTTCTCCTTTACTGCTCATCAAAGTAAGATTGACATAATTTTCAAAATCTTGTCCTTTTTCTGTTAAAAATAATCTTTTATCTTTCAATTGCAAAAATCCTTTCTCAATTAGTCCATTTATTTTTTTGCCAAATACTTCATCTAATCCTATTAAAAATTTTTCTCTAAACTTTTCGATATGAATCCCTTCGGTCATCCGTAATCCGAGCATCATATAGTCCTCCATCAACTCTTGTGTCGATGGATGTCTTTCCGCTTTTCGAATCGGGGTGACGCCTTCATTCAAATACGCATGCATGCTTGTCTCCGTTTGGTAGCGCACATCGTCTACAAAGGATGCCGCACCTAATCCGACACCGTAATAAGGCTTCAATCGCCAATACCCGCTGTTATGTCTGCTTTCATAACCCGGTTGTGCATAGTTAGAAATTTCATATTGAGCGAAACCCTTATTCATCAATTCCTCTCTCAGCAAATAATGTGCTTTTCTTTCGTCTTCTTCCGTCGGTAAAACAAGTTGCCCCTTCTCCACTCTCTGTGCCAGAACCGTATTATTTTCAAGGATCAGACTGTAAGCCGAAATGTGTTTGATATTTTCTAAATCCGTTACCGCTTTGATGGTGCGAACCAGATCCGATAGGCTCTGTTCGGGAAGACCATACATCACATCAACTGATAGATTTTGAAAACCTTCTTCGCTCAACATTTCATAGGTTCTTAAAAAGTCCTCATAAAGATGAGCTCTTCCTAATAAGGTTAACAGGTGGTTTTCAGCCGATTGTAAGCCAACCGATACGCGATTAAAACCCATCTCTTTGTACTGGGCAATAGAAGATTGTAACCCCGTTGCCGGGTTTAACTCAATGGTTCGTTCCGCATCTTTTGCAATATCGAAGTGCTTTTCTATACTCTCGACAATTTTTTTGATAAAATAGGGAGGTATCGATGAAGGTGTCCCACCTCCAAAGTAAATCGTGTCCAACACCATATGGCTATTATTTAAATTTAGAATTTCTGTTACCAACCTACCAACATAGAGGTTCACCAAGTTTTCTTCCCATTGAGAAAAGGATAAAAAATCACAATAGTGACATTTTTTGATGCAAAACGGAAGATGCACATAAAATCCGAACTTTTTTGTTTTCGACATCTCAATAACCACCTCTATAAGCATGCGTCCAATCATAAACAATACGATCTTAAAAATCTACACTACAATTTAAATAAAAGCCTAAAACAATCGAAGGACTGTTCAATGATTTACTTATCATGGATAGCGATCGATGCTATACATTATAAACCAAAATAAAAAATTGTATGTAAAAATCTGTTTTATGACTTTTGTTATCTATGATTTATCTGTGCTATAATACAGACATTGTAACAAGACTGAGAGGAAATTATGAAAAAAAATACAAAGAAAAATTGTTCTATTTTGAAAACAATTGTTAGATGGATGAAACGTGGTGTTCTTTTGGGTATCCCCTTATACCTTATCTTTAAAAATAAAGACGATAAGGGTAAACCGACGCAAACAGATACAGATTTTACAGACGAAAATCACTTAATTATTTTGCCGGAAAGTCAAATCGACAGTAGATTTCTTCAAATTGAAAACACCATTAACTTAAGAGATATTGGCGGGTACACAACCACCGACGGTAAAACTACAAAATGGGGTAAGGTGTACCGGAGCGAAGAACTGGCGCACCTTCCGGAAAAAAGCATTGCCGATTTAGAAAAACTCGGTATCCGGAATATATACGATTTTAGAGACGATCATAAACTCGTCAAGCATCCGGATCCAGAAATTGAAGGTGCTACCAATCACCATGTACCCGTATTGAAAGACATTTCCCATTCTGCAAAAGACATCGATTTAAACGACCCTAATGGCATCGACACCTTTATGAAAAATGTTTACGATTATCTCGTCAAAGAAAGAGCCCAAGATTTTGCGGATATCCTAAAAATCATAACCGACGAAAAACAATTGCCTATATTAATTCACTGCACCAACGGCAAGGATAGAACGGGTTTTATGATCGCACTCATATTACTGATTTGTAGAGTGCCTGAAGAAACCGTCTACTCCGATTATACTCTAAGTAACTACACCTTTGACGAAGCTTTTGACACCTTAGGTACCATTCTCCACGATGAAATTAACGCTGTCACAGAAATTAAGAAGAGTGCCTTAAGAGACTTTTTCGGTGTGAAACCGGACTGGTTAAAAATAACTTTAGACTATATCAATAAGCAGTATGGCAATGTCGAAACCTATCTGTTATCCCATACAGACATGACTTTAGATGATTTTGATAAAATTAGAAAAAATTTAACAGAATAATTGAAAATAAGGCTTGCCAAACTTTTAAAATGTGTTATACTATAACCAGATGTTAGATGTAGATAACATTCAGGTCGTCTTAGTATGTTGCCTCATTAAACAAACAGCATGTCAATCCTATACAAATCAAAGTACAGGATATAAAAACTACCTTTCTATCTTACCCACAGCCTCACATGGTAAGTGATCTTCTTAATGCTATAAGATGACCGACTATATTTCTCCAAAACTGAGAAATTTACTCCTTCTATGAAAGCCCCGTTACCACAAACGGGGCTTTTCATTGCGCAAAATATCTTTATTTTTTCTTCCATTGCTATTTATTTAAAATATCAAGATCCAATTAACAACAAAGTACTCTATTTACCCATTCTGAATTTTGAGTTTGTTAATTTTTAGTTGAATTACTGGACAAAATTGCAAAGCTTCATTATAATATAGGTAGAAACTATAGGAGGGGTAACATGACAAACGAAGTTGCGAAAGCTATTTTAGGAAAATTAGAAAAAACAAATTATTCAACCGGTGGTCTCGGTACCATTGATTTAAGTGAATACTCCAATGTTGACGAAGTAAAAGCTGCACTTGAAGAATTGAAAGCATTAAACGATTATAAAGAAGTCAAATTTGACCTCAACGAAGGTGAAATGAAATTGTCCGTTTATAATCCTGAGGAAGACATAGACGCTTTCGAAGCAAGAAATCCCAGCCGTCAAAGTTGTGGTGGCTATAATAATTAAACAAAACATTAAAACATCCCTGCATTTTCAGGGATGTTTTTTCGTTTAAAAGGGTTGATCACTTTCAAACTGGGGGTTGCCCATATTTTACATATGATACTCCATCGGATAGGTTAAAAACCCCAAACTGTCCAATTGATCAAAGGTTACAACACCTGATGGTGCGTATAACACGGTGGGTATTCTGTTGACAATCGTAGCACACGTGTGTTCTACAGTAGCCGGCTTAACCACACGGTATTCCACATCGGGTTCTCCGGTAATTTTCCAATCGCACATGTCGCCATCATCGGGTCCATAGACCTTTCCGATACACTGGGTCTCAATGATTGGACCTTGGAAAGTTTCGGTCGTTACAACAGCTGCCATGCCGATGCAATTTCCTTTAGGAATGGTATCACCCATTGTTTCTGAGTAAAGGTCCTCTTCATAGAAAAAGGGAACGCTTTTTTGTGTTTGAGATTTGATTGTCCAGCCCATTTTCGAAGCTAAAGCTTCGTTCGAATTCCAAACATAAGATGGCTCAACGACTTCAGGATGGGCAAGCTGCTTTTCAAATTCATCGGGCGTTAGGCCAACACCATGGGCCTTTGCCAATGCCAATCCATAGTCTTCCACATTGTAACTAACAGCGCCTTCAATCTTTTCGATATGTTGACATCCGGCTGCCACCATACCCACCATATTGACCCAAAATATATCTTCCATGCTGGAACCAACAAAGGTACAGTCATTCTCCTTAGCAGCGACATCCATTAAATTTGTACGAACCGGATCGGTTGTCCAAGAATAAGTCGATTCCTCGCAAGTTGTAATAACAGAAATTCCACGATTGAGGCATTTCATAAAATGATCAAAACACTCCGAGACAACACTGAATAAAGTTACAACTGCAATATCCGCGTCGCAACTATCAAGAACTTCGTCTGCATTGTCGGAGATCAAAACACCTGTCTTCATACCCAATTCAGCAAAATCACCGATGTCCATGCCGACGATTTCCGGGTTATTATCAATCGCTCCTACGATTTGTGCACCGTTTTCATGAAGATAGCGTAGGATATATTTAGCCATTTTCCCACATCCATATTGAACGACTTTAATTTTTTCCATAGTTGTCCTCCTGTTTTTATTAAGAAAATAACTTTTCTTGATAATTTAAGTTTAGACTCTCATCTAAGAAGAGAGTCAATCTTTTTGATATTTATTTAACAAGAATAGGTGTTTGCAAGCGAATAAACATGGAACGTTCTTTACAATCAAAATAGTTCAGCTCCGTCAAAACTTCGCAGATATAATCTCCGGAAATTTCATAATCGTTGTGCTCACAGAATTGTAATAGCTTCTTAGCGTATTCTTTTTCCAATTCAAATTGATCGAGATAAATACAAGCAAACATACCGCTTTCAATGATTTTTGGTGGACTCGGTAAAGGGCAATGGTCATCAACAAATATAAATATTCTATCAGAAACAAATTCTGCTTTTAGAAAATCTTCTTTACGCATCGTTATTCCCGCATTGCAAAAATATACTTGTGGTATATGATGTTGTATTAAATGATCCTTAAGTTTGACAAGAAGCTCTTCATAGGTGTCGATACCGTAGTTGTAGAAGTTGATTTCAGCATCAATTGCGTAATATTTTCTTTCAGGAATATACTCTAAGGTGAGAGTTCCCGAAACTGGGGATTTCCTGTAACGATCTATATTTTCTATCGTCCGGTGAATGGCATTTTTTTGATAATTTAAATTTTCGATGGCTTGTAAAGTTGCCTCTTTTTTTTTAATGAGGGTCGTTTCAATTAATTGTAAATCTTCTTTTTCTAAAATATTCGCAATTTCTTTTAGCGCCATCCCCAGCTCTTTCATATATTGTATTAAATCGAATCGTGCATTTTGTTTGATGTCATAATAACGATAGCCGGTCTGCTCATCGATATGACAAGGCTTCAATAGGCCTAATTTATCGTAATATCTTAAAGTAGGTATTGTTGTACGGTTATACTTTGCCATTTGCCCAATACTTAAATATTTTTCCATAAACCACCTTACCTTTTCATCAGCAATTGCTGTTATAAAATAAACCATCGTTTGTATAAGATAAATTGATATGCGTTATAATGGAATGATCGAAATGATTTTAAAAAGTCTTTTTTATATTTAAGTTCGTTTACTAAGAAAAAACAGTTTGAGATTATTCGCTTTCAGAAAGAGCCGTCTGTTTTGTTATTATAACATTTTATGATTCATGCATCAAAAAAATAAAATCCTATTAGAAAAAACCTAAGATTTCTTCAATCAGGCTTTCGCCTTGCTAACCTTACTCCGCTCCCTTTCGTCACTACGTGCGGTCATTGACTGTGCCAAAATAACAATAAGTACAACAGTTCTCTAGCAATTAAATTTACAGAGCACTATCGTACTTATCTTTTCTAAAATATTTTTTGATGTTTTCTATCATATCGCCATGTTGTTTTTTCGCTACCTTCATTCGTTTTAGTCGCTACGCTTTCGTTTTCAAACCAATTGTTTATGGTATCTTTTGAACAGTTTACATGATCTGTTCATTATCTTTGTATTGAAATATATAGTTTTCAAAAAATAAAAAAACCACGCAATGTTCTATCCTCCCGGGCAGTCGCCCACCAAGTACTTTCGACGCTAAAGGACTTTACTTCTGTGTTCGGTATGTAACAGGTGTGACCCCTTTGCTATCATCACGTAGTTTGTTCACTATATATGTTTTTTCGCACCTTTTAATGTGCTTCGCTAAATTTCTAAAATGGTGGGAGAAGATGGATTCGAACCATCGTAGACATAATCAACGGATTTACAGTCCGCCCCCT
>LSQX01041607.1_pt1 | contig 77129 bp, 68 predicted proteins | sample 654561 | NCBI WGS metagenome assembly LSQX01 (sample SAMN04489861, study PRJNA283612) | anaerobic digester metagenome | isolation source: 4 biogas reactors fed with cattle manure at either 37C or 55C with and... | place: Denmark: Kongens Lyngby | collected 2014
TCCACCCCTTCGGGGACCAGCTTCTTTGAGCCGGTCTGGAAGTATCTGTCCTTTGAACCCTTCTGCATGGCGGAAAGGGAGCCCATTCCCCGGTAGGTTTTGAACTGCCGTCCCTGGAAGATTTCAAGCTCGCCCGGCGCTTCGGCGCAGCCGGCAACGATTGAGCCCACCATAACCACATCCGCGCCGGCGGCGATTGCCTTTACAATGTCGCCGGAATATTTTATACCGCCGTCGGCGATGATGGGAATCCCCTCTTTTACCGCCACCGACGCCACGTCGAATACGGCGGTAACCTGGGGCACCCCGATACCCGCAACCACCCGGGTGGTGCAGATGGAGCCGGGGCCTATGCCCACCTTCAGGCAGTCGGCACCGGCGTCGATAAGCGCCCTTGCCGCTTCGGCGGTGGCGATGTTCCCCACTATAAGCTGACAACTGGGGAAGGCGGCCTTTAGCTTTCTGCAGGCCTTTAAAATATTATCGGAATGTCCGTGGGCGGAATCCAGCACCAGCACGTCGGCGTTTGCATCGATAAGGGCGGCTGCCCGGTCAATCATGTCGTCGGAAGTTCCGACTGCCGCGCCGCATAGCAGTCTCCCCTGGGAATCCTTTGCGGCGTGGGGATATTTGACGGCTTTTTCAATGTCCTTTATGGTAATTAGCCCGCCCAGTCTTCCGTCTTCGTCGATAAGGGGGAGCTTTTCCAGCTTTCTTTTGCGTAAAATTTCCTTTGCTTCCTCAAGGGTTGTCCCCATCGGGGCGGTGACAAGGTTTTCCTTGGTCATAACCTCGTCGATTTTAATGTTAAAGTCGCTTAAAAACCGCAGGTCCCGGTTGGTGAGTATCCCCACCAGATGCCTGTCCTCGTCGCAGATGGGAACGCCGGAAATGCGGTATTTCGCCATAAGTGCGTCGGCTTCGTAAACGTAATTGTCCCTTGAAAGATAAAAGGGTTCGTTAATGACCCCGCTCTCGCTTCGCTTAACCCTGAGGACGTTGTCGCTCTGGTCCTCAATGGACATATTCTTGTGGACAACCCCCATGCCGCCTTCCCTTGCGATTGCTATGGCCATACGGCTTTCGGTAACCGTATCCATGGCGGCGGTCATAAGGGGTATGCTTAACCTGATGGATTTGGTCAGGTTGGTGGCTAAATCCACCCTGTCGGGGGTGACGCTGCTTTCCGCCGGTACCAGCAGTACATCGTCATAGGTTATTGCATCCCTGCCGAATTTTTCGTTATAATCAAGCATAGCCGGACACTCCTTTACCAATAATTAATTTTAAATTATATATTACATTTCCAAGAAAGTCAACAATTTCTTTTTGTAAATCCTGACAAATAAACACTTTGCTTTTCAATTGATATATTGAAAACACCATAAAAGCGTGTTATAATAAATAAAATTACAATTTTTATATTTTGAGGTGGCGGATGTCAACCGAGAAGTCAAAACAGAAGGTAAACTTTAACAAAGCGGTGCGCTACAACCCCTCACCGGAAACGGGGCTTACGTCGGGTCAGGTTGAGGCGCGGAAAGCGGAAGGGTATATAAACTACAATTCCGAAGTAAAAACCAAAAGCGTCCCCAAAATCGTGCTGGGGCATCTGTTGACATTGTTCAACCTTGTAAACATTATCATTTTCTTTGCCCTGCTTTTGGTGGGCTCTTTTAAAAACCTCACCTTTATGCTGGTTATCTCCGCCAACGTGCTTATCGGAATAATTCAGGAAATACGGGCAAAAAAAGCGGTGGACAAGCTGTCCTTCCTTTCCCGATCCCCCGCTGCGGTTATAAGAAACAGCGCTGAACTAAAAATAAGCGACGACGAAATAGTCCTTGACGACGTTCTGGCCTTCAAGGCCGGGGATCAGGTTAAGGTGGACTGTATTATATTATCGGGGGAATGCGAGGCCAACGAATCCTTTGTAACCGGCGAAAGCGACGCGGTTTTCAAAACCGTAAACGGCACTTTGCTGGCCGGTTCCTTTATATCCAGCGGTTCCTGCCTGGCGAAAGCCGACAAAATCGCCGACCAGAGCTATATTTCCACCATATCCGTGTCGGCAAAGGCGATTAAGGCAGCCAAAAGCATTATTTTAACATCCCTGAAGCGGGTGATTACCTTCCTGTCGGTGGTTATATTCCCCCTCGGAATACTTTTATTCATCGACCAGAATAACCAATCCACCTTCCGGGATGCGGTCATAAACACCTCCGCCGCCCTGATAGGGATGATTCCCCAGGGGCTGGTGCTATTAACCTCCACCGCCCTTGCCTTGTCGGTGGTACGCCTTTCAAGGAAAAACGTCCTTGTCAAGGATTTGTACAGCGTTGAAATGCTTGCACGGGTTGACGTGGTCTGCCTTGATAAAACCGGAACCCTCACCGAAGGCTGCCTTACCGTGGAAAAAATCGCCGTTATCGATAAAACCGCCGACTGTGAAAGCCTTCTTGCCCTTATTGCCCATTCCCTAAAAGGAGATAACGCCACCATGGATGCAATAGGGGAAGCATACCCCCATCCTCCGGCGGTGAATGTTTCAAAGAAAATCCCCTTTTCCTCAAAAACCAAATGGTCGGGAATAGTGGCGCAAGGATTTGGCAGTGTGGTTATCGGGGCGGCGGAATACATTATGCCGGAAAACACCTCCGTCATTAATGAGGTGAAAAAGTATTCCAACGACTACCGGGTGCTGCTGCTTTGTACCTCCCAGAATGAGATGGATAACGGTGTACTGCCTAAAGGTCTTAAGCCCGTAGCTCTGGTGCTGCTGCGGGACAAAATACGAAAGGAAGCCTATAACCTTATCCGCTATCTTACCGAACAGGACGTTAAGGTTAAGATAATTTCCGGCGACAACCCCATAACCGTATCCTCCATCGCCAAAAGCGTGGGGGTGCCCGATGCGGAAAAATATATCGATTGCTCCAAGATACAAAACGAAAAGGAGCTGAAAAAAGCCGCCGAGGAATACACCGTATTCGGCAGGGTAACGCCTTTTCAGAAAAAGCAGCTGGTTCTGGCATTGAAAAAGAAAAAGCATACCGTTGCCATGACCGGCGACGGTGTAAACGACGTGCTTGCCATGAAGGAAGCCGACTGCTCGGTGGCAATGGGGTCGGGGACCGACGCGGCAAGGAACGTTTCCACCTTGGTGCTGTTAAGGTCGGATTTTGCCTGCCTTCCGGCGGTTATCGCCGAAGGAAGGCGGTCGGTGAACAATGTCCAGCGTTCCGCTTCCTTTTTCCTGGTGAAAACCGTTTACGCCACGTTAATGGCCTTTTTGTTTCTCATTCTTCACCAGACCTACCCCTTCCAGCCCGTACAGCAGTCCCTTATCGCCTTTGCCTGCATAGGCTTTCCCTCGGTGGTGCTTGCCCTTGAACCCAACAAAGACCGTATAAAGGGGAGCTTTTTTGGGAATGTTATGTTAAGAGCCCTCCCGGGGGGGATAACCATTACATTAGCGGCAACCTTGATTTCCTGTCTGAATTCCATTGCTTCACAGGTCGAAAAAATAAACTGGCTTTCCTGGGCTGCGCTTTATATAAATAAGGACCATATCTCCACCATGGTGCTCTTTACCGTGGGTTTCATATCTTATCTTGTACTTATTTCAATATGCTATCCCCCCAACTGGATCGGAAAGGCATTGATGATAATCGTTCCCGTACTGTTTATCGGCGGGGTGGTTATACTTAACGATTTCTTTGAAATTGCCTCCCTTTCCTTCAAGTCCATTGTTGTAACGGTACTTATTTGCGGGCTTTCGGGGGTTTTGATGTATTTTCTCACCCGGATATCCCGGCGGATTCTTTACGGCAAAAAACTCCCCCCCGCTCCGGAGGCGGATAATGGAAATACTGAGGAAGTTATGGAGGGTAATTAAGGGCTTTGCCGATGCCTGGTCGGTTCGCCGTCTCGGCGTTTATTCGGCACAAGCCGCCTTTTATATGTTCGTTTCCCTGTTACCCTTCTGCGCGTTGATGTTCGGAATAATAAAAGCGTTCCCGAAAGGGAACGCTTCGCTTGCTTCAAAGGCTATGGATATGCTGCCGGAACTGTTGGGCAGCGTTTTGAGGGAGGCCTACAATGCCGCCGGGGACTATTCCGCAGGGGTGGTTATTCCTGTGACTGTTCTGATAACCCTGTGGACTGCCTCCAAGGGGATGCACGCCCTGTCGGAAGGGCTTTGTTCGGCATATGAATGCAATTCCGCCGGGGGAATAAAAAAGCGGATAATTTCAGTTTTATATACGCTGGTATTTATATTAGCGATAATTCTTTCCCTTTTCCTTTTGGTGTTCGGGAATACCCTTACCAGGTTTTTTTCAAAGCTTAAACCGGATATCCAAAGGTTTGCTTTTATAATCAAGGCATTGAGAACGGTTTTGGTGTTTGCTGTCCTAACTTTCTTTTTTATCTTGGTTTATAAGTTTCTTTCAGGGAAAAAGCACAGCTTTAAGCGTACCCTTCCGGGGGCGTTAATCTGCGCTTTAGGCTGGATGGCACTGTCCTACGGCTACTCCCTTTATATCGACTACTATCTTTCCTCCGGCAGTTCCCTGTACGGCTCCCTGACCGCGGCGGTGCTTCTAATGTTCTGGCTGAATGCCTGTATGTCGGTGACTTTGGCGGGGGGACTTATAAATTCCCGTTTTATGAAATCAAATACTCATAGCCTGCCTTGATTTGGGGACCTTCAGTATTATTTCGATGGAATCCCCCTTGTCCACTTCCTGCCGTTCCACGTTAACCCCCACGTCCCGTACCATTCTTACCGCGTTGTCAATGGAATTTATAAAAATGCCTATATCCGACAAAATACCGATTTTCCTCCCCCGGAATTTCGGTTTTGTTATTTTGGATTCCGGCGAATTCAGAAAGGCGGAAATCTTTCTGTCGGTTTCCTGTGCCGACCACTGCATACAAACGGCTTTTCTTATAAATTCCCGCCGCTTTTCGGGGTCCTCGATTCTGATTAAGGCTCTGGAATGCTTTTCGGTAAGCCTTCCCCTTAATATTTCCTCCCGTTCCACCGGGGTAAGCCTTAACAGCCTCAGCTTGTTGGCTATCGCCGACTGGCTTATGGCAAGCTTTTCGGCAAGCTGGGTCTGGGTCTGGTGGGTCATAAGCAGCATGTCCTGAAGGGCGGCGGCTATGTCGAAAAAAGTCAAATCCTCACGGAATATATTTTCACAAAAGGCAAGGTAGGCCATATTTTCCTTGTCGCAGTCGGTAACAAGGCAGGGCACCTCCGCCAGTCCGATTTTTTTGGCAGCCCGCCACCGCCTTTCCCCGGCGATAATCTCGTAACTCGGTCCCGTAACAAACTGACCGTTAATGTTCACCTTCGGCACAAAATCCCGCCGCTTTACGGTTAAGGGCTGGATAATGCCGAATCTTTTTATAGATTCAGCAAGGGCGTTTAACGAATCGTCGTCGAAAAAGCTGCGGGGCTGGTTGGGGTTGGGGAGGATCTCGCTGACGGGTATGTAAACAATCTTTTCCTTCCTTTTGATAGCCTTCATATGTGAAATCCTGTCCTTTCGTCGTAATGGCAGATACCAATATAGCATTTCACACATGTATTATTTTGTAAAATCAGGTATTATAAAAATAATTTTTTATGTTTAAGACACAATTTGCCGTCGACTTCAATAATTTCCCCCACGGCAAAAAATATTCCCTTTTCGTAAAGACGGCACAGCTCCCCTTCGGGGAAGTTAATATTCAATTTTCCCGTTTCCACCGCCAGACCGTTTTTTATCAGGCCGGCAAAAAAGGAGGGAATTTCAGCTTTGGGAAAATTTTTTAAAACTTCGTCAACGGGGATAATACGGCTTTTCCGTTCCTCCGGCGACATTTCGGCAAGTTCTTCAAGGGTTATTGAGTTTTCCGCCGTGAAATCCCCCACTCTGGTGCGGGTAAGTTCCCCCATACAGGCGGGGATTCCCAATTTTTTGCCTATATCCTCGCATAAAGTGCGGATATAGGTCCCCCTTGAGCAGTCAACCGAAATAAAAAGCTTTCCTTCCTTTTCGGATAAATCAACGGTATATATTTCAACCTGCCTTGGGGTTCTTTCGATTTCGATACCCTTCCTTGCCATATCCACAAGCTTTTTGCCCCCGACCTTTAATGCCGAATACATGGGAGGTGTCTGGAGGTAACTGCCTTTAAAGGATTTTACCGCCTGTCTTACCTCTTCAAAGGAGGGAAGTGAAAGCGACGATTTTTCGATAATATTTCCGGTAACGTCGCCGGTGTCGGTTTTTATACCGAGAACCAACTCCGCAATATAGCTTTTGTCGTGGTCTGTCAGAAATTCGGAAACCTTGACCCCGTTCCCCAGCATAATGGGGAGCACCCCCCGGGCATTCGGGTCAAGGGTGCCGCAGTGACCGGCCTTTTTACAGTCAAAAAGCCGCCTTGCGTTATTCAAGGCGGTATGGGAGGTAACCCCCGGATTTTTATATAAATTTACGATTCCCAAAATTTCGTTTTCAGCCATTTTTAATCGTGTTTTCAAAATCCTTTTTCAGTGCTTCAAGAATCTTTTCCTTTGCGTCCTTTACGCTTGTTTTGAACCTGCAGCCTGCGGCGTGGATATGCCCGCCGCCCCCGAAGGATTTGGCAAGGGCAGCAACGTCGTAATAATCGTTGGAACGGAAGGAAACCTTTATTTCGTCGCCGTAACGGCGGATAAGGGCGGAAACCTCAACGTCGGCTATCTGGCGGGGGATATTGTTTATCTGGTCAACGTCGTTTTCGTCAACGTAATCCAGATCCAGCACCCTGTCCGAAAGGCAGACGATTGCCACCTTCCCGTCGAAAAAGGATTCCAGATTGTCGTAGGCGTCCTTTTCGAGGGCAAGCTGTCCTTTGGTCTTGCATTCGAAAATCCTGCGGTTGATTTTTGCGAAATCAATACCGGTTTGCAGCAGTTCGGCCGCCGTAATAAGGGTTTCGGGCCTTGTGGAGGAATACCGGAAACACCCCGAATCGGCGGATATGGCGGCATACATCCAGAGGGAATTGGTCTTGTCGAAGGGAACCCCCATCAGCTTTGTAATGTCCGCGATAATTTCCCCCACGGCGGGATATCCGCTTAGGCAAAGCAGACGCTTTGTGTTTACGGAGTTGATGTCGTGATGGTCGATGGAAAGGTCGAAAACCAGGTTTTCAAGATATTCCCTGTCAAGCCCCTTTAACATTGCCGGGGAGGCGATATCCACGCTTACAAGGGTATATTCTCCTTTGGGGATTCGGTTGAAAACCTCGGTCCCCTCGGTTAAAAAGCCGAGTCTGGCGGGGATACTGTCGGGGTTATACAGCTTAACCTGCTTGCCCGATTTTTCAAGGGCATACTTAAGCGCCAGCCCCGAACCCAAAGTATCCGCGTCCGGTGCGGCATGGGTGAATATAAGATAATTGTCATTTGACTTAAGAAATTCAATACATTCCTTAATCGTTATTTCCATCTTCAATATCCTTCAGCACCTTTGCGATATGCAAAGCCCGTTCGGTTGAATCGTCCTTTATAAAGTTAAGCTTGGGGGTGAGGCGTAAATTAAGCTGTTTTGCCAGTTCGCTTCTTATAAATCCGGAAGCGGATTTTATCCCCTTTTCCGCCTCGTCTTCATTTCCCGTAATGATGCTATAATATACCTTGGCTACCGAAAGGTCCCTTGACACATCCACGCCGGTCACCGAAATAAAGGCCTTGGATATGCGGGGGTCCTTTACTTTACGGAAAATATCCGACAAAACCGCCCGAATCTGTTCGTTTATCTGGTCTATCCGGTATGAGGCCATTATCTTGCCACTTCCTCCATAATATAGGCTTCCAGCACGTCGCCTTCCTTGATGTCGTTAAAGCGGTCAAGGCCGATACCGCATTCATAGGACTGGGCAACCTCCCGTACATCGTCCTTAAAGCGTTTGAGGGAGGAAATTTTATCCTCGGCCATCACCACTCCGTCACGGATAACCCTTACAAGGGCATTTCTCATAATCTTGCCGTCGGTGACATAGGAACCGGCGATGGTCCCCACGTTGGGCACCCTTATGGTCTGCCTTACTTCAGCTCTGCCAAGAACGGTTTCTTTGAATTTGGGGGAAAGCATTCCCTTCATGGCAGCCTGGACTTCCTCGATGCATTCGTATATTACCCGGTAGGTTCTTATTTCAACCTTGTCCCTTGCGGCCATTTCCATGGCCTGACGGTCGGGGCGGATGTTGAATCCCACGATAAGGGCGTCCGACGCCGAAGCCAGCATAACATCCCCTTCGGTAATGGCGCCCGCGCCGGCATGGATGACCGAAACCTTGACTTCCTCGTTTGACAGCTTTTCCAGGCTGGATTTAACCGCCTCCGCCGTACCCTGAACGTCGGCCTTTACGATGATATTAAGGGTTTTTATTCCCCCTTCGATACGGCTGAACAGTTCGTCAAGGTTTACCTTGGAATCAGCTTTGCTTTGCTTTACTTTGATTTCATGCTTCCGCTGTTCCACCAGCTCTCTGGCAAGGCGTTCGTCGGAAACCACGGCGAACATATCCCCTGCGTTGGGGACATCCGAAAGTCCCATTATTTCAACTGGGGTGGAGGGGCCGGCCGTCTTTATGGTCCTGCCCTTGTCGTCGGTCATATGTCTTATTCTTCCCGAAGTGGTACCGGCTATTATAATGTCGCCGGTTGTTAACATGCCTTCCTGAACCAGCACCGTCGCCACTGAACCTCTGCCCTTGTCAAGGCGGGCTTCGATAACGGTACCCCTGGCGGGCTTGTCGGGATTCGCCTTCAGCTCCATCATGTCTGATGACAGGATAATCATTTCAAGTAACTTGTCGATGTTGGTGTGCTTTAATGCGGAAACGGGGACACAGATGGTGTTTCCCCCCCATTCTTCGGGGAGAAGGTCATATTTGGTCAGTTCGTTCTTAACCCGTTCGGGGTCCGCACCGGGTTTGTCCATTTTGTTTATCGCAACTATGATTTCCACATTGGCGGCTTTGGCGTGGTTGATTGCCTCAACGGTCTGGGGCATAATTCCGTCGTCGGCGGCCACCACAAGGACGGCAATGTCGGTTATTTGCGCACCTCTTGCCCGCATGGCGGTAAAGGCCTCATGGCCGGGGGTGTCAAGAAAGGTGATTTCCCGGTCGCCTATGCTCACGCGGTAGGCGCCGATATGCTGGGTTATGCCGCCGGCTTCCCCCTTGGTTACGCTGGTGTTCCGTATAGCGTCGAGTAGGGAGGTTTTGCCGTGGTCGACGTGTCCCATAACCACCACAACGGGAGCCCGGGGCTTAAGGTTTTCCTCCTTTTCCGGCTCTTCGGTACCGAAAAGCCGTTCTTCAAGGGAAACCACCACTTCTTTTTCAACGATTATTTTATACTCGTCGGCCACAAGGTAGGCGGTGTCGTAGTCGATCATGTCGGTTACGCTTGCCATAACCCCCATTGACATAAGCTTTTTTATTACATCGCCGGCGGTTATCTTCATTCTCGAAGCAAGCTCGCCCACCGAAATTTCGTCGGGTACGGTGATCTTGAGCTGTACCGGCTTGGGAACGAATTTGGGTTTTGATTTGTCGAATTTCCTTCTGGAAGTTCTCCCGCTTTCCTGAGCGACCTTTGTATTTTTCTTTTTTATCTTTATCTTGGTGTCCGTAACGGTATCGGTTTCGGGGACAAAGGTTTCCAGCTTTTCGTCGTACTTGGCGATATTGACCGACAAAGTCCCACGGGTGTCCACCACCCTGACTTCGGTTTTGGACCGTTTGGGCTGGGGAGCGGACGGCTTTTGGGAAGGAGCAGCGGCCTTTTTGGGCCTTGCGGCTTCCCTCTGCTTCATAAGCTCTTCCTTAGCCTTTGCCTTTGCCGCTTCCTCCTGCTTTTTCTTTTCGGCGATCTTGTCCTCATAGGATTTGAAAAAGGCTTCGATATCCGTCTGGTGCTGCTGGGTATAATATTCAAAAATAATTGAAAGTTCGTCGGATTCGAGGGCGGTCATATAGCTTTTTCCGCCATAGCCGTGGCCGGCAAGAAGCTCAATCAGGTCCTTGCTTTTTATATTCAAATCCTTTGCGAGGGAATTTATGCGTATTTTTTCTTCTGCCATTCAGTTTACCTCCGAAGTTTTGAGTTTTGCCGTTTTATACAATTTGGCTAAATTGTCGTCGCATATGGCAACGGTGGCGCAATGCGATATTCCCACAGCACGGCCTAACTCCATTTGGGTATATTTCACTGTTTCGTAATCTGCGCCGTAAAAGACAGCTTTGTCGGTTATGGTTTTTAGGGTATTGGCGGAAACGTCCGATGCGATTAGGACAACCCTTGCCTTTTTTGCCCTTATTGCCGTTACAACCTGTTCGGCACCCAAGGCAACTTTTCCCGCTTTTCTGCAAAGACTTAATGCGGACAGTATTTTATCCATTTGATTTTCCGATAAGTCCCTCCAGTGATGAATAAACCTCATTCGGCACCGGCGTGTTGAAGGCCTTGTCAAACCGCTTTGCCTTTCTGCATTTGGCAAAGCATTCGATGCTGTCGCAAAGATATGCCCCTCTGCCGTTTGCCTTTCCGGTTTTGTCGATGAATATGCAGCCTTCGGGGGAGCGGACAATCCTGATAAGGCTTGATTTTGCCATCATTTCCCCGCAGCCTAAGCATTTTCGTTCGGGAATCTTTTTAGGTTTCACTCCGCCGCCTCCCAACAATCTTATTCCTCTCTGCCGGATTTTATATCTATTTTAAGTCCGGTAAGCTTTGCCGCAAGCCTTGCGTTCTGACCCTCCCGGCCTATGGCAAGGGAAAGCTGATCTTCGCTTACCAGCACCCGGTAGGTTCTTTCCCCGTCGGGGAGCTTGGTTACGCTCAACACCGTTGCCGGCGCAAGAGAAGCGGCGATAAATTCCTCGCTGGATTCGGAATACTTGATTAAATCAATCTTTTCCCCGTTGAGTTCCTGGGTGACGGCGTTTTTCCGTGCCCCCCGGGGACCTATGCAGGTGCCGATGGGGTCCACATTGGGGTCATGGGACACGACGGCAATCTTGGTTCTTGAACCGGGTTCCCTGGCGATTGCCTTTATTTCCACAACGCCTTCCTTTATTTCGGGCACCTCCAGCTCAAACAGCCGTTTTACGAGACCGGGATGGATACGGTTTATGGATACAGAAGGTCCCCTGGAATTCTTTTTGACTTCGGTGATATAAACCTTAATCCTGTCGCCGGGGTTCAGGGTTTCGCCGGGAATCTGCTCGTTGCGGTAAAGGGTCATATGATTTTTACCGATTTCCACCACGGCGTTGCCGGATACCGGGTCCACCACCTCCACCACCGCCGAAACGATTTCCTCTTTCTTTTCCTCGTATTCCTTAAGCATCATACCCCGTTCGGCTTCCCGTATGCCCTGAATAATAACCTGCTTGGCGGTCTGGGCGGAAATCCTCCCGAAATTGTGGGTTTTAACGTCTTCTTCGTAAATGTCCCCCAAGGCGTACTTTTTGGACTTTAACTTTGCATCGTCAAGGGAAATTTCGGTTTTAGGGTTTTCGACGTTTTCCACAACGGTTAAAAGCTTTAACAGCCTTAATTCCTTCCTGTCAAAATCAAGCTTGACCCTGGCATTGGGGAACCCGCCATTGTCCCGCTTGAAAGCCGAAAGCAAAGCCGCCTCCACCTTTTCAACCATATAGTCCTTTGGAATTCCCTTTTCTTCCACAATGGCGTCAAGGGCGTCGAAAAATTCCTTATTCATTTTCTATACTGATCCTTTCTGAAAGTTGTTTTGATTGTCGTTTGTCAGCCGAGGATTGCCGCAGCCCTGGCAATATTCTTTCTGTTTATTATTATATTGTTAATTCCGATTTCTTTTCCCGAAACCTCGGTAATTTTTCCGGTAAATTCTTTCATTCCCTCAACGGCGGCATACAGCTTAAGCTGAACGTCCCAGTCGTTTTCTCTGGCGGATTCGAAATGAAAGTCGCTTTTTAATACTCTGGTAAGTCCTGCGGAGGACACCTCAAGGGTGTATGACCCGTCAATAAGGTCGGCTTTGTCGATTATGGGTTCGATAACGGCGTTCGCCCTTTCGCAGTCGGCCATGGACATGCCTTTGTCCCGGAGGGAGTTTTCGACTTCAAACACCAGATTCCAGACATCCGCTTCCTTTTCGTACCGCACGTCCCAGATGACAAAACCTTCCTCGTTAAGTTTTGCCTCCACCAGATTCCTGGCGGTGTAGGCGATGTTCTGTTTCATTTGAGTTTTTACCTCCAAGCAAATTTTAAGAGTGGGCAGTCACCCACTCTTAATCATCTGTCAGTCATTATATCACGGTTTATAATGAAATGCAAGATGTTTTTAAAAGAATTTGCTTAAATTTCTTTGATATAGCCCTCTTTTTTCGCCTTTTCCCAGTCTACAAACAACACATCTTTGTCTTTTCCTATGGTGCGGGAGGTTATTGTCCCGTCCTTTTCCAGCTTTTTAAGGGAATCAAGTATGTTTTGTTTTTTAACCGTCTTGTTTTTCTTTGTTACGTTTTCGATGAGGGCATCGGTATTAAGCATGGTCTTGGTGTTTTTCAGTTCACCCAATATCAGGCTGTAATCGTTTTCCTGTATTTCCTCCTCGGTGGGGAGGGTAACCGTCCAGCTGGCGGTTTCCTGCAGCTGTCGGGAAAAGGTTCCCCGGATTCCGTAGATGCCGACTTCCTTGCCGCAGATGTTTTTTAAAAACGATGTTGCGGATGAAAAATGACCGTCACCCGAAAATAAAATGAATACATCAAGCCCTTCGCTCATCATAGCCTTTTGATATATGTTGTCGAGTATTATGAAGTCGGTGTAATCCTTTTTAACCCCGGTGGGGTTTCTGGTATCGATGATTTTATTGGAATAAAGCCTTATTCTTTTGATTTCGTCGGCAAGGGATCTTTGGGAAAAGTCGGCAAAAAATATGGCTTCCACAAGGTTTATCCGTTTTGATACATCTTCAAACCAGGCTTTTATGTCGGGCTTAATTCCGTAATTGACGTTCATTGACACGTACCAGGATTCATAATCGATAAAGGCTATCCCTTTTTTTAGGTTGTTGGAAAATTTATCGGGTGCAAAGGACTTATCTTTTCCCCGTGAAAATAATGAGATACACTTTTACCTCCTTTCTTTGAATTTTACATATATATTGTTGCGTACCGTGAACCGCAATCAAATATTCCCGAATTTCAATCCAGTATAGCATACCGTAAATATTCTGTCAACTGTTAAAACAGGGCTTTTTCAATAGGAAAGCTTGTATAGCTCTTCTTTCAGCCTTACTATTATCTTTTTTTCAAGACGGGAGATGTAGGATTGGGAAATTCCAAGTATATCCGCCACCTCCTTCTGGGTTTTTTCACCCTTGTGGCTTCCGAAACCGAAACGGAGTTCGATAATCGTCCGTTCCCGTTCGGGGAGCTTTTTCAACGCTTCATATATTATCTTTCTGTCCTCGCTTTCCTCGATGGAACGGTAGACAAAATCGTTTTCGGTGCCCAACATATCCCCCAACAGCAGCTCGTTTCCGTCCCAGTCCACGTTAAGCGGCTCGTCAAGGGAAAGTTCGCATTTCAACCCCGAAGTTTTCCTTATATACATTAGGATTTCGTTTTCCACACAGCGGGAGGCATAGGTAGCAAGCTTGATCTGCTTGTCGCTTTTAAAGGTGTTCACCGCCTTTATAAGCCCTATGGTGCCTATCGAAATCAAGTCCTCGATCCCCGCCCCGGTGGCTTCGAACTTTTTGGCTATATAAACCACCAGCCTGAGGTTATGTTCGATAAGCAGCTTCCGTGATTCCTCCCGTTCGATGGTGTCGATAAGCAGTTTTTCCTCCTCGAAGGACAGTGGAGGGGGGAGGGATGCCGCCCCGTTTATGTAAAAAATAAAGTTATCATAGCCGAAAAAGGCAAGGATTTTGTAAAGCAATCTGAATTTGCTCAATAATTTTTGCATTAAAAACCTCCTTTACATTGATGCGGGGGAAATAAGCCCGTCACAGCCCGAAAAACTGCTGTTTACTGTGTCAACCGCCACGATGGCGTCGGTTTCCCTGTCCTTTTCCCCAAGGCGTTTTATTATGAGTTTGTCCGGTTTAAAGCCGTAAAGAATGCCGTTGCCGGAGGCGGTTTTAACGGGAATCACCCGGTGGGAGGGGGGGATATCCCCCATGAAGGCGGTATGGGAAACAATAATCACCCTTTTCCCCGTCAGGGGGTCTAAGACAAACAAGCCGCTGTCCACAAGCAGGGAAACGGAGTAGACATTCCCGTCCTTTTCGATAACCGCTCCCAAATGCATATTTGAGGTTTTCCTTTGGCAGACAAGGGCATAGGTATATGCCGCTCCCACCGATAACAGGGCGACGATTATAAGAAAAACCGGGGAAATTTCGGCATAAAAGCCCCCGTTGAAGGTATAGTACCGTCCCGTAAGGGAAAGAAGGGCGGAAATAATACCTCCCATAAAGGCGGAAGTAACAATAAACACTACCGACCGGGATAAATATACCTTAACCGAATGAAATCCGTAGGCAATAAGGCAGATAAGCAAAGCCGCGAAAATATGTACCGGCAATGTTATATATGGGGGAAGGCTTACAAGATACACGGCGAAGAGGGAATATATCCCCCCGGCAAAGGCGGAAATCACAAGCCTAAACAGCTTTGCCTTTACCGACAGTATGGCACCCGCCACATAAAGGCAGAGAAAATCGAGTATGAAATTTATCAAAAACAGCACATCTGCGTATATTACATAGGTTTCATCCATTTTTATCCCCGCAAAAAGATATTGCGGTTTTATTATAAACTTTAGCAAAGAGAAAAATCTGTCGGGTATGGCAATACGAAAAAAATTATTTTTGTTATGTATTGAAGCTTAATGTCATATAGTTATATGGTGATTGCTTTGAAAAAACTGCTTGCATTTTTAATATCCCTCGCCCTTGTGATTACCGCCTTTGTTACCTTGTCCCTGCGGGAGGACGCTTCGGTTCAGGTTATCGCCGGAAGCGATATAGTTTTCAAACCGGTAAATATAATTCAGCTGGTGAAAAGCCTGTTCGGGTGAAAAGCGGCTGTTTTCCCCTGTTTTCGGGGAGGGTAAGGGTGAGTATATTCGTCCCCGCCTGTCTCTGGCTTATGCTGGTGTCGGAGGGGGTAACGGCCTTCGCCTGTATAATAAGCGGTGCGGTTGTCCACGAACTGGGACATGCCTTTTTTATTTTTTCCCAGAAACAAAAAATCACGAACATTGAAATACTCCCCTTCGGGGGGGTTATAAGTCATACCGTCGAAGGGCTGAGCTATGAAGGGGAAATGGCTATATGCGCCGGGGGAATATTCTTTAACCTTGTCTTTGCCTTTGTTTCCTCGTTTTTTCTTACATGGTACAAAAGCGAGTACCTTCTGCTTTTTATTTTTTCCTGCCTTTTCTTTGCGGTGATAAATCTGATACCCCTTAAGACCAACGACGGCGGAAGGCTTGCCTTTCTTTCGGCATTGAAAAAAAGGGGGGAAGAATATGCCGAAAAGGCGGTAAAGTATTATTCCCTTTTCGGCATGATATTCCTTTTGGCTCTGGCGGGGTATATCCTGTACCTTTCCGGCTTCAACAACGGGCTATGTATCTTTTTCCTGCTGGCGGCCTTACCGAAATAATTGTTGCATTATGCCGTTATTTATGTTAAAATCAACATGTTCCATACCCATGCAAAGGAAGGAAAATACAAGACCATGAAAAAATTCGCTTTCTTTTTTATTTTGTTTATGCTTTTACTTACTCTCCTCGCCTGTGCGGGTGGGGCGGATTTGGGTAATACATCAAGCGAAGACACATCCTCGGTTTCCCAATCCGATGAGACGGGGGAATCGTCACAGGATGAAAGCCCTGCAAGCGAGCCGGCCGATTCGTCGGAGGAATCACCTGCGTCCTCGGATGAAACTGACGAGATTTCCTACACCGAATCGTCTTTTGAAGAATCAAGTGAAGAGTCTTCCGAATCCTCGGAGGAACCGTCTGACGAATCCTCTGACGAATCTTCGGAAGAAGAATCAAGCGAAGAATCGTCGGAACCCGCCGAATCCTCGGAAGAGCCCTCACAGGAGCCCTCACAGGAACCTTCCCAAGAACCCTCACAGGAACCTTCCCAGGAACCTTCCGCCGAATCGTCGGAACCTTCGGAGGAATCCTCCAAAGAAACATCGGATGAATCTTCGGAAGAAACCTCGGAGGAATCCTCCCAGGAAATAATCAAAGCCGAAAAACCGTCGGTTTACGGCTGTACCAAGCTGTTTGATTCCGCCTTTGTGATTTTGGGAACTTGCGAAGAAGGGGCGACAATTTACTACACCTATGACGGGGTAACCGAATCCACCAAATCCGACCACGGCTATTTTTCGGCAAGGGTTAAATCCACCAAAACCGGTTTGACAGTCACCCTGCGGGCGGAAGCGGAAGGAAAGGACCCCAGCGAACCCTTGTCCTATACGGCAAGGCCTAATAATGTGGCGTCCGCAACTCCCGGGGACACCTGGAATATTATTGCCGGCAAAGACTATCAGTTCCATCTGAAATTAACCTTGGACGATTACCTTCACACCAATCTGTATTCCCAGAATAAACTTGATACGCTGGTACAGACCCTTAAAAACCGGCAGAAATCCCTCGGAAGCACCGAAATGATATTCCTGCTTATCCCCTCCCCCGCCACCATTTATCCCGAGACAATGCCCTCCCAGTACAAACCCCAGGGCAGCACATCAAGGCTGGACCAGGTAATGGACGCCCTCGACAAAGCGGGAGTAACCTATATAAACCTTAAAAAGCTCTTTAACGAACATAAAAACGACGGCTACAAGCTTTACTGGAAGACCGACTCCCACTGGACGGATTACGGCGCTTTTCTTGCTTACAGGGAACTGTTCAACCATATTTCCACAAAATTCCCCGCCGCCACCCCCCGTACCTTCGAGGAATTCAACTGGATAGAAGACTACTATGTGGGCGGGGATGTATCCTATTATCTTGAATACTATGACGGCACTTACAGAAGCAACCTTCCGATGAAGGAGTACAACGTATTAAGAACCCCCAAATTCAATATGCCCTCCCAGATAAAAAACATAAAACGCTATGTCAGCGATAAAATTCTTACCTTTAATGCCGCCAATGTACAGTACTGGAATTTAATAGATACCAACCGGCCGAATCTCCCCTCGGCGGTGGTAATGCGGGACAGCTATTCCACCCAGATGTACGACATTCTTGCCGAACGCTTTGACGTCACCTGCTATAAGGACATGTGGTCGATTACCACAAATCCCTATGACGGGGATATATCTTACTACAAGCCGGATTACGTGATTTACATAATTGTGGAAAGAAATCTAAATTCTGTCTTCAACTGAAAAGCGAAAAATTCTGTAATTCAGCCAAAACAGTATTGACAAAACTCAAAATCAATGTATAATATGTTTAGATAAATTTAATAAAAATTAAGAAAACAGTTTATAATTTTGAAAAGGAGAATTACAATGAAAAAATCGCTATCCGTACTTGTGGTTCTTGTAATGCTGTTTGCCTGCTTTGCAAGCTTCACTGCAACGGCATCTGCGGATCCCGATCCCGCAATAGGCGACCTCAGAGAGCTTACAATCTACAAGGTTTCCGAAGCTCCCACCCTCGACGGGGTTATCGAAGACGACGAATATCCCCTCGTAACGTCCTGGCCCGATGATGATCTGATGACCTTCCGTGGCGACTATGCCACCAACATGGACATCTTTGTCTATATGTGCTATGACGACGAATATGTTTATTACGCCATAAAGGCCGAATGCGACTCCCCCCATGTGGCCTATGTTGAAGGCGAACACTACATATTCAACGCCCACTCCCTCATGACCGTTCTTATCCCCGACGATCCTTCAAACGAAATTTATCCCGACTCATCTGCCACCTGGACCGATTTATACAACGGCGGCTTCTGCTATGAATGGACCCTCGCCATTCAGGACATCGAACACGGCGGCGACGGCACAACCGTTCTTAAATCCGACCATTTCGGCACAATGACTTCACAGTCCGGCTTCGAATATGCCTGCCAGAACATCGTCGGCGAAGGCACCGATAAAGACTGGGATGTTTATGAAATGAGAATTCCCTGGGCTTCGATGTATTCCTCCAAGCAGACTACCGCCCTCACCGGCACCGAAGGCACCATATTCGGTATGGACTTCACCGTTTTGCTTACCGACTACGGCGATGGCTACGACAGCGAATACAAAGGCAACTATGTATATCTTGCCGGCTGCTATCCCGAAGACAACGCCAAAGACCTTTCCGGCTGCGCCAAGATAATCCTCGGCGGCGAATATGATGGCGGGCTTGATATAAGCGAAGATGAATCCAGCGAAGAACCCGATGAAACCTCCGAACCCGCTGTTACCTCCTCCGAAGAAACCAGCAGCGGCGGAACCACCCCCACCGGCGACAGCGGAATTGCGGCTCTTGCCATTATTTCGGTAATCGCCCTTGCCGGCGCGGTTGTAATTAAGAGAAAATAATTAACCCGTAAATAAAAGCCGTCGGTTTTCCGGCGGCTTTTTTGTGGTTATTTTACAAGCCAGTCAAGGACATGCTGGATTTCCTTATCCCAGAATTCCCAGGTGTGTCCCCCCGGCGGTTCTTTGTATGTTACGTCGAATCCCATATCGGTAAGGGTGTTTTGCATTGTCCGGTTGCATTCGATATGGTGGTCTTCGGTGCCGCAGACAATATATATTTCCGGCTTAAGCCTGCCTTCCGAAACAAGCCTTTCGGCGGCGTATTCGACGGTGTGTTTTGTGCGGTTTCCGGGTTCTCCGAAGATGCCGTTCCAATACCGGTCGGACTCCCTTGTTTCAATGCAGTATGCCCCCGAAAGGCCTGCGGCCCTGCCGAAGGTATCGCTTTCCCAAAGAGCGGTTTTCAGCGCTCCGTAGCCCCCCATGGATATTCCGGCAATCCAGGTTTCCTCCCGTTTTGCCGACATCCTCGGAAAGAAGGCACGGCAGATTCCGGGGAGCTCCTTTGAAATGAAGGTGAAATAATTTTTATACCCGCATTCCATATCGGTGTACCAGGCAACCTGGGCGGCGGGCATTACCACTGCGATGTTTTTCTTGGCGGCATAGCGTTCAACGGAGGTGCGGCGGAGCCAGGTGGAATGGTTATCCCCCATGCCGTGGAGAAGGTACAAAGTGGGGAAGTCGGCATCGGTGTTTGACGTTATGTTCTGGGGGATAATCACATTCATACTCGTCTCCATTCCCAGAACCTTCGAATAAAAATCAACCTGCATTAGCGCCATTATCGGTTTTCTCCTTATGCACATATTTTTTATAAATGAAATTTATTATTGCGATAGCGGTTATGCCGAAGACTATGCCTATAACCGCCCCGCCCAGCACGTCGGTGAGATAATGCACCTGAAGGTAGAGCCTTGAAAAGCCTATAAGTGACGCTAATGCCAAAGCTGCTATGCCGAAACGCTTTTTATCGGCAGACCACAGTACCGTTGCCGCCATAAAGGAGGTCAAAGTATGCCCGGAGGGGAAGGAATATTCCCCCGGCCTCGGAATAATTAGCCGTATCGACGGGTCATAGTCAAAGGGGCGCTGCCTTGCAATGATATTTTTAAGTAAAAGGTTGTTTAACAGAAGGCATAGAATAAGCCCTAAGGCAAGGGTAAAACCCTGCTTTCTGGTCTTTTTGAAAATCATAAGCAGAATTGCGGCGGTAATCCAGATCCATCCCCCATTCCCGAGGAAGGAAATATTGGGAATCAAAAAATCAAGAAAGCCGCACTTTATTTGCTGTATTCCTTTAAGGATTCCTATTTCAAAATCGGTAAAGCTCATATCACCAGTACCGAAACCTCCCCGCTGTCAAGGATTGACAGCCCTTTTTCCGTTTCCACCGCAAGACGGAATTTTTCGTCCACATCCTTTACTATACCTGTAATATAGCAACCGTTTAGGGTAAATCCCACTTTTTTCCCGGCAAGATAGCTGTTTTCCCGGTAATAGGCAAGATTGGAAAAGTCGCCAAACATCTCAGGGTTGAAATCCATATTTTCAATTAGCAGTTTTACCAGCATATCTTTGTCGGTGTCGATATATCCTGCCTTGTCCTTAAGGTTATCGGGGAGATTGCTGCCGGAAAGGTTTATCCCCACCCCCACGATAAAGCCTAAAGTGTCCGCCACCCTTTCTGTCAGTATTCCGCATATCTTTTTATCGTTAAAATAAATATCGTTCACCCATTTTATTTTTACTTTTTGTCCTGAAGCGGATTCGATAGCCCTTGAAACATAAACCGCCGCAATGGGGGTAACGAGGGGAAGGTATTCCTCTTTCATATCGGCAAAGTTATAGTAAAAGGAAATATAAATCCCCCCCGGCGGGGAGGCAAAGGATTTGCCCTGCCTTCCACGGCCGCCGGATTGGGTTTCGGCCAAAACCGCGGTTTTATGGGGAGAGCCTTCCGACACAAGCTTTTTTAAATAATTGTTGGTTGAATCAACCCTATTCAGGGAAATTAAGTTAAAACCCAAATAAATCACCAGCTTTCATTATAAATTTGCCGGAAGGGTTTGTCAAGGGATAAGCCTTGACAACCTAAGGCAATATAAACTATAATGGCTAAAAGCATTTGATGAGGTATTTATGTTTCCCGAAATCGATTTAGGCATATTCGGCAAGGTCAGGCTTATGACCATAGTGGTGGTGATTGGGACCGTCCTAATGGTTATATTAGTGCGTCAGGCCGCAAAACAGGCCGAAAAAAGCTCCCCCTTTAAGGAAAGGGCATATATTTTCCCCAAGCTGTATATATCCTTTTTCGGGGGATATTTAGGAGCTTTGATTTACGACGCCCTTTTCCACACCGCCGAAAGGGAGGCCTTTGAATTTCAGGGAATCGCCTTTTACGGCGGACTTATCGGAGGAATAGTTACCCTTTATCTGACAATGCGTTTTATGCCGGCTTATACCTCCTTTACGTTCCTCGGATGGCTGGATATGCTTACAGTCCCCTTTGTGGTGTTCCACTTCTTCGGACGAATCGGCTGCTTTCTTTCGGGCTGCTGCTACGGAAGGGTTACCGACAGTGTTTTCGGTCTTCATTTCCCCGACCAGCCGGAATACGGACTTTTCCACAACGGCGAAAAGGTGTTCCCCACCCAGCTTTATGAGGCTTTGGGGTTGTTGATTATAATCGTTTTGCTAAAGTGGGTTTTCAGAAAGCACAGATTAATGAATTATCTAATACTTTACCCCACATTAAGATTCTTTGTGGAATTCCTTCGGGCGGACAACCGGGGAGGATATATTTTATCCCTCTCCCCGGCACAGATAACTTCGTTAATTTTAATTATGATACCGATTGTGTATTATGTAATCAAGTGGAAAGGAAAAAGAAAAAAGCCTTCCGACTTTCGGGGAAGGTGTCAGCCGCAGGCTGACAGATGAGGGGTAATGCCGCAGATTCGGGTGAGATATAAATATAAATAAAATACTCCCTTTGCGGAAAATAAAAATCCGGGGTCACCGAAAAACCGAAGGTTTTTTGGGGTAATAATGAAATCCGCCTTCGGCGGGATAAAAAAGGTGGCTGCCGTTTCCGGCAGCCATAACTTATTTGATTTCTGGTAAACTTGCGGCGGCAACCGACTGTCCCACCCGGCGGGAGGATTCGTCGGGAATATGAAGCTCAATCTTGGAAGCAAGTTCGGGGAATTCCCTGTCAAGCACTTCCCGGGCTTTGTGGAGGATAATTTCTCCGCCCTTGCCGCTGGTAACCCGCCCCATAATGAGGACGTGCTTAATATCGTAAAATTCCGCATAGAAGGCAATAGCATAGCCGAAATAAACCCCGATATTGTCGAATATCTTGACCGCCCTTTCGTCCCCTTCCGCCATAAGCTTTTGAACCGCTTTCAGCTTTTCGGCGGGGGTCAGTTTTTCGTCAAGCTCTATTCCCGCAAGGGGAGCAAGCTTGATAACCCCGTCCTGGGAGAAATATTTGACGCCGCAGCCGTAGTCGCCCGACCATTCGTCAACCATGGCGTTCTCGTTGAAGTCAACGGGAACAAAGGCAAGCTCATTCAGCCAGCCGGTTATATTCCCGTGGGAATCCACATAACCGCCGGCTTCGGAGGTGCCCATGGCAATGCCCAGCACGTTGTTGTCGTTTAATTCCATGGCGCCCGCAAGGGCGGTAACGTCCCCGTCGTTGGCAACTTCAATGGGGATATCCTTCCCCAAATCCCTGCCCAGCTGCTTTGCCACGTCAAGGTACATACTCTTAACCCGTTTTTCAAAGTCTTCGTCGGAAACCTTCAAAAACAGGGAAGCCACCATAATCCTGTTGCTTATATAAACGCCGGCGGAGGAAACGCCTATGGCGTCAACCCGGGGCATATGCTTGGCGGCGGTCCTCATGGCGTCGAGGATTCCCTGATAATGATATTCGGGATCGGAGTTAAGCTTGGGATGCCATACCACTTCTTCGGAATAAACCGCTTCCCCGTCGATAACCGCCGAAACCTTTCTGTCGCTCCCGCCTGCGTCAAAGCCTATGCGGCAGCCGTCAAGGTGACGTCCCACCGGGGAGGAGGCTTCTTTGGTTTCCGGCGCGTTTTCAAGGGTTGTCAGAACCACCTCAAAGGGGAGCTCGTACACCCTTGCCATAAAGCCGTTGTCAAAGGCGCGGAGCCCGTCTTTTTCATAGGCCTTCTTTATTTTTTTGCCTATTACCGGGGAACCGGCAATTATTATCTTATAGCCGCCCCTTACCCAAAGGAGGGCCTTTACTATTCTTTCGATAAAACGGAAATTTATATCGTCCTTGCCGATGCCGTCTTTATACACCCTTGTCCTGAAGGTGGAAATCTGGCCGTTGTTCCTTTCGATGCCGATAACGATATCCTGCCCCTCATTTTTCGTGTTTTCCCTCATTTCCCGGCAGACAAGGGATAAGGGGATAAACTCCCTGTCTAAAACCGATTCGACTTTAAGCTTCATATTTTACCTTTCCTCCTATGATTGTCTTTATAATGTCGAATTTTTCGTCGGCAATGATTATATCCGCATCCTTGCCTATATCAAGGGAGCCCTTTCTGTCGGCGATGCCGAGGGCCGTGGCGGGGCTGAGGGTGGCGGATTTCACGCATTCCCAAAGGGGAAGATGGGAGCTTTCATACACATTCCAGACCCCCTTGTTCAGCTTAAGCACGCTTCCGGCGATAGTACCGTCTTCCAGCTTGCAGAGGTTGCCGTAATAGAATACCTTCTGGTTGCCTAAAGTGTACTGGCCTTCGGGAAGTCCGCCGGCGGGAAGGCAGTCGGTTACGAATATCAGTTTTTCCCCCTTGACCTTTGCCATCATGGAAAACAATGCCTTGTCCACATGATAGGTGTCAACTATAAGTTCGGTATAAACGTCCCGTGTAAGGGCAGCTCCCACCACGCCGGGATTCCGGTGATTCAAAGCGGACATGGCGTTGAACAGATGGGTTACGGATTTTGCCCCTGCGTCAATCGCCCCGCAGGCGGTTTCGTAGTTAGCGTCGGTATGGCCGATGGAAACCACCGTTTTCGTTTCCGAAACGATCTTGCGTATGGCTTTATAGTTTTCGTCCATTTCGGGGGCAAGGGAGATATATTTTATAACATCCGCATTTTTAATGACAAATTCCGCATCCGGCTTTAAAATATGGGCTTCCTCCTGGGCGCCTTTTTTCTTGGGGTTTATAAAGGGGCCTTCGGCATGGACGCCGAGAACCACGGAACCCTCCCAGTCCCTGGATTCCTCCATAACCGACCGGACAGCGTCTATGGATTTCTGAATAACGTCTTTGCTCACCGTCATGGTGGTGGCAAGAAAACCGGTCACCCCGTTTTTGACGATACCGCCCGCAATCTTCCTAATGCTTTCGGGATTTGCGTCGCATACATCGCAGCCCAAATAGCCGTGAATGTGAATGTCGATAAGACCGGGGGCAACGTAATTGCCCTTGGCGTCAATAACTTCCGCCCCTGCGGGGACTTCGCTTTCGGGGAGGATGTCGTAAATCCTGTCCTCAAAGGCTAATGCCTTTCCGGTTAAAATTTTGTCTTTAAGTATAAGCTTTCCGTTGACTATATACTTCATAACAGGTCCGTCCTTTATTTAAATTTTTTTGTTTTCGAAATTTTCAGGCAAGTTTATTATACATAAATTTTTCGGAATGTAAATACGAAAAGACATATTAAAACATAATTTTATGCCAGCAGGCAAGGATTGTCCGGATGGGACAGCCTCTTAATCAGACGCATATTTTCTCCAGATCCTTTTTTCAAGTTTAAGCTCGGAAGCAAGATTGTTAACAAGCTTTGTTTCGAAAAGCATTTCCTCTTTGATTTTCTGAGGTTTTATCCCGAAAACCAATGGGATGTTGAAATGCTTTTTGGGATTCTGTAAAACCACATACAGCTTTTCCTGACTGAAAAAAGCAAAAATCCTTGCCGTGGTGTTCAGCCTCAGCTTTAAAAACGATTGTATAACTTCTTCAGTTAAAACCAGCTTTCCCTCGGAAGGAGTAGCCGCCATGGCGATAAAGGTATAGTCGAACATGGAATTGTCGGTTTTGTATTTTTCAAAGATGTTATCGTTACTTTCGGAAGGGGATTCCGGAACCGTAAATCCCCTCTGACGCACCTTTGCGTCTTTTTTGAATTTTACGTCGAAGGTATAGACAAACAACTGACCATAAAAATTTCCGGCTTTGAAAAAGGAGGTTATAAAGGGAATGTCCTCATACAAAGCCGAAAAGGTTTCGGCAAAATCCGCGTTTTCTCCGACAGATATCACGCCAAGCATTTCAAGTATGGACGAATCCGGGTGTCCGGCATTTATATTACAGCCGTCAAACTCATTAAAAAAGGAGATTTTCCTTACGTTTTCCCGGTAGTTTTTTTCGTATTCCGAATATTTGTTTCTGTATCGGAAAAATACGAACAAAAAAGCCGCAAGGCAAACCAAAGACAGTATAAACGGAAGGGCAAAATCGAGATGAACGTCGGGGGAAACCGCAAAAAACAAAAACATAAGGGTAAGGCCGGCGAAAAGCACAACCGGGGGAAGCCAGGCGATACAAACAAGCCTTTGCTTGTTCAGTTCCTTCAGCTTCTTTTCCAAAACCTTTGCCTCCCTTATACTTTAATCAAGTAATTTTAATATATAATACAAACAAAGTCAAGGAACATATTGTAAAAATCGCCCCGGACAAATAAAAACACCCCTGTTTTGGCGAACTTATGCCAAAACCAGGGGTTATTGATTCCCCGCTTTACGAATGGGCTTCGATATATTCGGCAATGTCCCTGACGGTCTTAAGGTTTATTGCGTCCTCATCGGGGACATTCACCCCTAAATTTTCCTCGATAGTTAAAAGCATTTCCACCAGATCTATCGAATCCGCCCCCAGGTCCTCAATGAGATTGGAATCGTCATTGATTTTTCCCTTCTCGATTCTAAGCTGTTTTGATAGCAATTCTTTTACTTTGTCGATAGTCATTTCAAGGTTCCCTTTCTTATGGAAAGGCAACAAATGTCCCTTCCGGTTTGTAATACAGGCAATATAATAATACTCTTTTCCCACTTTTTCAATAGTATTTGTCTTATTTTTTAAATTTAATGAAATGTTAAAAATTGCTTTATAGCTTCAATTTTCCTAAATTCGCAAAAATTTTCATATTCGTTTATTGACTGAATGAACATTGTATGATATCATAAGATGTTAAAGTATCACCTGTAATATAAAGAATAAATCGGGTGTCTGAACAAGGAGGATTTTGTGCTTATAATCGGCGTTGACCCGGGAATTGCCACCGTTGGGGTGGGGATAATAGAGGCGAATAACGGCGTTTACAAAGCGGTGGAATACGGTGCCATTAGGACAAAGCCCAATCGGCTTTTGGAAGACCGGTTAAACCAGATTTTCGAAACGCTGACCGAAATTATAAAACACAATAAGCCCGACTGCATGGCGGTGGAGGAACTGTTTTTCAACACCAACGCCAAAACCGCCCTTGCCGTGGCTCAGGCGCGGGGGGTAATTCTTCTTGCCGCAAAGAAGCAGGGGCTGGATATTTACGAATACACCCCACTGCAGGTCAAACAGTCGGTGGTGGGCTACGGCAGGGCGGAAAAGCATCAGGTAATCTATATGACCAAACTGCTTTTAAACCTTAAAGAAGCCCCAAAGCCCGACGACACCGCCGATGCCCTTGCCCTGGCAATCTGCCACGGCAATGTGATAATGCATAAATATGACATGACAAAGGTAGAAGGATGATATGTACCAATACATAAAGGGAAGACTTACCGTCCTAAACGGGGACATGGCGGTTTTGGAAACCGCCGGGGTAGGCTACAAGCTGTTTATAAGTCACAATACCCATTCAAAACTGGCGTCTTTCCTTGACAAGGAAGTAAAACTCTATACATACCTGAATGTGCGGGAGGACGCCCTTGAGCTTTACGGCTTTTACACCGATGAGGAGCAGAGCTGCTTTTCAAAGCTGGTAACCGTTTCGGGGGTGGGCCCCAAAGCGGCGATGTCGGTTTTATCCGTCTTTACCCCCGAAAGGCTTGCTTTTGCGGTGTCCGCCGGCGACGCCAGGTCAATTTCAAAGGCAAACGGGGTGGGGCTTAAAACCGCCCAGAAGATAATCATCGAGCTTAAAGGCAAGCTTGACCTGGAAGGGGAAAGCGGCGGGGATGTGTCAACCGGCAATATATCAAATGCCCTCAGTATGCTTACCGGATTAGGCTATACGAAAGCGGAGGCGCTGACCGCCCTGAAAGACATAGATCCTAACATTCCTGTTGAGGAAATAATGACTTTGGCCTTAAAGAAGCTAAACAGGTTTTAGAAAGGTTTATGAAAAATGCCTATAAATCAAAACTTTTCACAGGAAGGCGCGGAATACGAATTCGAAGCCCGCATAACCGGCGGCAGAGAAATGCCGGAGGATTTTGAGGAGGAAAAAACCCTACGCCCCAAAACCCTTGACGAATATGTGGGTCAGGAAAAAATCAAGGAAAACCTCAGGGTATTCATCGACGCCAGCCGGATACGGGGGGACAGCCTTGACCACTGCCTGCTTCACGGTCCCCCGGGACTGGGGAAAACCACCCTTTCCTGTATCATCGCCAACGAACTGGGGGTTAATCTGAAAATAACCTCCGGCCCCGCCATTGAAAAACCCGGGGACTTGGCGGCGCTATTAACCACCCTCGACACCAACGACATATTGTTTATAGACGAAATCCACCGCCTACCGCGGACGGTGGAGGAAGTGCTTTACCCTGCCATGGAGGACTTTGCCCTTGACCTTATGATGGGAAAAGGCCCCTCCGCCAGGTCTATCCGCATACCCCTAAAGCATTTCACCCTGATCGGGGCGACCACCCGGGCAGGCCAGCTTACCTCCCCGCTGCGTGACCGGTTCGGAATGATGTTCCGCCTTGAGCTTTACACCGGCGAAGAGCTTTCAAAAATCGTAAAGCGTTCGGCGGGAATCCTTGACACCCCCATAACCGACGAGGGGGCATGGGAAATCGCCCGCAGGGCAAGGGGAACCCCCCGTATCGCCAACCGGTTCTTAAAGCGGATTAGGGACTTTGCCACGGTTATCGGGGACGGCACCATAACAAAGGAAATCGCCGACAAAGCCCTGAAATCTCTGGATGTGGACGAACTGGGGCTGGATTCCATCGACCGGCGGATGCTGGAAGCCATAATAGTCCACTTCAGCGGCGGTCCCGTGGGGCTTGACACCCTTGCGGCGGTAATAGGTGAGGAATCCATAACCCTTGAGGACGTGTATGAGCCCTACCTGTTGCAGCTCGGTTTTATAAACCGCACCCCCCGGGGGAGAATGGCTACGGCTTCGGCTTACAGGCATCTTGGGCTTAAAATGCCCCAGCCCCGGTCATATGACGACCGGCAGATTACATTATAAGGATTGATATGTTTAAAGCCGATAACTGGAATGATTACGAACTGATAGACACCTCAGACGGCGAAAGGCTTGAAAGATGGGGGGAATATATCCTTATCCGTCCCGACCCGGTTATTATCTGGAACGGGGAAAGGACAAACCCCCTTTGGAAGAAAGCCCACGGCATATACCGCCGTGCTTCCTCCGGCGGCGGGGAATGGATAAAAAAGGACATTCCGGAAGAATGGACTGTTTCCTATAAGGACATGAAATTTCTCCTTTCCCCCATGGGATTCAAGCATACCGGCCTTTTCCCCGAACAGGCGGTAAACTGGGATTATATGCAGTCGGTTATAAAAAGCTCCGGCAGAAAGGTAAAGATTTTGAACCTGTTTGCCTACACCGGCGGGGCGACGGTTGCCGCCGCCAAAGCGGGAGCTTTCGTCTGCCATGTGGACGCCTCCAAGGGGATGACCCAAAGGGCAAGGCAGAACGGGGAAATATCCGGTCTTCCGGGGGATTCGGTGAGATTCATAGTTGACGACTGTATAAAATTCGTGGAACGGGAAATAAGGCGGCAGAGCTTTTACGACGGAATCATCCTTGACCCGCCCTCCTTCGGAAGGGGCCCCAAAGGGGAAAAATGGGTGCTTGAGGAACGCCTTGACGAACTTATCACCAAAATCACCGGTGTGCTTTCCGAAAAACCTCTGTTTGTAATATTAAACTCCTATACCTCTGGTCTTTCCCCTTCGGTGTGCGGGTATATATTGAGCAAAGCCATGAAAAATCGATTCGGGGGAAGGGTGGAAAGCGACGAACTGGGGCTTCCCGTAACCCAGACGGGTCTGTACCTCCCCTGCGGAGCCACCGCAAGATGGACTTATTAACCGTTAGGCATAAAAATTGAAATTAAAATTTAAAAATTAAGTTTATATTATTATGACAGCAAAAGACAAAAATAACATATTTGTTCTGTTTATCGTTTCGGGGGTTCTGCTTGCGGTGATTTCGGCATTCCTGCCGTTTATGGGACACCCGTATTATTCGGTAGTCCCCGGGGCGCTTGCCTGTATCAGCCTTGTTTTTGCGGCGGCCTTTTCCCGAAACGAAAAGAATAAAAAGCTGTCGATTGTTTCCTCCTTTTCCCTTTATCTGTCCTTCCTGCTTGCCTTTACCGTTTTAGGGAGGAACATTTACCCCATATTCAACCATAACAGCTTATCCGATGCTTTCAGGGGGCGTGTTTACATAGTTCCCTTTAAAAACATAGAGTATTACGGCAGCTTAATGTTCACCTCCCAATGGAAGAACGCATTTATTAACTTTTTCGGCAACCTAATAGCTCTTACCCCCTTTTCCTTTTACCTTCCCCGGCTTTACGGCAAGGCCTACAGGCGTAAAACATATTTTATATGTCTGTTCTGTATGGTGTCCTTTATAGAAATAACCCAGCTTATCCTGGGCTGCGGGGTTTTCGACATAGACGACTATATCCTCAATATGTCCGGCGCCTGGATAGCTTACGAACTGCTTTCGGGCAAAAAGGCAAGAGTATTCCTCGACAGATTTTTAGGAACCGTCAGCGACACTTAAGATCGAAAGGGGTAAAATTTATGAAAAAACTCGGTATTTTGTCTGTTTTGATTATTATCATCCTATCCTTGACCTTTCTTGCCTCCTGCTCGGCGGAAAACATGGGGGGAGACTACAAGAACACTGACGAACAGGGGGACACGGGCGATGTAAGCGGCGGGGATATTTCCAACCGCAAGCTGGTTAAAAACGCCACCCTTGACGTTGAAACCAAAAATTTCGACGAGTTTCAAAACACCTTTGAAAATACCCTTCAAACCCTTGAAGGCTATACCGACAGCAAGCGAATCTCCGGCGGCGGCAATTCCCTGAGAAGGGCGACCATAGTCGCACGAATACCCGCCGACAAGCTGGAAGACTTCATTTCGGCAATAAGAAATGCCGCCAACGTTACCGAAGAAGCCACCTCGGTTAAGGACGTGACCTCGGCCTATATCGACATCGACAGCCGGCTTAAGGCTTTGAGGGTTGAGGAAACCACGCTGCTTTCCCTTCTGGAAGAAGCAAACAATCTCGGGGACACCCTTTCCATAAACTCAAGGCTCAGCGAAGTAAGGGCGCAGATTGAAAATTACGAAGCTCAAATGCGGGTTCTGGAAAGTTCCGTCGAGTATTCCACCGTAAAGCTGGAAGTATATGAGGTGGAAAAGATAACCCCCACCGAAAAAACCTCAGTCTGGAAACGGATAGGCGACAACCTTTCGGAAGGCTTTGCTAACGTATGGGTATTCCTTAAGGAATCCTTCGTGTTTATTATTTCCTCAATACCCTACATCATAATAATCGGCATCATCGGGGTTATTGTTACTTTAATAATAAGATATTCCAATAAAAGACAGGCGAATAAATTCAAAAGAAACGGAATGACCGGAGGAAATGCCGGAAACAACGGCTGCCCGCCGGAAAACTAAAGAGATGTTTATTGAAACCAGGGATTTGTTTTTCAGCTATAAAGAGGACACGCCCCCCGTCATAAACGGCGTAAGCTTAGGTATCGAAAAGGGTACCTACACCGCCGTAATCGGCCACAACGGCAGCGGCAAGTCCACCCTTGCCAAGCTGCTCTGCGGACTGCTTGTCCCCACCGGCGGGGAAGTCAGGGTTGACGGAATTTCCACAAATGACGAAAAACACCAGTATGACATAAGAAAAAGGGTGGGGATGGTGTTCCAGAACCCCGACAACCAGATTGTGGCGTCGGTGGTGGAGGAGGACGTGGCCTTCGCCCCGGAAAATTTAGGGCTTCCCCCTTCTGAAATAAGAAATCGGGTTTACGGTGTCCTTAAAGCGGTGGGTATGGAGGAGTATTCCAAGCATTCCACCTACAAGCTGTCGGGGGGGCAGAAACAGCGTATAGCCATTGCCGGCATTCTTGCCATGGAGCCGGAATGCATAATCTTTGACGAAGCCACATCCATGCTTGACCCGGCGGGGCAGAGGGATATTGTTACCGCAATGAAAATGCTGAACAAGGAAAAGCATATAACCGTAATAACCATAACCCATCATATGAACGAGGCGGTGGAGGCCGACCGGGTTATCGTGCTGAATCAGGGAAAAATCTATGCCGACGGCACCCCTGTTGAGGTGTTTTCCCGTGTGGAAAACATTAAAAAGGCAAAGCTGAACGTCCCCCAGGTTACGGAACTTATGTATATTCTTGAAAACGGCGGCTACCGGTGCGGCACCGATGTGCTCCACACCATGGAAGCTGCGGAGAGGATTTCAAGGCTGTTTTAACATGACGGATACCATAACGAACGCCCTTGAACTTGATAAGGTAACGGTTAAGTACGGCATAGGCACCCCCTTTGAAAAAACCGCCCTTGACAATATGAGTATCGGTTTTCCCAAGGGAAAGATAACAGGAATAATCGGGCATACCGGTTCCGGCAAATCCACCCTTGCCATGCTGCTGAACGGTCTTCTGAAACCCACGGAGGGGACTGTTAAATTCGAAGGCGTTGACATTCATAAAGACAAGGAATTCACAAATAAATTAAGATTCAAGGTGGGGCTGGTGTTCCAGTACCCGGAATACCAGCTTTTTGAGGAAACCGTGGAGCGGGATATAGGCTTCGGTCCCAAAAACATGAACCTCAGCGAAAAGGAAGTGGCCGAACGGGTTAAAAAAGCCGCCGTGTTCTGCGGTCTTGACGAAAAGACCCTGAAAGCCTCCCCCTTTGAAATTTCCGGCGGGCAGAAGCGGCGGGCGGCCATTGCCGGGGTTATCGCCATGGAACCCGAAGTGCTTGTCCTCGACGAGCCTGCCGCCGGTCTCGATCCTTCGGGCAAGGAGGAGATTTTGGGGGGACTTTCGAAATATAAGGAAGAAACCGGCTCTACCCTTATCCTTATAAGCCACAGCATGGAGGACATTGCAAAGTATTCCGACTATATACTTGTGCTTAAAGAAGGTAAAATCTTCGATTTCGGCACGGTGGAGGAAATCTTTTCAAAGGCGGACAGGCTGTTTAAAGCCTCCCTCGACCTCCCCCAGATTACCAAGCTGTTCATTGAGCTTAAAAAGCGGAACATCGTTGACAGAACCGATATCTACACCGTAAACTACGGGGCAAAGGTGCTTATTTCTTTATTGAAAAGCAAGGAAAATTAAATGATAAAAGACATAACCATAGGTCAGTATTTTCCGGGGGACACCCTCCTTCACAAAACCGACCCCCGCTTTAAGATAATAATACTTATAATATTCCTGACATCGGTGCTTGCCGCAGCCTCGACGGTGTCCTTTTTGGCGGTGTTCTGTCTTACCGTAATTTTGCTGGCAATATCCCGCATAAATCTTAAGATACTGCTTAAATCGGTTAAACCGCTAATCTTTATACTTATGTTTACTGCGGTGGTGAACATATTCTTTGTAAAAGGGGAAAACCCGCTTATAAGCCTGGGTTTTATTAAAATCTATAAAGAGGGCATAATCAATGCGGTGATGATGCTGGTGCGCCTTGTCTGCCTGGTACTGGGGACAACGGTGATTTTATCCTACACCACCTCTCCTCTGGATATGACCGACGCCCTCGAACGGCTACTTTCCCCCCTTAAATATATTAAGGTGCCGGTGCATGATTTTTCAATGATGATGACCATAGCCCTAAGGTTTATCCCCACGTTGGTGGAGGAAACCGATAAGATAATTTCCGCCCAGAAGGCAAGGGGGGTATCCTTCGACACCGGAGGGTTGTTAAAGCGGCTTAAAGCCCTGATTCCCATACTTATTCCGCTTTTTTATTCGGCAATAAGGCGGGCGTACGAGCTGGCGGAGGCAATGGAATGCCGCCTCTACCGGGGCGGTGAGGGAAGAACCCGTATGAAGGTGCTTAATGTAAGGGCTTCCGACTATATCTTTTTAACGGCAATGCTGGCAGTGTGCGTGGGCATATTTTTGCTTAATTCCTATGAAATTCCTTTGGGATTTCTTAAATAAGGAGAAACCATGAAAACCGCCCTTGTTATATCCTACAAAGGCACTGATTACTGCGGCTGGCAGGTACAGACAAAGGCAAAAAAGCCTTCGGTTCAGAAAACCCTTCAAAACGCCATTGAAGCAACCTTTAAAACAAGCGTGAAAGTCACCGGCTGTTCCCGTACCGACGCGGGGGTTCATGCAAATGAATTTTTCTGCCATCTTGATAAACTTATCGATGTTGACAACGACAGCATCCCCCTTGCGGTAAACCGGAACCTTCCGGAGGATATATGTGTCAGGCAGGCCTTCGACGCAGACGACGGCTTCCATTCCCGCTATTCGGCAAAGGGTAAGGAATATATGTACCTTATCTGGAACAGCAGAATAAAAAACGTGTTTTTCCCCGACACCGCCTTTATGTTCCCCAAATACATCGACGTGGACGAACTTAATAAAATATGCAGTCAGTTTACCGGAAAAAATGATTTTTCCGCCTTTATGGCTTCCAATTCAAGCGTTTCGGACACCGTACGGACTGTCCGGCAGTTCGGTGCCGTAAGGGAAGGGGATTTCGTTAAAATATACATTTCTGCCGACGGCTTTTTGTACAATATGGTACGGATAATGACGGGCACCGCCCTGGATATACTTTTCGGTGCCATAGATATGCCGGTTAAGGAAATCATAAAAGGTCGTAAAAGGGAAAACGCAGGCAGGACAATGCCCCCCTGCGGGTTGTATTTAAACAGGGTATTTTACTGATTGATAACATTTTTGAGGTAAAAACATTGGGAGCTTTTTCAATCTTCACCACCAGAAAACATAAAACCAAATCCCAAAGCCCCGCCCCTGCGGACTATTACGAATCCTTGGCAAGGCGGCTTAGCTTTGTTAAGTATGCGGTTTTATTCGACCTTGTGGCCTTTGTGGTGTTCGGTTTTACCTTTTTCGGCGGCAGCCTTTCAATGGATAATTTCCGGTATATGCTTAAATTCATGTCGGTGGATGCGGATACGGTTATCACCGACGGAAGCATCATAGAATTCGACACCGAACAAAACACAAAGGGGCTTATAACCAACGGGAATTTAGCGATAACCGACACCAACGGGATCCGGATATTCGATATGACGGGGGAACGGTACTTAAAAGATACGGAATATTATACCGACCCCATCACCGCCACCAACGGCAGTATGCTTATGGTAAGCGACCGTAAGGGCTATAAGGTGAACATCTACTCGGTTTACGCCAAGGTGTATTCCCAGAATTTCACCTATCCTGTGCTTGACCTGTGCGCCTGCCCGGCGGGGAACTACGCCGTGCTTACCGCCTCAAGGGGCTACCGTTCGGGGATAGAGGTTTACGACAGCAACTTCAGAATTGTCTTCTACTACTACTTTGCCGACCGGTACGCCAGCGGCATAGGTCTTTCAGCCGACGGGGGCAGGGCTGCCGTCTGCACCCTGTCAAATACCTCCGACGGGGAATTCCTGGGGGGGATGCATGTGTTCAATGTGGCAGACCCCAATGACTTCGTGTTTTTCGAATATAAGGGGGAAATCCCCTGGAAGGTGAAATTCAACGGCAATGGTTCCTATATTATCCTGACAAACAAAGCCCTGAGGATTTATTCCAGCAGCAACGAGCTGGTTTCAACCGTTGATTTCGGGGAACAGGCCCCCAAGGGTTATGCCTTCAACGACGGATATATTTCCCTTTCCCTTTCCGAAGCCGGCCTTTCCAACGCCACAAGTATTAAGTTTTACAATTCGGCGGGGGAATACATAGGGGAAAAGTCCTTCCACAACAACGTATCCTCAATGGATATAGTGGGGGAATACGCATATATTTACAGTGTCGGTATCCTCTATACGGTGGATCTCACCACCCTGGAAACGGTTAAAGAGGAAAACGTCGGGCTTTCCTACGTTTCGGTGCTGCAGGACAAGGATAATAAACGGCTTATCTTTCTTTATAAAAACAAAGCGGTGTTTTACGGCAGCGATACATATATTTTATCAAAACAAAACGGAGGCAACTGACAATGAGTGCGGTACTTGATATTATTATAGCTGTTATCATTGGTTTATCGGTGTTTTTCGGTGCAAAGAACGGTTTTGTCAAAACCGCCATAAGCATGGGGAGTATAATTGTTGCCGTTATTGTGGTGGCGTTGTTTGCCTCTAAACTTCAGGGGGTGTTTTTGGAATCAACCGCCGCCGACAGGGTGAGGGAGGAAATAAACCAACGCCTTGCGGACATGGTTTCGGCGTCCGACGAAAACTACAACCCCGATGAGGTTAAGGAATCTTCGGACTTTGAAAAATTCCTTGACATAGTGGGAATCGACAGCAGGGAATTCGAGGAAAAATACAACACCTGGAAGGAAAATCAAACCGACAAGCTGAGGGACGAAATGGTTAATTTCGTGTCTGAACCTCTGGTGAAAACCATCGCCCTGCTGCTTTCGTTTATCATACTGTTTTTCGGGACGATTATAGTCTTGAAATTTGCCGCCATAATCCTTGACAGAATAGTGAGCATTCCCGGACTGAAACAGGCAAACACCCTGCTTGGGATAATTTTAGGGGCGGTGCTTGCCCTGATAAAGGTAAGCATATTCGTGTTTATGATTAAGCTTATCCTTCCCTACCTTCAGGCAAAAGACCTGCCCTTACTTTCCCGGATAAACCCCGATTCCACAATACTCTTCAAATGGTTCGAAAAAATCGATATAATATCCTGGTTATTATAAAAAAACTGAATTTGTCCGTAAAAACCCGGTAGAATAAGGAGGGTTTTGACGGACGTGAGAGGCATATAATAAAAATGAGGATTTTTGAAAAACGACAAATACCCAATATTCTATCGGTAATCCGCTTTTTGATGATACCCTGTTTCGTGTTTATGTTTTTCAGCAATGTCCCCCACAACCGGATACTCGCACTGGGGATATTCCTGCTGGCGGGGATTACCGATGTAGTAGACGGGTACCTGGCAAGAAAAAACAACTGGATAACCGATTTCGGCAAAATGATGGACCCCATTGCCGACAAGCTGATGCAGGCGACAGCCTTCGTCTGCATTGCCATACAGAATACAATCGTCTATATCCTTACAGCCCTTATATTTGTCAAGGAACTGCTTATGCTGGCAGGGGGTATTGTACTTGCCAAAAAAGGGGCAAAGGATCTGGTGGTTTCGAGATGGTACGGTAAGCTTGCCACCTTCATTCTTGCAATATCCTTAGGGCTGCTTATTCTTTTTTACGACAATGAAACGCTTGTTGCGATAATGTCGATAGTATCCGCCGCGGCAATGCTGTTTTCGTTGTTTATGTATCTTGTATGTGTTTACTTAAAATATAATATAAAGACAGACATATCCGCGGACAAAGATTCGGGGCATTAATCTGAAGCTGATTCAGTCACTCATTCACCCACTCCGCAGAAAGGCATGGTTTAATAAATGATAAGAAAACTTTGCGACCGGTGTCATCAAAGGGTCGCCGTTATATACGTTACCCGCAAAAACGGTAATCAGGTTAAAAACGAAGGTCTCTGCCTCCCCTGCGCCAGGGAGTTAGGCATAAAACCGGAAAACGACATACTTAAAAAAATGGGAATAACCGAGGAGGATTTCGCCCAGATGGCGGAAGAATTAAATGAAATGCTCCCGGAAATCGTCCCCCAGACGGAAGACGACGAGGAAGGCAGGGCTCCCGCCCTTGACCTTTCGGCGATTTTCGGAAACAAGGAAAACCCGCTTGTAAAGCGGGAAGCCGAAAACCAGCAGAAAACCAATCAGAAAGCCCCGCCCAAATCCAGATTCCTTGACGGATTCTGCATTAACCTCACCCAGAAGGCAAGGGACGGCAAGCTTGACAACATAATAGGCCGGCAAACCGAGCTTACAAGGGTTATGCAGATTCTCTGCCGCCGGCAGAAGAATAATCCCTGTCTCATCGGTGAAGCGGGGGTGGGCAAAACCGCAATAGCCGAACTCCTTGCCCAGAGGATAGCTTCCGGCAACGTTCCTTACAAGTTAAGGGATAAGGAGGTTTACCTGGTGGATATGACCGCCATTGTGGCGGGCACCCAGTTTAGGGGACAGTTCGAAAACCGGATGAAGGGGCTGATTGACGACGTCAAACGCCTCGGCAATATAATACTGGTGATTGACGAAATCCATTCCATAGTGGGCGCCGGCTCCGCCGAAGGTTCCCTTAACGCCGCCAATATTTTAAAGCCCGCCTTATCCCGGGGGGAAATCCAGCTTATCGGCGCCACCACCTTAAACGAATACCGGAAGTATATCGAAAACGACGCCGCCCTTGAACGCCGTTTCCAGCCGGTAATGGTGAACGAACCCTCCATTGAGGATTCCGAGGCGATTTTAAGGGGAATAAAGAGGTATTACGAAGAATATCACGGTATCCGCATAAGCGATACCATCATTCACGAAATCGTCCGGCTTTCGGAACGGTATATCACCGACAGGTACCTCCCCGACAAGGCAATCGACCTCCTTGACGAGGCATCCTCCCACCTTGCCATGAATTCGCCGGTCATTAACGAACTGGAATCGGTTTCCGCCGAATTAAAGGGACTTAATGCCGCCATGGAAGCCATCGAATCCAAGGAAGTCAAAACCGAAGAGGACTATAAAACCATAGCCGACTACAAGACAAGGCTTATAAAATGCAACGAAAGGTTTGACCAGCTTTCCGCCTCCCGCGACAAGCTGTACCTTTCCACCGACGATATCGCCAAGGTGATTGAGGTGTGGACGGGTATCCCCGCTTCAAACATAACCGAAAACGAATTCGCCAAAATAGACCGGATGGAAAGCGAAATCAAAAAGCGGATAATCGGCCAGGACACGGCGGTTTCCCGCCTTGCTAGGGCTATCAAACGCAGCCGGGCGGGAATAAGCTATAAACGCAAGCCCGTTTCCTTCATCTTCGCCGGCTCCACCGGCGTGGGGAAAACCGAACTGGTTAAGGTGCTGGCAAACTATCTCTTCGATTCCCCCGAAACCTTAATCCGCCTTGATATGTCGGAATTTATGGAAAAGCATTCGGTTTCCCGGATAATCGGCTCCCCTCCGGGTTATGTGGGCTATGACGAGGCGGGGCAGCTTACCGAAAAAATCCGCCGCAAGCCCTACAGCGTAATACTCTTTGACGAGATTGAAAAGGCACACCCGGATGTGCTTAATATACTTCTGCAAATCCTTGACGACGGGCGGATAACCGACTCCCACGGCAAGGTGTGCAACTTTGAAAATACGGTTATCGTAATGACCACCAACGCAGGCAGCCGGGACGTTTCCCCGTCGGCGGGCTTTTCCAACACCTTCCGTACCAGCGACGAAGAAAGGGTTAAAAAGGCCCTTGAGGGCTTTTTACGCCCCGAATTCATAAACCGGGTGGACGATATAATAGTGTTCAACCGCCTGACAAAGGAAAACTTCGTTGATATTGCAATGATAATGTTAAACGACCTTGCCAAAGTGCTGTTCGACAAGGGAATAAAGCTCACCTTCACCCGGGAGGAAGCCAGACTCATCGCCGAAAAGGGTTACAGCGAAAAATACGGCGCAAGGAATCTTCGCCGCCTTATCCAGACGGATATCGAAGACGTGGCGGCCGCCAAAATTATAGACAGCTATACCAACCCCGTAAGCGAAATTATATTGGGCTTACCCGAAGCCGGCTCCCCTTATGCCGTAAGCTGCGCTTTTGTTTACTAAAATAAAAGAAGTGGGTAATTTATGTCTGAAAACCCGACCAACGCTGAATACCCGAATATAAACACCTTCACATCGGCGTCGGCACGCCGCCTTTCGGAAGAGGATCTTACCTTCCCCGAAATGTACCCCCATGAGGTGGCGGCCAGTTTCGGTTCGGACATATCCGGGGGACTTTCGGTAAAGCAGGTCAGGAAATTAAGGGGCAAATACGGCTACAACATAATCTCCGGCGAGGTGCCGGTGGGTTTTGTATCCTCAATAAAACGCCAGATAAAGAACCTGGTGCCGGTGTTTTTGTTCTTTTCCTCAATTATGTTTTTTATTTTCCGGGGCGGGGCGGAATACCTTGCCATGGCGGCGGGTATCGTGGCAATAACCATAATAAACGCCCTGCTGGAACATTTTGCGGGGAAAACCTTCATAAAGGTTTTAAAGCTGTCCTCCCCCCGGGCGACGGTTATACGGGAGGGAAAAACCTTTGTAACCGACAGCCGCGCCCTTGTGCCGGGGGATATAATCGTCCTTGAAAGCGACAACATCGTCCCCGCCGACGCAAGACTTATCGAATGCACCTCCTTCACGGTTTTGGAAACGCCGGTGAGCGGCAAACAAAACGCCTCCCAGAAGGACGCAAGATTTCTTTCCCCCACAAAGGACGTAAGGGTTTACGAAAACATGGTTTACGCCGGCACCATAGTCACCGGCGGTAACGCCACCGCCGTGGTATGCGCCACCGGCAAAGACGTGCTTATAAATAAACACGTGAAAAAGAGCTATTCCTCCCACCTTCCCGCATATTTGAAAACCGTGCTTAAAGCGGGGAGGATTATCAGCATAGGGGCGGTTGTGTCCCAGATATTCCTGCTTTTTGCGGGTATTATAAGCAGAGCGAACCTTACGGACACCTTTATTGTCGCCCTTGGGGTGGGAGCTGCCTCCCTCTGCGATACGGTGTTTTCCCTTACCGCCGCAGCCACGGCGAAAAGCATTTCCGATACCCTGAAGGGCGGAGGAATATTCCGTAATCTTGATGCCTTTGAAAGAATTGCCGAAACCGACACAATAATGTGCGGCAAGGATACCGCCTTCCCCCCGAAAACCATCAACCTTCAGAGTTTTTACGACAACACCGAAATTTCGGAATACAACCGCCAGAACAAGGCACAAGCCCAGGATATCATAAGATGCCTGCTTTTGTGTTCCTCCATAAGGGAAAAACTAAAAGACCCCAAAGCCAAAAAGAAAAAGACAAAAGATGAAGTTTACGAAGCCTCCCCCTTTACCCTTGCCCTGCTTAACGCGGCAAACGAAACGGGTTACACCCTTGAGGAAGCAAGGGAAAACTTTTTCAGAATCGAAACCGAATACGACAGCTTCGGCGAAATGTGCAGGGTTTTGGGGCTAATGGACGGAAAGCCCTGTGTAATACTCAGGGGTTCACCGGAAAACGTTCTGTCAAGGTGCGTGGGCTACCGCAAGGAGGGGAAAAACTACCGCATTGACGAAAGGGCAAAGGAAAAAATAATTGCCGCCGCCAATGAAATGTCAAAGACCATGATACCCATAGCCGTTGCCATGGGTTATACCGGGGCGGAAACCTTAAGGGACATCACTTCGGAAAGAAAGCTTATCTTTTTGGGCTTTGCCGGATTCTACACCTCCCTTGAAATAAAAACCGCCTCCGCCGTATTCAAGTGCAGTCAGGCGGGGATTACAACGGTGGTGTTTTCCGACGATTCCTACTACAACTCATTGAATATGGCAAAAAACACCGGGGTTATTTCCGGTGAGGAGGAAATCTGCACCCCTAAAATCCTCCGCGAAACCGAAGAAGGCCTGTTTATCGCCAACAACGAAAAATACAGGCTGTTTACGGGGCTGACCGATGACAAGCTTTTATACATATTGAAATTAAGAAGGCAAAACAAGCATAAAATCGCCTTTACCGCGTCGAAAATCGAACAGCTTAGGCTGGTTAAGGAAGCAGACTCCTCCTTTGTTTCCACCAAAACCTCCAACGACGCCCTGCTTCACGCCTGCGACGTTCAGCTTACCGGCGGGGGCTTCGATGCGGTGGTGGAAACCATAAAGCAGTCAAAGCTTATTACCAAGCGGATAGCCGACGCCTGCCACTTTATGACCAGCGGCTTTCTTATATTGTTTTTCTGGATGTTCTTTTCCCTGCTTATTTTCGGGGAAATTCCCTTCAGGCTTATTGACATTCTGGTTTTCGGAATGGCTGTAAATATAATTTTCGGCTTTTCCCTTGCCTTTACCCCCTCCTTTTCCCCCGAAAACCGTAAGATTCTGCAGGAAAAAAACCATGAGGTGTCATATCTTTCATTATCGAAGGGAATTCTTATTTCCCTTGTATATTCGGTTTTCGGCGGTTTGCTTTGTATCTTTTCGGGAAGAATAACCGCCGAAAGCGGACTGTCAAGGATAAGCGTTTCGATAATCACCTATTCAGCACTGTTGTTTTTGTTTTCCCTTATGACGGGAAAAAGCCGGTCGGTGTTCACCAACAAATTTTACCGTAACTACAATTCGGTTATCGCCTTTATAACGGGGATGGGGATAACCTTGTCCCTTACCTGTATCCCCGTCGTTTCGAAAGCCTTCAGCTTTGAGACGGTTAATATCCGGGATGCCCTTGCGGCCTCCTCGGTGGCCTTTGTTTACTTCCTGCTTATCCAGCTTGTACTGCTGGGGATTGAAATTAAAAACAAAGGAAAAGCAAAACGAAACAAACGAATATAATAAATTTTAAAATTATATATAAAAAGATAGGAGATAAAAAATGGAATTCACTAAAGATTCGTTAATAGGCGATGTACTTGAGGAAAGGCCCGAACTTGCCAGATTTTTCTTTGAAATCGGAATGCACTGTTTAGGCTGTCCCGCTTCAAGAAGCGAAACCATTGAGGAAGCCTGCCAGGTTCACGGTGCCGATGTGGAAGAACTCCTGGAAAAGTTAAACAACGCCGTCTGACTAAAATAACGCCGAAGGATGCGACGCCATGACCATACTTTACAACGAACCCATGAAAAACCGTTCCTCCTTCCGCACCGGCGGCATTGCGGACATGGTGATACTGCCGGAAAACGCGGAGGAACTGGTGAATGCGTTAAGTCAATATAAAAACGCCGTTATCCTCGGCAACTGCACCAACACACTCGTAACCGACAAGGGAATACGGGGTGTTGTCATTATTACCGCCGACGTAAAGGGTTTAAGCGTTGAGTCTGACGGGGAGGAAGGCATAATAACCGCCTCCTGCGGGGAAAGCATGTCCTCCCTTGCCAACTTTGCAATGATTAACTCTCTGACCGGCCTTGAATTTCTTTACGGCATCCCCGGCACGGTGGGGGGCGGCATATATATGAACGCCGGTGCCTTCGGCGGGGAAGTTAAGGACGTTGTTAAGGAAGTAACCCTCTTTTCGGCCGAAAGGGGGATTTTTACCCTAAGATCAGACCAAATGGAATTCGGCTACCGCACAAGCATTCTAAAAGGTAAAAGCTATACGGTGCTTTCCGCCGCCTTCCGTGGCAAAAAGGGTAAAAGGGCAGAAATCGAGGCCAAAATGAATGAATATATGGCTTCAAGAAAAGCAAAGCAGCCTCTGGAATACCCCTCCTGCGGGTCCACCTTCAAGCGTCCCGAAGGGTATTTTGCCGGAAGGCTTATCGAGGAATGTAACCTTAAGGGAAAAGCCGTGGGCGGCGCCATGGTGTCAACCAAACACGCCGGCTTTATAATTAACTATAATTCCGCCACCTCCGACGATATTCTAAAGCTTATAGACTGTGTTAAGCAAACCGTCTATAAAGCCAAGGGAGTTATGCTGGAGGAGGAAATAAAAATAATCGGGGAATAATCCGCTAAACAAACCGAAAGGCGGGTGAAAAGGGTATTATCCGAAAACGTAATACCGGTAAACATATGTCCTATTCGTCTGAGCTTAAAGAATACCTACGGCAAAAAAGCCTTGAAATCCAAAAGGAATGTTGCAAAAACGCCTATAAGGCGGGGCTGGATTTAAAGGAAGCGGAAATAACCTGCGAAAACGACCGGGGGTTATACCTGCGGGGGGTTTTCATTACTTCCGGCTCCATAACCAATCCGGACAAGCAGTATTACCTTTCCTTTTCGGCCGCCGGGGCGGAATTTGCCGCAAAAGCCCTTGCGGTTTTGGGAATACCCCCCCTTTACGGCACGAGAAAGGGTAAAAGGATAGTTTACTTAAGGGAAAGCGAGGCAATAAGCGGTTTCCTTGCCGCCATAGGTGCTTCCAGAAACGCTTTGTCCCTGCTTGAAATATCCGTGATAAACTCCATGAAGCGGGAAGCAAACCGGAAAAACAATGCGGAATTCGCCAACCTTGACCGGGCTGCCACCGCCTCCGCCGAGGTGAGAAACGCCATTCTGCAGATAATGAGCCACAAGGACTATTCAAAACTGCCGGAGGAATTAAGGGAAACCGCAAAACTCCGCCTTGAAAATCCCCATCTCAACCTTGAGGAACTTAGAAAAATTCACTCAAAGCCCATATCCAAATCCGGCCTTTATCACAGATTAAAAAAGCTGACCGAACTGTCGTTGAAATATAAATGAGGTTTTTTATGGATTTCGTCCATCTCCACCTTCACACCGAATATTCCCTCCTTGACGGGGAATGCAGGCTTTCCGAACTGCCGAAGGCGGTTCTGGAAAGAGGGCAGAAGGCCGTCGCCTGCACCGACCACGGGGTCTTGTACGGTGTCGTGGATTTTTTCAGGGAGTGCAAAAAGCAGAAGGTTAAGCCCATAATAGGCTGCGAAATGTATGTGGCTCCCCGCACCCTTGAGGACAAAGCCTTCCCCGCCGACATAAACCCCTATCATATCGTGCTTCTGGTCAAGGACGCCACGGGGTATAAAAACCTTATAAAGCTGGTTACCGAATCCTACCTGCGGGGGTTTTACCGTAAGCCCAGAACGGATATGGCCTCCCTTGCAAAGCATTCGGAGGGGCTTTTTGCCCTTTCGGGGTGTATGTCGGGGGTGCTTTCCAAACGAATACGGGACGACGACATTTCCGGCGCCATAGAAACGGCCGAAAAGCTTAAGGAGGTCTTTGGGGACAGGTTTTATATCGAACTCCAGCGGAACGGAGTGGAAGGTCAGGACAAAATAAATTCCGTACTTATAAACATCGCCCGGCAGTGCTCCATCCCCCTTGTTGCCACCAACGACGTTCATTATATAAGAAAAGAGGATGCCGAAACCCAGGAGCTGCTTATGGCCATCTCCACCAACGGCTTTTTGGGGGACAAGGAATTTGCCCTCCCCACCGACGAGTTTTATTTAAAATCCGCCGGGGAAATGGCCGAACTCTTTTCGGACATCCCCGGGGCGGTTGAAAATACCGTTAAAATCGCCGAACAGTGCAATTTCGAATTTGATTTTTCCACCTACCATCTCCCCCGCTTTGACACCCCCGAAGGCATTACCTCACAGGATTATTTAAAAAAGCTTGCCTTTGAGGGACTTGAAAAGCGGCTGGAAAACGCCGCCGGCAGGGAAAAATACGAAAAAAGGCTGGAATACGAGCTTTCGGTAATCCATTCCATGGGGTTTGACGATTATTTTTTGGTGGTGTGGGATTTTGTGTCCTATGCCAGAGGCAGGGATATCCCGGTGGGTCCCGGCAGGGGTTCGGCGGTGGGAAGCCTTGCCGCCTATGCCTTGGGGATAACCGATGTGGACCCCATCAAGTACGACCTGCTCTTTGAGCGGTTCCTCAACCCGGAACGGGCGTCCATGCCGGATATAGACATCGACTTCTGCGACGACCGGCGGGGGGAAGTCATAAACTACGTTTCCCAGAAATACGGGGAAGACCATATGGCGCAAATCATCACCTTCGGCACCCTCCAGTGCAGGGCTGCCGTCAGGGATGTGGGGAGGGCCTTGGGTATGCCCTACGCCGAGGTGGATGCGGTGGCAAAGCAAATTCCCCGTTATATGGGGGTAACCATGGAATCCGCCCTTAAAGCGAATCCCGAGCTTCAGACGGCATACAACAGCAACCCCAAAATCAAACGGCTTATTGATTTCGCCATGAAGCTGGAGGGGCGTCCCCGCAATTCCTCCACCCATGCCACCGGTGTGGTTATAACCGATAAGCCCATAACCGACTATATCCCTCTGTCACTCAACGACAATGCGGTGGTAACCCAGTTTACCATGAATACGGTGGCGGATCTGGGGCTGCTTAAAATGGACTTTTTGGGGCTGAGGTATCTTACCATTATAAGAAACACCGAAAGGCTTATCAGACTTAAAAATCCGACTTTCGACATAACCAAGGTCCCCGAAGACGACAAAGAAACCTATGAAATGTTAAGCCGGGGGAAGGCGTTGGGTATCTTCCAGCTGGAAAGTGAGGGCATGAGGGCGCTGCTTGCCAAACTTTCCCCAGAAAATTTAGAGGACATTATTTCGGTAATCTCCCTTTACCGCCCCGGCCCCGCCCAGTTTATCGACGAATTTCTTAAAAACAGAAAAAGCAGGGAAAGCATTAACTACAAGACTCCTCTGCTTAAGCCGGTGTTAAGCTCCTCCATGGGGTGTATGCTGTATCAGGAGCAGGTAATGCAGATTTTCCGGGCGCTTGCCGGCTATACCTACGGCAGGGCGGATATAATCCGCAGGGCGATGGCGAAAAAGAAGCGGGGCGAACTGCTTAAGGAAAAGGACGATTTTATTTCCGGCTGTATTAAAAACGGGGTTGACAAAAAGACAGCGGAGGAAATATTCGATTCCATGGAAGCCTTCGCCAGCTATGCCTTCAACAAGTCCCATGCGGCGGCCTACGCCGTGGTATCCTACCGCACCGCCTACCTAAAATGCCATTATTCCAGGGAATATATGTGCGCTTTGTTGAATTCGGTGCTTAACGACACGGATAAAATAAACGAATACAAGGCCGAATGCAACGAACTGGGAATAAAGGTGTCAGGTCCCGACGTAAACGAAAGCGGCTCGGTGTTCGGTATCATAAACGGAAATATCCGCTTCGGCCTTACGGCGGTCAAGAACGTGGGGCTTAACTTTGCGGAATTTATCGAAAACGAAAGGGAAAAGAAGGGTAAATACAAAAACTTTGAGGATTTCCTCTACCGCACCTCCCCCGTTTCCAACGCCAAGGCCTATGAATCACTGATTCTTGCCGGCGCCTGCGACTGCTTCGGCATTTTCCGTTCCAGACTGTTTGCAGTGCTGGAAAAGGCCTTAGGCCAGCTATCCTCAATTAAAAGCGAAATGAGGTCGGGGCAGATTTCCCTGTTCGAATCGGTGGAGGAAAGCTATACCCCGCTGAAGCTGGAATACCCCAATATAAAGGAATATCCGGAAAAGGAAAAGCTGAATTTTGAAAAAGCCTTAACCGGAGTGTACTTTTCGGGCCATCCCCTTGAACATTACAAAACCTTTGCCAAAAATGCAAATTCGGTAACAATTAAGGACTTGTATTATTCATTGAAAACCGGTATAATACCCGACAAACAAACCGTTTCTGTACTGGGGCTTGTAAAGCAGCTTAAAAAAAAGGTTACCAAAACCAACAAGCTTATGGGCATACTCACCATAGAGGACCTTACCGGCGAAACCGATGTTATCGTGTTCCCCGCTTCGCTTGAGAAGTATTCCTCCTACCTGAATGCGGGAGAAGTGGTGCTACTGACCGCCGAAGCCACCCTTGAAGAACCCTTCAGGGGGGAAGGGGAGGATGTACTTAAGCTGCTGTTTCGGGCAATCACCTTAGCAAGGCCGGATAATCTGCTTTCGGAAAAAAGTCCCGAGGAACAGGAACTTTATCTTAAAATCACCCGGACAAACAAAGACTATCTTGACGCGGCCTTAGCCTTGATAAAGCAGGCAAAGGGCAAAAGCAGGCTTTACGTCTATTACCAGGACAAAAAAGCCTTAACCGTATCCAAGGACATATTCGCCGAAATCTCCGAAAACCTTATCGGGGAGCTTAAAGAAATATTGGGCGACGAAAATGTGGCGGTTAAGATTATTGAAAAGCATGAATGACGGTTATAATAACATATATTTATAATTCAGACTGGAAAGTGGTTTTATGGAACAAGGCAAAACATTAGCCCTTAAAAGGCGGGTACGCAAAGCGGGACTGATAACCAAGCTTATTGCCAAATCGGCAATCTGGTACCCGGTTAAAATCCTTATTCTTGTTTTGTGGAAGCTTATTTCCTTCTGCCTTAATATACTTTTTACTGTATTGATAATAGGCGCCGTCACCGGTGTGGTGGTGGCTTGCGCCTTTCTTTTGTATATCCAGTCCAACATCGAAACCACCTACGACGGCCTTAACAATTTAAAATTCGATTCCTCCCTTAACACCACCCTTTACTACACCGACGACACGGGCACCGAAGTTCTCCTGGAGGATGACACCCTTCACGGTTCGGAAAACCGCCTTTGGGCGGAATACCGGGAAATTCCCCAGGACCTTATCGACGCCTTTGTTTCGATAGAAGACAAGCGCTATTTTTTCCATAACGGCGTTGACTTAAGGCGTACCCTGGGGGCGGTTATAAACTACTTCATCCCCGGCGGGAGCGCTTACGGCGGCTCCTCCTTAACCCAGCAGCTTATAAAGAACGTGTCCCAGGAAACCGATACCACCATACAGCGGAAAGTTCAGGAAATTTTCCGGGCGCTGTATGTGGAAAAGCATTTTTCCAAAGAAGAGATACTGGAAATGTATTTAAACGTCATTTCCTTTTCCCAAAACACCAACGGGGTGAAGGCGGCGGCAAGAACCTACTTCAACAAGGAACTTAAGGACCTGACCCTTGTGGAATGCGCCGCACTGGCCGCCATTCCCAAATACCCCACCTATTATGACCCCCTCAGAAACCCCGACAACAACCTCCTTCGCCGCAATCTTGTATTAAAGACAATGCTGGAAAACGGCTATATAACCCAGGAGGAATTCGACAGCACCTACAATGTGCCCTTATATCTCAACACCTCCGTCCAGGAAACCGAATCGGGGGGAGAAAAAGTGCATTCCTATTATATAGATGCGGTTATCGAAGATGTTACCAAGGCATTGATGGAACGCTACAACATCGACCGTACCACCGCCAGCCGTAAGCTGTATTCCGGCGGACTTCAGATTGTGGTTAATATGGACCCCGATGTCCAGTCCATTATGGAATCGGTGTTCACCGACGAAAACTGCTTCCCCAAAACCACCGGCATCAAGTTTCAGGCGGCCATGGTGGTAATGGACCCCACCACCGGCAAAGTTTTGGGTATCGTGGGGGGACGGGGGGAAAAGACCGTAAACCGGGGGCTTAACAGGGCAACCCAGTCAACCCGCCAGTGCGGCTCCTCAATCAAACCCCTTTCGATTTATGCCTATGCCATTGACAGAGGGATAATTAACTACGGCACCCCCATGCTGGATTTACCCATTGAATACAGGGAAGAGGACAAAACCTACTGGCCTCCCAACGCCCCGGTGGGGTACGACGGCATTATCTCCCTTGTTTCGGCGGTTCAGGAATCCAAAAACACAACGGCGGTAAGGCTGGTTCAGGAAGTGGGGCTTATAAACTCCTTTGACTTTCTTGTCAACACCCTGGGTTTCACCACCCTTGTGGAACGGCGGGAATACGGCGGGGTTATTAAAAGCGACATCACCGTTTCTCCTCTGGCGCTGGGGTCATTCACCGAAGGCGTAACCGTTCTTGAGGTTACCCAGGGCTATACCATGTTTTCCAACGGCGGGGCGGTGTCAAAGGCTATGACATTTTCCATGGTGAGGGATTCCAATGGGGAAATTATAATCGACAACCGCACCCCTGAACAAAAGCAGGCAGTTTCCGAACAGTCGGCTTATATAATGACAAAAATCCTCCAGACGGTTATATCCTCCTCCAACGGTACCGCAAACTATATGTTCCGGGGGTACCTTGATTCCCCCGCCTTTGCCCCGAAAGTAGAGGTTGCCGGTAAGACGGGTACCACCAACGACGACCGGGACAGGTATTTTGTAGGCTATACCCCCGACTTTACCGCCTCCGTCTGGGTGGGCTACGACAACAACAAATCCCTGTCTAACCTGAAATACAACCCCGCCACCAGGCTTTGGATAGAGGTATTCAACCGGATATACGGCAATCTTGACGCTAAAAACAAGGCCTATAAAAAATCCTTTGACGAACCCTATGGCATAATTAAAACACAGTATTGTATAATAAGCGGGAAGCTTGTCAACGAACCCTGCAAGTACGACCTTCAGCAGGTGTTGAAAATAGACGGCTTCAATGCCATCTCCACCGGCTATTTCACCAATTCCAGTGTTCCCACCGAATACTGCGACACCCATGTAATGTATAAGTGGGACAAGGACAAGAAGGCTTTGTATCTTGACGGCTGCACCTGTTCTGGGGGCAATCTTATAGATGTGTCCCTCCGGCGGATAACCCCCCGGATCTTCCAGACCAATCTGACGGTGGCAGACTCCCAGTTCACCTGCATTGACCCGGCCTTGCTGGGCAGTAACTACACCTACCCCACTTCAAGGACGGTGCCTTATTTCTACAATATTTATCAGAAGGGCACCTATCCCGGAAAGTCGGGGAGCTCCTCCGCAGAACCCTATAACCGGATATGTATCGAGCATTATAACCCCGGAAGGCAGGAAGAGCAGTTTATCCAGCCCGGCGATATCCTCACCGGCGGCGGTTGATGTGAAGGTCTGATTAAATGAGGATTTTATCTACTGATGTTTCGAAACAAAGGGCTAATAGATGCTAATATATTAACCAAGAGAAGGCAGTTAAGGGGTAAAGTCCTGGAATTATCCGAAACGGATTTATGGAATGTCAAATCGGTAATCGATTCGAAAGAATGGTTAGAAATCATAAAAAATCCGATTAATTAAAAGCCCTGATTAAAAAGCGCAATTCACATTTGCAATAAATTTTTATAAAGGCAAAAAACAGAGCCGAACGACTACTTAAGTAGTTCAAAAGGCTCTGTTTGTTTCATAATGCAGTTAATGAAATTATATATCCGATCAGATGTTCATTTATCCTTCTTTCCTGATAAGTCATATTGTTATAGCATTGACAAGGCCATTCCTATAAGCTTATCGGTTGAATCTGCCATAAAGAGGGGGATATTCAGTAAATCCCCGTCAAGCTTAAGGTTATCAAGGGAAAACCTGACTCTGAGTTTGGTTTTGTCACTGTACTTTTCCTTGTATTTCTTAAGGCTTTTACTTTGGGTGTTAAATGATGACTTAACTTCAACGGGTATAATTTCGTTTTCCCGTTGAATGATAAAATCCACCTCATAATTCGGGTTGGTGGATGTCCAGTAGCGGGGGATAACCTCGAACCGATTCAATAACGCCTGTAGCACAAAGTTTTCCGAAAGGGCACCCTTAAATTCGGTGAAAAGCCGGTTTTCCTCGCTGAAGGAGGTGGGGGAAAGCAGGGAAAGCTTACGCAAAAGCCCCACGTCCACCAGATAGATTTTAAAGGCGGACAGGTCGTCATAGGCGGAAATAGGCAACCCCGGTGAAGTAATGCGGTAAATCTTGCTTACAAGTTTGGCGTCCGCAAGCCATTGCAGGGCATCCTCGTACTCCCTTGCCCTTGCTCCTTCCTTTACAGTTTTATATATGAATTTTTTGTTTTCCCTTGAAAGCTGGGAAGGAATTGACTTCCAGATCATTGATATCTTGGGGAATTGGGTTATGTCGGGATGTTTGGCGAAATCCCTTTCGTAGGCGGATATTATCCCCGACAAGGCCCTTTCCATTGCCTCAATGTCTCGGTATTTTGTCCACATTAACACCGGTTCCGGCATCCCGCCGGTAATATAATACATTTTAAGCTTTTCGCAAAGAGGATTGTAAAAGGCGTCGGGTATAGGTTCGATAACATCAACGCTTTCAAGGAACAAGGCTAAATTTTCGTCTCCGTTTGCCATCAGGAATTCGGTAAAGGTCATGGGATTTATATCCAGAAATTCCACCTTTCCCACCGGAAAAGACGAAGGCTTTGACAAGGCAATTCCAAGCAGGGAACCGGCACAGGCAATATGGTATTCCGGCGAGTTTTCGCAGAAATATTTTAGGGAATTGATTACATTCGGACAATCCTGTATTTCATCAAAAATAATTAAGGTATCCTCCGGTGAAATTTTCTGTCCGATTGCAAGGATAAGGTTTTGCAAAATGCGTTTTGGATTTTTCGTGGTTTCGAAAAACTGGCTGAATTCGGGGTTTTCGTCAAAGTTAAAATAAGCGGTATTTTTATAATACAGTCTTCCGAATTCCTTTAATATCCAGGTTTTTCCCACCTGCCTTACGCCTTTTAAAATAAGGGGCTTCCGGTGTCTGGATTCCTTCCATTTCACTAACTTATTTATTATCAGCCGTTCCATATGTATCCCTCCTTTTCCTGCGTCATTTGATTTTATTATACCCGTTATTTTAATAAAGTCAATCATTAATCATGTAAAAAATATAAAAATGTGATTACAATCACACAATTATATATAATAACGTGATTGCAATCACACAATTATTAAAAACAACGTGATAACACCCACATAAATAAAGCCGGCTTATGCCGGCCTTAAATGTATAATTTCCAATTATCTTTACTTAAGCGCCTCGGCCATAGCTTCGGCGGTAAGCTTTGCGGCCTCTATTGCTTCCTCCAGGGTGTTGCCTGAGGAGCCGAATTCGATAAGCAGCGCCCCCGGGGACAAATCCTGATTGAAGGAAGCGGTGCGAAGGTAAATCGGCCTTGCAAGGGTGGGGTACATTTCGTTTATTTTGTTCTGAAGATGCACCGCCGCGGTAAAATTGTCCAGCCATCCCCCGTGGCTGCTCCCCCCCTCGTCGGTCCCCACCACAAGCATTATCTGGGCGGCATTTTTACCGTTTATTTCGGAAATAAGCTTAACCTGCTTTTCGTTCATAACCACGCTGTCCCGGTGGATGTCGATACAGTACCTGATTGACGGGTACATTGCAAGCCATGCCTTGACCGCCTTTTTGCTTTTGGAGTAGGAAAGGCTGTAATCCTCCCTGTCGTACATCTCGGTGTCGTGGATAACCCTTATTCCCAGCCTTTCCAGTTCTTCCGTCAGGGCTTTTCCCACCGCCACCACGTTTTCGTTGATGTTTTCCGTCCTGAAGTTATCCCCTGCTTTATATGTTTCCCCGCTGGCATAGCCCTCGGTGCCGTGGGTATGATAAATCAGCACCGTGGGCTTGTCGGAAAAAATACTCCCCGCGGGGATGTCGGTTTCAAGGCAGTTGTCGGTGTTAATGGTATATTTAGTCTGGTTGATTATAAAGATGGCGGGCTTCTGACTTTTGGTGTAACGGGAAAGATTGACGGAGGAAACAAAAATGGCGTCCCCTTCGTAGCTGGTATCATCCTTGAGTATGACAGGCTGCCAGGTGTGGTCGATTATCGTTGTTATTTCATCGTATTTGTCGGTATCACTTGATTCCGTTTTGCTGCTTTCGGTGTTGCTTTCGGCTGTATAGCGGAAACGGCTGTATATTTTCGATGCCACGCTTTGGGGTATCAGACTGACGAATAAAGCCGAAAGCAGCATAATCAAGACACATAACACCACCAGGGTGCAGAACTTTGTAAAAGCAATTACTGCTTGTCTTTTCCTTATCTCCCACATTGTAAACGCCTCCGTCTAATTTTATGACGGGGCTATGAAGTGTATTCCTGCATTTCCTGAAGGGATAAATTCCTGTGAACGGTCAGGTTAATGGCGTCGGCGATAAGGCGGGACAGTTTGTCGGAAATAACGTCGCTCTCCTTGGGGGTGATGAACATGGCCTTCCCCTTCCCGGAAAGGAGTTTTTCGGAAATTTCCTCCGACATACGGTCGCTTTTGGCTTCCTCAAGCAGATCCAACGCCAATGTAGCCGCGTCCACCACGGTGGGAACCCCTATGGCGATGACGGGAACCCCCGTCGTTTCCTTGTTTAGTCCCGAACGGGTGTTATAAACCCCGGAACCGGGAGAAATTCCCGTATCGGCAAGCTGAATGGTGGTGGCAAGGCGGGAAAGCCGGCGGGAGGCAAGGGAATCCACCGCTATAATGCAATGGGCTTCACAGTTCTTGGTGGCGCAGATAACCACGTCCGAGGATTCCATACCCGTCTGCCCCATCACCCCCGGGGTTATGGCGGCAGCCGGACCGAAGCCTATGTTTCTGAAAAGCTCCGGATTAGACTGGCGTATATGGCGGGTGATCAACAGCTTTTTTACCACCTTGGGACCGATTGAGTCGGATGTTATGGCCTCGTTCCCGAGCCCCGCCGTAAGATAGCAGCCACTGCCGTTAATAAATGTGGGGAGCAGGCGGTCAAGCAGGTTGGAAATAACCTTTGCGCAGGTTTCAAAGTTATTCCTGTCGGATTCCCAGATACGCCCGATATCCACGGTGATATATCTGCCGGCGGGCTTTCCCGCCTCCGCCTCCCCTTCGGGGGAAATGGTGACGGTGGTGATGTGAAAACCGTTCATTGTTTCTTCGGCAAGGGAAATACCCTTGTTTTTCCCCTCGCCTGCTTTTATCTCGTTTATTTCAAGGGCAAGGTCGGTGCGTCGTTCAAGCATAAAAAGCCTCCTTTTTATGCTATTTTTTCCCGAATAAAATATTTTATGTTTTTTTAATTTTGGTATTGCAAATTCAATAAAAGTATGATAATATTACAAAGTGCCTGAAAAAGAGGGCACAACGTTTTTCTATGTTTAAAACGGTTGGAATATCATAAGGAGGTCAATAAATGCCTAATATCAAGTCTGCGATGAAGAGAGTTAAGGTCACCGAAACCAAGACCCTTCAAAACAAAATGTATAAATCCGCCCTTAAGACTTCAATAAAGAAATTCAAAACGGCGGTTCAGGCCGGTGACAAGACTCTTGCACAGGCTGCTTATACTAATGCGGTTTCGATGGTTGACAAGGCTGTTTCCAAAGGGATTCTGCACGAAAACAACGCTGCCCGTAAGAAAAGCCAGTACACAAAACTGTTAAATTCCCTTTAATAACCGCAAAAATGCGGGATTATTTCCCGATTAACAAAATAAATGCGTTGCCGCCCTTATTTGTCCGGCAACGGCATGCTTTAGGCGCGGGTGTAGTTCAATGGTAGAATTCCAGCCTTCCAAGCTGGCCGTGCGGGTTCGATTCCCGTCACCCGCTCCAACTTGTGCCTTTAGCTCAGCCGGATAGAGCAACTGCNNTCTAAGCAGTAGGTCGAGGGTTCGAATCCCCCAAGGCACGCCATATGGTGGATGTAGCTCAGGTGGTTAGAGTATCAGGTTGTGGCCCTGGGGGTCGTGGGTTCAAGTCCCATCATCCACCCCAAAATAATCCCCTTGAAACTGTTTAAAGCGCAGTAATTTCAAGGGGTTTTAAAACATCGGGGTGTTGCGCAATTGGTAGCGCGCTTGGTTTGGGAGCTAAAGGTCGCTACCCGATCCCCTCTTCAAAAAAGCGAGAAAACGCGAGAAAAACGGAGGAAAAACGAGCATTTGCCGTTTGACCCACCCTCGCAAAAGTGGTTTGACCACAATTTTGACCAGTTCTGTGAGAACTACAATTTCATAAGCTTTTTCACCATCGAGGTGTAGCGCAATTGGTAGCGCGCCTGGTTTGGGACCAGGATGCTGCAGGTTCGAGTCCTGTCACTTCGACCAAAAATCGACCGTTTTTAAGGCTTAAATCCCTTGAAAACGGTCATTTTTTCAACATTCTGCACAATTTCTGATTTTACAGAATTTTTTGACCACAATTTGACCGGTACAAAACTGGTCAAATTTGATGTACCTCGCTATGTATTTGCTCTCTTCCCTTGGAGCAATTCATACAAGTAGTTTTTGCGTTATTTTTTTGCAGGTTCAAGTAAAATTACCACAAATAAATCTTTCTATCGTAAAGTTATAAACGCCGAAAGTGATTTTTCTTCACTTTCGGCTTTCTCTTACTTTGTTGCATGAAGGCGTACAATAACTCTCATCTTATGTAGGATAAAATCAAACCACAGGATGATTCCGACCTCTTTGGGATATCCATGCTCTCTCACAAAGAGCATAGCTTTGATTATTACTTCGGGGCTTTCGTTTGGGTAATAGGTCTTATTTACAATAAAGGATGTATGCTTGAAATCCGGCTGGGTATCGGCAATAATCGCATGCTTTTTCATATTGTCAAGAGCCGTAAGGCATTCCTCATAGGCCTTTTCCCACAGTTTCAGCTCCACCTCGACATCCTCTATATTTGAAAGCCTTTTGCTTTCTTTTTCATATCCCTCAATTGCTTCTTTAATGCGGGCTTCGTCCACCCCCAGGAGGGTATCCACCGTCACATTAAAATACAATGCGATTTTAGGAAGCAGGGTTATATCCGGATAACCCCCCCTTTCCCATTTTCCCACCGACTGGGGGGTTATGCCGAGAAAATTCGCCAGCTGCTCCTGGGTCACATTTTTTTGTTTTCTTAATTCCCTTAAAGTTTTTGTCATATCAATATTCATAACAGCATCCTCCTGTAATAGTAATAAGCATTATTGCTTATCCCTATATTGATTATAACAAAAACTGCTAAAAGCGCAAGCACCGCACAGTTGAGTAACGGTTGTTTTTTACAACTATTAGTATATGTGTTTTATTCTGTCATGTTTTACGATGATAATTAAACAAATAGTATGTAAAATCTTAAAAACATTGTCAAAACTATATATTTCCTATTTACTTTTTTTCCTGTCAATGTTATATTAATATAAGGTCAATTTATATTTATCAAGGAGGAAAAATTATGTTTTGTCCAAAGTGCGGCAATCAGCTTCCCGACAGCGCAAAGTTCTGCAATTCCTGCGGTAATCCCATCGGTCCGGTAAATCAATCCCAAAAACCTGCTGCTCCCTTCAGATTACCCACCCTTGCCGAAAGATTTGTTTTGGGCTACACCCTGGTTATGTTTATCTTTATGTTTTTCGGCTGGTTCAGGGTGTCGGGGGGAAATACAACCGCTTCACTGTTTTCGGGTAATTTGTTTGAAATAAGCGCCCTTATTGGCATTGCCAAAATTGTAGCCATACTTAATGTGTTTGTATTTGCCGGATATGTATTCTTTACATATGTTAATATCAATAAAACCGGTTACGGGGTTTCCTCCGCATATTTAAAACGGCTTTGCGGATTTATTTTTTACGGCGGCTACCTGTTTATGCTGCTTTTCACCCTTATAGGTGCTCTTACGGCAGAAGGTTTCATCGATTACACAGTTTCAGCGGTATGGTATTTTGCCCTGCTGGGCGGCGGATTGGGCTTTGTAATGGTTCTCCTCCCCGGTCTTGTAAGGCAATTTATAAAAGAATAAAATACTTCAAATAACATAAAAAGGCCCCGGAAAACCGGAGCCTTTTTGATTTTTCCCTTAATAATTCTGCGCTTTTCTCTGGAAATAGGATTTGGGATGGGAGCAGACGGGGCAGAGTTCTGGGGCCTTCTGGCCGATATGGATATGCCCGCAGTTGGCGCACTGCCAGATAACCACGTCGTCGCTTATAAACACGGTGTCGGTTTCCATTCTGTTTATGAGCTTGCGGTATCTTTCCTCGTGTTCCTTTTCGATGGCGGCCACCATCTCAAACAAAGCGGCGATTTTGGTAAATCCTTCTTCCCTTGCGGTCTTGGCGAAGCCGGCATACATGTCGGTCCATTCGTAGTTTTCACCGGCGGCGGCGTCGTTGAGGTTTGCCAAAGTAGAGGGAATATCCCCGTCGTGGAGGAGCTTGAACCAGATTTTTGCGTGTTCCTTTTCGTTGTTTGCCGTTTCTTCAAAGAGGTCTGCTATCTGATTGTAACCCTCTTTTCTGGCTTTGCTGGCGTAATAGGTGTACTTGTTTCTTGCCTGGGATTCCCCCGCAAAAGCGGCAAGCAGATTTTTTTCGGTTTTTGTACCTTTAAGTTCCATGATAATTCTCCTTTATATTTATTTTAATTTTATATAACCGCTGTTTCCTTTTTTTCGCATTCGCTGCATTTTCCCCTTATAATCAGATCCATTCCCGAAGCGTGAAAATTATTGCTTGCCAAAACCGTCTTTTTTATTAATTCAAACAGCTGGTCCTGTTGTGAAACGTCGGCGAATGCTCTGCATTCGTCGCAGAGGGTGTGAAGATGGGTGGTAACGGTTTTGTCAAAGCGTTCGGGGGAGGAAGGAACGTTGATTCGGAGTATAAGCCCCTCGTCGGCAAGGTTGGTGAGATTGCGGTAGACGGTGGTAAGGCTTATGTTGGGGAGCTTTTTCCGCACCGCCATATAAACATCCCTTGCGGTGGGGTGGTCGCTCCGCTGGCTTACTTCCTTGAGTATATAGGCGCGTTGCCTTGTGTTCCGCTGCATTTTCATCCCTCCTTATTAACAGCAATCATTGTTATTAGTATAGCCTTTATTTAACGGCTTGTCAAGGGATAAAACAAAATTTTTTTGACATTATATTATTTATATGATAGAATTTGCAAGGGGAGTGATTATGTTTTTACCCGTAACTTTTAATGATATGACTTCCAGAGGCTGGGATAGACCGGATTTTATAATAATAACCGGCGATGCTTATGTTGACCATCCCTCCTTCGGCACGGCGATAATAAGCCGGGTGCTGGAGGCGGAGGGTTTCAGGGTGTGTATTATCCCCCAACCCGACTGGAGAGATACAAAGGATTTTATGCGTTTCGGAAAACCGAGACTGGCATTTTTAATAAATTCCGGCAACGTGGATTCCATGGTCGCCCATTATACCGCTTCCAAAAAAGTCCGGACCGACGATTATTATTCCCCCGGCGGGAAGGCGGGATACCGTCCCGACAGGGCGATTATAGTCTACTGCAACAGGGTAAGGGAAGCCTACGGCAGTGTTCCCATAATCATAGGGGGCGTTGAGGCGTCAACAAGGCGGTTTGCCCATTACGACTACTGGACGGACAAGGTACGCCGTTCTATACTTATCGATTCGGGCGCGGACCTGCTGTCCTACGGCATGGGGGAAAATTCGTTAAGACGAATCGCCTTCCTTCTTGACAAGGGAGCTTCCGTAAAGAAACTTCATGATATAAAAGGCACCTGTTTTGTTACCGACAATAAAAGCGACATCCGTTTCGATTATGAAGAAACCCCGTCTTACGACGAACTTAAAACAAATAAACAAGCCTTTACCGGAGCCTTTTTAATACAGTATGAAAATCAGGACCCCTTTTACGGCAGGGCGGTGGTTGAGGATTACGGCGGCAAATACCTTGTCCAGAACCCGCCCATGCCCCCGCTTACCCGAAAGGAAATGGATTTCGTTTACTCCCTGCCTTATGAACGGAACTACCACCCCATGTACGAAAAGGAGGGGGGCATTCCCGCCATTGAGGAGGTTAAATTTTCAATAACCCACACCCGCGGCTGTTTCGGTTCCTGCAACTTTTGTTCAATAACCTTCCATCAGGGGAGGATAGTCACCTCAAGAAGCATCGAATCGGTGGTGGAGGAGGCGGAACTCATTGCATCAACCCCCGGCTTTAAGGGCTATATTCATGATATAGGGGGGCCCACCGCCAACTTCCGCCATCCCGTCTGTAAAAAGCAGACGGAGCAGGGCACCTGTAAAAACCGCAAATGCCTTTTCCCCAAGGCCTGCCCCAACCTTGACGCCGACCATTCCGAATATATAAAGCTCCTTGAGGAAGTGGAAAAGGTTAAAGGGGTAAAAAAGGTGTTTATCCGTTCGGGGATAAGATACGACTATATGCTTAAGGACAGGGATAAAAAATTTTTCCGCCGTCTTGTGGAAAAACATATATCCGGTCAGCTTAAGGTGGCACCCGAGCATATCTGCGACAATGTGCTTTCCCTTATGGGAAAACCGAGCAGGGAAGTTTACGATAAATTCATGGCGGATTTTTATAAGATAACCAAGGATTTGGGAAAGGAACAGTATCTTGTGCCCTATCTTATGTCCTCCCATCCCGGTTCCGCTATAAACGATGCCATCGAGCTTGCCTTGTATCTTAAAAGAAACGGCATAAATCCGGAACAGGTGCAGGATTTTTACCCCACTCCGGGGACAGCCTCCACCTGTATGTACTATACGGGAATCGACCCCTTTACTATGAAAAAGGTGTATGTGGCAAGAAGTTATGAAGAGAAAAAAGCCCAGAGAGCCCTTTTACAGTTTTATAAACGGGAAAATTTCCCCATAATAAGAAAGATACTCGTTTCCGCCGGAAGGGTGGATTTAATAGGCCAAGGTAAAAACTGTCTTGTGCCGCCGGAAAGCGGCCGGTTCAGACCGTCGGACAAAATAAAAAATAAAAGAAAAACGAAAAAATAGTACCAAAAAAATTCAAACAAATGCCAAAACCGTATTTCATCGGGGTAAACGGTTTTTTAACAGGTTTTATTTATTAAAACAGCAAATTCATTCTTATTTCTTTCTACATATTTTTTGTTGCGGGACGAACAATAACACCACGGACGAAAAATCAAGGTAGGTAGAAATATGAAATGTAAACAAAAAATTCCTGCGTTCGCACTGCTCTTCGCGCTCCTTCTTGCCATGTGTGTCGCCGTTCCCTACGGCGCGCTGGCTTCAACCCTTGCAATAAACGAAAGACAGCGTATTTCCCTTATTCCCTCCGGCATCCCCTTCGGGATAAAATTTTACACCAAAGGGGTAATCGTGGTGGGGGTAACCGACATCGAAACCTTCGAGGGCTTAGCATCCCCTGCAAGGGACGCCGGCATAAGGGCGGGGGATATAATAACTAAGGTTGATTCCACCGAGGTAAATACTACCGAGGAACTGTCTGAACTTATCGCCGAAAGCGGCGGAAGGAAAATGGTTTTCACCGTCAGCCGTTCGGGAGGGACACAAAGCTTTGACGTTTATCCCAAAAAGTCGGTTGAGGATAATTCCTACAAGGCGGGATTATGGGTGAGGGATTCCACCGCCGGCATAGGCACCGTCACCTATGTGGACGCGGATGCCAACCGCTTTGCGGGTTTAGGGCATGGTATCTGCGATTCTGAAACCGGTTCCCCCCTGCCGTTGCTTAAAGGCATTGTTACAGGGGTAACCATAACCGATGTAATAAAGGGGATAGAAAACGCCCCCGGCGAGCTTAAGGGGGAATTTTCGGCATATAAGATCGGCAGCCTTTACAAAAACACCGAAAGCGGGGTTTTCGGGGTGTTCGATTCGGTAACCCCTTATATATCCCAGCCTATGGAAATATGCTTCAGGGACGAGCTGAAAACCGGAAAAGCCTATATACTAACCACCGTTTCGGGCTCATCCCCCAGGATTTACGAAATAAATATTGTCAAAATTTACCCCAACAGCGGGAAAGTCAAAAACTTTCTTATAGAAGTCACCGACAAAGAGCTGCTTAATATAACCGGGGGGATTGTCCAGGGTATGTCCGGCTCCCCCATAATACAAAACGGCAGGCTTGCCGGCGCCGTCACCCACGTTATGATCAACGACCCAACCAGGGGGTACGGCATATTCATCGAAAATATGATTGACGCATCCGATTAGAATTTTATAAAAAAGCCGCCGGAAAAAAGGCTAAGCCGAAAATCCGGCGGTTTTGTTATACTCTGAATATACCCTTAATCCCATGTTAGTTTACATAATATTTCCTTGACATTTTTATTTTATCTGCTATAATAAACTTTAGGAAATCGAAATATATTTATATGGGGGAAACAACATGAAAAAGCCCTTAAAACGCTTTAAAAACAACGTTACCACAACCCTTTGCATTATACTTGTATTTCTATTTGCATTATCAATACTGGCCTCCTGCGACACCGAAAATCCGGAGGATAAATCCGCCGGTCAGTCACAACCCACGCTTTCGGAAGCCGAAAGTAAAGAGGAAACCACCGATACCGAATCTTCTGAAGATTTCCGCTACGGCACCGAAATTGAGGTTAAAGACCTTGACGGTAGGGTTATAAACATATTGTGCCGGGACTGGGGAAGCAGTTCCATCCAGGGCTACAACGGGGAAATAATCCAGCGGGAGGATTTTGGCGAAACCACCGCCGATATGGTGGATGTGGCAAAATACGAAATAAAGCTGCTTATCCAGGAACGCTATAACTGCAGAATCGAAGGGGTATTAATAAAGCCTGCAACCCAGGACGCCCTTAACGTGGAGGTAAGAAAATCAATTGAGTCCGGGGACTATACATACGACATTGTGTTCGATGCCTACAGCTATGCATCCCCTTTGGTTACGGAAGGCTTGTATCTTGATTTGTTTTCAATCGAATCAATTGATTTTTCAAACCCTTGGTGGGACCAGAATGCGGTAAATGACCTTTCTATCTGCAATAAGCTGTATTTCGCCTGCGGGGATATAAACACCTACGACAACGACGGCACTTGGGTGATATACTTCAACAAGGAACTTATGGGGAATGCCTTCCCCGATATCGACCCATATGACATGGTTATGAACAACAAGTGGACCTTTGACAAATTCGCCGAAATGGCAAAGGAGTTTTCCGCCGACACCGATGGTATCGACGGCATGACTGAGTTCGACACCTGGGGCTTGGGTACCGAAAAATATAATATTTACGTCCACACTTTGGCCGCCGGCCAAAAGGTATGCAAAAAAGACGGGGACGATATGCCTTATTTAGCCTACAAGGGCGAAGGTATGTATAACATCCTTGAGGATGTGCTTGAGCTTTATCTTAACCAGGACAAAATAATGGTGGCCGACAGCGGTAAATATACGGGATATCCCAATACATGGGAATATACCGTAATAAAGGCCTTTCGGGAAGAAAGGGAACTGTTCTACATGGGCGGGCTTATAAACGCAGTGGCCTTCAGGTCCCTTGAATTCCCCTACGGGATACTTCCCATCCCCAAGCATACCGAAGACCAGGACGACTTTTACCATTCTGTGTCCTTCAGGAATATGTCCTGCATGTTAATACCGGCGGGGAAGGCCGATGAGGAATACTATGATTTAGGCCTTGTGATAGAGGCTTTGGGGGCTGAATCCAAAAACACGCTCACCCCGGTTTATTATGAAAAGGCCTTAAAGGGTAAGAATGCCCAAACTGAAGATGATGAGAAAATGCTTGACATTATATTCGGCTCAAGGTGCTTTGATTTGGGGGCGGCCTTTGACTGGGGCGGAATTATCCAGGAATTCATGAAGCTTGACATAAACATTTCCTCCCGCTTTGACTCCACCTTTGACAGCGTTAAAGAGGCAATGGATGACACCATAAATCAGATTTTAGTAAACAATTAAGGTTTATTTGTAATGAATTTTTTAAAAGGCGTTTTATACGGCATGCTTCAGGGGATAACCGAGTTTCTGCCGGTATCCTCCTCCGGTCATTTGTCCCTTATGGCCAACTTTTTCGGGCTGGACAACCTGGAGGACAACAACCTTACCTTTATGGTGTTTCTCCATCTCGGCACCCTTGTGGCGGTGGTTCTGGTTTATTACAGAGATGTCTATAACATTATAAAAGGCTTTTTCACCCTTATGGGAAAACTGTTCACCGGCAAAATAAAGCAGGGAATAAATCAGGACGAAAGGCTGTTTCTTTTGATTTTTACCGCCACGCTGCCCCTGACATTTGCGGTTTTCCTGACCGATAAGGTGGAGTTTATTTCCTCAATAAGCTGGGTTATCGGAATACTTTTAATTTTAAACGGCATTGTTCTGTATATCGCCGATAAAATAAACAAAAACACCGTTTCACTGGAAAGCGCCGGAATAAAACACTCCCTTTTGGTGGGGTTTGTCCAGCTTTTAGCCATACTCCCCGGCATTTCCCGTTCGGGTTCAACCATCACGGGAGGAAAACTGGCGGGCTACAACCGGTCGGACGCGGTAAAATTTTCCTTCTTATTGTCCATCCCCGCAATACTGGGAGCAAATGTATTTGAACTTTTCAAATTAAAGGACAATCCTCTGCCGGAAGGCAGCCTTCCGGCGGTAATAGGCGGGGTGGCAGCCGCGGTGGTGTCCGGCCTTATTGCCATAAAGCTGCTTGAGTACATAGCAAAGAACAAAAAGCTTTCGGTGTTTTCCCTGTACTGTGGGGTTGTCGGCGCCGCCGTAATTATTGCGGATATTCTTATGTAGTTTAAATCAAAGGTGAAATAAATGGGAACGAAAAAAACCGCCGTAAAGGCAAAGGTTAAAAAGACCTCCGCCAAGGAGGAAAAAGTAAAAAAGGAAACCCCTAAGCAGGAAAAGGAAAAAAGGCCGCTGGCCTTTATGCCCTACCTGCTTACCCTTATTGCCCTTCTCCTTATGCTTATGTTCACAATGGACCAGACCGGTTATTTGGGGAGCATTCTGACCCCCGCCCTTATGGGGCTTTGGGGGTACGGCGTTTATTTGATACCCTTTTATCTTATAGTGATTGCGGTGTTCTGGAAAACCGACCGGGAAAACAATACCCAGCTGGCAAGATATCTGCTTTGCGCTTTGAATTTTTTATTTGTCCTTGCCTTGATACACCTTCACACCACAACGGAAGGACAACGCGCATTTTCCCAGCCGGTATTTTACAAGACCTTTTTCCTAAACGGCATTGAGGGTATAGGCGCGGGCGTAATCGGCGGCACCATAGGCAGCGGGCTTGATTTTCTTATCGGTTCTGTACTGACCTATATTTTAGGCTACCTTACCTCCGTAATCACCCTTATTTTCCTTATCGGTTTAACCCCGGCGGTGATAATAAAGGGAATAGGTAAGATTATAAAGAAAATCTCCCTGTCAATGAACCAGATAAGGGAACGGGAAGCGGTACGAATCAGAGAAGACAAAGAAACCAAAAAGGAAGAGCCTGTCAGTAAAAAGACCAAAAAGCCGGAAGTGGTGTATATAGAGCCGGAAAACACCGCCCCTCCGGTTGAAAGCAAGATTGTTTCTCAAAACGACAACGAATACAAATCCATCTTTGATGAAAAGGACGATATAATTTACGAACCGAAACCCGAACCGGCAGGGAACAACACACCGGCGGAACCCGAACCGGCAGAGTACTGCGGCACTTCGGCGGAAGTCCGGCTGGAAAGGGCAAATCCCGAAGAAGAGACCGGATTGGCAGAAGACGCAGGCGAAATAGCCGAAACAAGGGAATTGGATTTAACAAAGCCCGACAAGGTATATGTTTTCCCCCCTTTGTCCCTGCTTTCCGAAGGGTCAAGCGACTTTTTAAGGAACTCCTCCCAGAATATCGCTTTGACGGGGCAGAAACTAATATCGGTACTGCGTACCTACGGCGTAAAAGCGACTCTGGTTTCCACAAGCCGGGGACCCGCCGTCACACGGTATGAGGTCTTGCCCGACGAGGGGATAAGGGTAAACCGTATAGAAAGTCTTGCCGACGATATCCGTATGCGTCTTGCCGCCTCCAGTGTCAGGATTGAGTCCAACATTCCCGGCAAAGCCGCCATAGGCATTGAAATACCCAACGAAACCGCCTCAATCGTAAAGCTAAGAGACCTTATAGACAACGACCTTTTCCGGGGCAATCCCTCCAAGCTGTTCGTCTGTTTAGGGGTGGACGTGGGGGGAAACCCGATTTATTTCGACATCCCCGATATGCCCCATCTCCTTATCGCCGGCGCCACCGGCATGGGGAAATCGGTGTGTATCAATTCAATTATAATATCCCTGCTTTACCGGGCAACCCCCGACGAAGTAAAGTTTATCCTTATCGACCCCAAAAAGATTGAGCTTTCCTGTTATAACGGCATCCCCCATCTGTTGGTGCCGGTGGTGAACGAACCCCGCACCGCCGCCGGGTCCCTTAACTGGGCGGTAAACGAAATGGAACGCCGCTATACCCTTATGGAGCAGGTGGGGGCAAGAAACCTTGAGGAATACAACGACAGTATCGAGGGGGACGAGGAAAAGGACAAGCTCCCCTATATCGTAATCGTCATAGACGAGCTGGCCGACCTTATAATGTCCGCCAAGGATGCGGTGGAAAACTCCATCTGCCGCCTTGCCCAGAAGGCGCGGGCTGCGGGGATTCACCTTATAGTGGGTACCCAGCGTCCCTCCACCGACGTTATAACCGGCCTTATAAAGGCAAACATCCCCTCCCGTATCGCCTTTACCGTTTCCCAGTCGGTGGATTCAAGAATCATCCTTGACGAAAACGGCGCCGAAGCCCTCCTTGGCAAGGGGGATATGATTTACGCCCCGGTCAAGATGATGAAGAAACTCCGGGTTCAGGGCGCATATGTGGACGGCAAAAGCGAGGTTACCGCCGTCTGTCAGTTTATAAAGAACGCTTCCCAGGTGGAATACAACGAGGATGTCATTAAACTGATTGAGGAGGAAGCCAGACACTGCGGGGAAAAGAACGGCAAGCGTAAAACCGAGGAATCCGGCATTCCTGCCGGTGAGGAAAAGGAAGACCCGCTGTTTGTCGACGCCATCGGCATTGCCTTCGAGTATGACACCATGTCAACCTCCCTCCTTCAGCGGAAGCTGTCGGTTGGCTACGCCCGGGCTCAGAAAATCATCGACATGATGGAAGACCGGGGCTATGTGGGTAAGTTCGACCCCGCCACCAAAAAGCGAAAAATCCTTATCACAAAAGCCGAATACGACGAAATGCGGCTTGCCAAAAGCGGGGAAAACGCCGATGCGTAGAATATGTATTTCTTTGATATTGGTTTTTACTATATGTCTTGGGCTTTCCTCCTGTTCCCGTCAGGCGGTGCGGATTACCCGTACCGAAGCCCTGCCTATACAATATATCATTGACGGAATTAATAAAAACGATCCGGAAACCTACCGTAAAGCCTTCCCGCCGGACTACAATTCGGCCATCGAAGGGGAGGAAGCCATGTGGAAATATGAGGATTCCACGGTCTATTCCGACTATGACAGCTACCTAAAACCGATTTTAGCCCTTTCCAAAAACACCCGTCTTGAAAACTACGGCAAGAGAAACGGTATCGAATATATCGTGGAGGACGTAAAACCCATTGAATTTACCGATTACCCCCAGTATTTCGAGAAATACGATGATCTGTATGTTTACAGCTACGACATCGACCCGGTAGAAATCCAGAAGGCGGCAATGGTCAAGGGAAAGCTGAATGTATGGGGAAGCAAAAAGGAGGAAACCAAAACCGCCGAATTCGTGGTGATTTGCATAAACGGCGTCTGGTACCTCCACCCGGTTTACTATTACACTTCGTTAAGTTAAAAAAATCAGGCTTATCAGCCTGATTTTTTATTGTTTAGTCGTATGAATTTGCCGCCCTTTAATGAAGTTACGGTTCTGACCGAAACGGGAACCCTTAACGGGGGAACCGGATTATCGTATGTTTTGTGTCCGAACAAGCGGCGCTTAACTATTACAAAGCATAACAGCTGAACCAAAAAGGTGGCTATCCAGGATATGGGGTAGGACACATACAGAGATTCAAGATTGTGGTAGGCCGGGTTGTGGAAAACGGTGTATATCCAGCCTATCCTTACCCCGCAGACGCCGATAACCGAAATAAACATGGGTATAAGTGATGACCCCATACCCCGTATTGCCCCCGTCATAACGTCCATCATACCGCAGGCAAAGTAGGTAAGGGCGATAAAGGACATCCTTAATATGCCGTAATTGATTGCTTCCGCGGAATCGGTGTATATTGAAAGCAAAGGCCTTCCTAAGGCAAAAGCCGCAAGGCCGAGGGTAATTCCCACCCCTGCCACTAAAATCAGGCAGTAGGCAAGGATTTTGTTTATCCGGTGGTATTTTTTCGCCCCCACATTCTGACCGATAAAGTTCATGGCCGTCTGGTAGAAGGCGTTCATTGACACATAGACAAAGCCTTCGATGCTGGAGGCGGCGGCGTTTCCCGACATGGCGATTTTTCCGAAGGAGTTGATTGAGGACTGGATAATCACGTTGGAGATGGAAAATACCGTTCCCTGAAGCCCCGCGGGAAGTCCGATTTTGGCGATTTTAATCAATTCCTCTTTGTGGAACTTAAGCTCCTTAAGCACCAGCCTGCAGGCGTCCTCCCGCTTTATTAAGGCCCTTATCACCATTACCGCCGCATAGGTCTGGGTGAGGGTGGTGGCAAGAGCAACCCCGTCCACGTCCATTTTGAAAACCAGCACGAAAAACACGTTTAAAAAGACGTTCATAACCCCTGCGGTGGTAAGGTAAATCAGGGGGCTTTTGGTGTCGCCGGCGGCGCGTAAAATTGCGGCGCCGAAGTTGAACACTAAAATGGGGATAATGCCGGCAAAGTAAATCTGCATGTATAAGGTGGAAAGGTCAAGCACCTCTGCCGGAGTCTTCATCCAGGTCAGAAACTGCCTTGCCCCGAAAATGCCTATTACGGTAAGCAAAACCCCGCCTACTAAGGCGGAGGGAATTGCGGTATGGACTGTCCGTTTAACCGCCGTATCGTTTTTTGCCCCCAATCCCTGGGCGACGGCAACCCCTACACCCACCGAAAGCCCCATAAACAGGTTTACGATAAGGTTTATAAGGGAACCGGTGGAACCGACGGCGGCAAGGGGGGTATCCCCGCAGTAATGCCCCACCACCGCCAGGTCTGCCGCATTGAATAAAAGCTGTAGCAGACCTGTAATGATAATGGGCAGGGTATAGACTATTATATTTTTAAAAAGGGGGCCGTTTGTCATATCAACGGCTTTTTTATTGATATTCATATAACCTCGGAATAAGCCGAAATAAGTCACGAACATTATATAACCGGTTGACATAAAAAACAATTGTCAAAAGGAATAAGAAAAAAGGGCATAAACGCAAAAAATTTGCGATTATGCCCGTAAAGGCTAATTAATATAAATTATATAAAAAAATCAAGCCTGCTCAAGCAGTAATTTCATTATAGCGTCGATATGAATCTGCGTGGTGTTTATCGTGGGGACGGACACATCCCCTTCCTTAATCATAAGGGGGATTTCGGTACATCCCAACAGCAAAGCGTCGGCGGTGTGATTACCAATATACCTTTCGGCGATCTCAACCATACGCTTTTTGTCCTTTTCTATGACAATCCCGTTTTCAAGATTGGGATAAATTATATCCCCTATTTCCTTCATATCGGTTTTATCCGGTGTTATGGGCGTAACGCCGATTTTACTCAAAGCGTCGGAATACAGTCCGCTTTTCATGGTATATTCGGTGGCAAAAACCACAACCTTGTTATATCTTTTTGATAGTATGTAATCACAGGTTGCCTTAACAATGCTTATTACCGGAATGGGGCTATCGATTCCGAATCTGTCCCACATAAGATGGGGGGTGTTAGATGCCACCGCCGCGAAGTCGGCGCCGGCATTCTTAAGGTTTAATACGGATAGCCTTATAATTTCCGAAGCCTTTTTAAAATCCCCTTCAGCCATAAGGCCCAGCAGCTTTCCCATATTAACGCTGTCGATTACGATTTCGGGGTAAACGTCGCTACCTGACTTTGCCGAATACCTGCTTATTATCCCCATGTAATAGTCAACGGTGGAGGCGGGACCGAGCCCCCCCACAATACCTGCCTTTTTCATAATAAACCTCCTATAAAGAAACGGGGATAAATTTGATATCCCCGCAGTTTTATTTATATATTGACTTCCGCTTTTATTCCCAAAAGGCTTTTGTTTCTTTCAAGTACAGGCAAAACCGTGTCGTGTAAAAATTCCCCGGTCTGTTCATTCGCCCTTCCGGTTAGTTTAGAAGGGTCTGCAATACTTTCAAGCTCCTCTTTGGTTAAATCAAACAGCGGGTCCGAAAGGATTTTATAAAACAAATCGTTTGGTTTTCCGTTTTCCTTAATTTCTTTTGCGGTTTCCACCGAATGACGCCTTATGGCTTCATGGAGTTCCTGCCGGTCACCCCCCTTGCTTACGCAGTACATCAGGATGTTTTCGGTCACCATAAAGGGCATTTCCTCGTCAAGATGACGCTTAATAACCTTCGGGTAAACCTTTCCGCCCTGAACAATGTTAATATACAGCGTCAATATGCCGTCAATGGCAAGGAAAGCTTCGGGTACGGCGATCCGCTTGTTTGCCGAATCATCAAGGGTTCTTTCAAACCACTGGGCAGAGGCGGTTACGGCGGGGTTCAACACATTGCATATCACATGTCTTGACAGTGAACAGATCCGTTCGCTCCGCATGGGATTCCGCTTATAGGCCATGGCGGAGGACCCCACCTGCTTTGATTCAAAGGGTTCGTCGAATTCCTTAAGATGGGACAAAAGCCGTATATCGTTGGCAAACTTCGAAGCGCTCTGGGCAATACCGCATAAAACCGAAAGAACGTTGTAGTCAACCTTCCTCGAATAGGTCTGCCCCGAAACCCCGTAGCAGCTTTCAAACCCCATTTTATCGGCAATCAGCTTTTCAAGCCGTTTTACCTTTTCATGGTCGCCGTCAAACAGCTCAAGAAAACTGGCGGCAGTGCCGGTGGTGCCTTTACAGCCGAGAAGCTTTAGGGAATCAAGCTGAAAATCTATGGCTTCCAGGTCAAGCAGAAGGTCCTGAATCCACAGCGTTGCCCGCTTTCCCACGGTGGTGGGCTGGGCTGGCTGAAAGTGGGTATAGGCAAGGGTGGGAATATCCTTATAACGGTCGGCGAAGTCGTAAAGGGAGGAAATGCAGTTTACAACCAGCTTTTTTACAAGGGTCAAGGCCTCTTTCATCAGGATAATGTCCGTATTATCCCCCACATAGCAGCTGGTGGCGCCCAAATGGATTATCCCCTTGGCCTTGGGGCAGACATCCCCGTAGGCGCGGATATGGGCCATAACATCATGACGAAGCTGCTTTTCGTATTCGGCAGCCCTGTCATAGTCGATATCGGTTATATGAGCCTTCAGTTCCTCAATCTGTTCGGTGGAAATATCCAGCCCCAGCTCCCGCTGACTTTCGGCAAGGGCAACCCAAAGCCTCCGCCAGGTGGAAAACTTGTGGTCGGGGGAGAAAATTTCCTTCATCTCCCGTCCCGCATAGCGGACACACAGGGGGTTTTCGTATATATCCTTCACAACCGTTCCCGCCTTTCAAAAATTCATCTGCGGTATCTGTTCAAAAACCTTTCAAGGCGGCAGACCGCCTCCTCAAGTATTTCCACCCGCGCCAAATACACCAGACGGAAATGGTCGGGTTTGTCCCAGTTAAAGCCGGTGCCGGATGTCAAGAGTATTTTTTCCTCCCGCAGAAGTTCCAGCACAAATTCCTGGTCATTTGAAATATTATACATTTCAAGGTCGATTTTGGGGAATATGTAAAATGCGGCATCCGGCTTTTCGGCGGAAAGGCCGGGAATCGAATTCATGGCATTCCAGATAAATTCCCGCTGTTCGTAAATCCGTCCGCCGGGCTTTATTAGCTCGTCGCTGGACTGATAGCCCCCGAGGGCGGTCTGGATAATGGACTGCCCCGGCACATTCGAGCAGAGCCGCATTGAGGCAAGCACGTTAAGCCCTTCTATATAACCGCTGGCGTGTTCCTTTTCCCCCGCAAGGCACATCCAGCCGGTGCGGAAACCCGCCACCCTGTGGGATTTCGAAAGACCGTTATAGCAGACGGTCAGCAAATCCGGAGCCAGCGACGCTATTGCCGTATGCTTTTTTCCGTCAAGGACAAGCCGGTCGTAGATTTCGTCGGCAAAGATGATAAGCTCGTTTTCCCTTGCGATATTGACGATTTCCTGAAGCACTTCGGTGCTGTACAGCACGCCGGTGGGGTTGTTTGGGTTTATAACCACAATCCCCTTGGTATTTTTGGAAAGCTTGGCTTTTATGTCGTCAATGTCCGGGTTCCAGTGATTGGATTCGTCGCAGCGGTAGTGGACGGCCTTCCCCCCCGAAAGGACAACCGACGCCGTCCATAGGGGATAGTCGGGCATGGGGACAAGGATTTCGTCCCCGTCGTCAAGCAGCGCCTGCATGGACATGGTTATAAGCTCGCTTTCCCCGTTGCCGGTATAGATGTCCTCTATACCCACATTGGGAATCCCCCTGATCTGGCAGTACTGCATTATGGCTTTCCGGGCGGGGAACATCCCCTTGGAATTGGAATACCCCTCCGAAATCCGGAGATTGTAAATCATATCCACGACGATTTCGTCGGGGGCTTTGAAATCAAAGGGAGCGGGATTGCCTATATTTAATTTCAGAATATCGATACCATTTGCCTCCATACGGTAGGCTTCCTCCATAACCGGCCCTCGTATGTCATAGGCTACATGGTCAAGCTTGCGGGATTTGTTTACTTCCCTCATAAAATATAGTCCTTTCGCTGTTATTTTTCGTTATCCCTCCCGTTTTGCTTCCGGCATTCGATGGAAGTTCTTACTAATTCCAAAAACAGCGGGTGGGGACGGTTGGGCCTGCTTTTGAATTCGGGATGATACTGAACCCCCAGGAAGAAGGGGGAATTTTTCAGTTCAACGGTTTCCACCAGATTTCCGTCGGGGGAAAGTCCGCTTATGACAAGCCCTGCCTTTTCAAATGTATCTTTATAATTATTATTGAATTCGTAACGGTGCCGGTGGCGTTCGTGAATGAGTTTGGCTTTATAGCAGCGTTCCATGACCGTTCCGGGAACTATCCGGCAGGGGTAGCTTCCCAGACGCAGGGTCCCCCCTTTTGCAATGGAATCGCTTTGCCCTTCCATAAAGTCTATAACCTTATGGGGGGAATTTTCGTCGAATTCCCTTGAGTTGGCGTCGGCCAGCCCTAAAATGTTCCGGGCGTATTCGATAACCGCCACCTGCATACCCAGGCAGATTCCTAAATAGGGCACATTGTTCCTGCGGGCAAAGCCCGCCGCAAGGATTTTTCCCTCAATCCCCCGGTTGCCGAACCCTCCGGGAATAAGTATGCCGTCGGCGTTTTTGAGTAATTCTGTATGATTTTCTTCCGTTATGGTTTCGGAATCTATCCAGTCAATGTTTATCTTGGAATCAAGGGCGTACCCTGCGTGGTTTAGGGCCTCCGCCACCGAAAGATAGGCATCGTGAAGCTGTACGTATTTCCCCACCAGGGCGATGTTGACTCTGCCTTTCCTGTTTTTAATGTGTCTTACAAGCTCCTCCCATTCCGAAAGGTCGGGTTCGGGAGTGTCCATATACAGTTCCCTGCAGACGATATGGGATAGGTGGGATTTTTCAAGCATCAAGGGCGCTTCGTAAAGCGTGGGGAGGGTTATGTTTTCGATAACACAGTCGGGCTTTACGTTGCAGAAATTTGAGATTTTACGGAATACCGACTGGTCGGTTATCTGCTCGTCACACCTCAGGACAATGATATCGGGGGAAATCCCCATCCCCTGCAGTTCCTTAACCGAATGCTGGGTGGGCTTCGACTTGTGCTCGCCGGAGGCTTTAAGGTAGGGAACAAGGGTAACGTGAATAAAAAGGGAGTTTTCCTTCCCCACTTCATGGCTTATCTGGCGGATTGCCTCAAGATAGGGCTGGCTTTCTATGTCGCCGGTGGTACCGCCGATTTCGGTTATAACCACATCCGCCCCCGACTTTTTCCCCACGTTATAGACAAACCTTTTTATTTCGTCGGTGATATGGGGGATATACTGGACGGTGGAGCCGAGATACTGCCCCTGGCGTTCTTTGGATATAACGTTTGAAAATACCTTGCCGGTGGTAAGGTTGGAATATTTATTTAAATCCTCGTCAATGAATCTTTCGTAATGGCCCAGGTCAAGGTCGGTTTCGGCGCCGTCTTCGGTGACGTAAACCTCCCCGTGCTGGTAGGGGGACATGGTCCCCGGGTCAACGTTTATATAGGGGTCCAGCTTCTGGGCGGCCACCTTAAGCCCTCTGGCCTTTAGCAGCCTTCCAAGGGATGCGGCGGTTATTCCTTTTCCCAAACCCGAAACCACTCCGCCTGTAACAAAAATGTATTTGGTCATACTGATTCCTCCGGCATTAATTTGGCGTAAATCGAACAAGGCGTCCCAGTAATAGCTTTCTGCGACGCCTTTATGATTATACACTTTCCTTAAGCGTCAAGCCGATATTCCGACGCCTTTGCCGGAATTAGCAACGACCCTTTGCAAATACTTAAAAAATGATACAACAACATTTGCAATTTGTCAATAGCTTTTTTGCATTTCGGGGGTGTGTAAAAAAGCTGTCAAAAGAAATAAAACGCCCATATATATGCAATACAGACGTTTTAAGTGCAAATCAGTGTTAAGGAAGGGAAAAAAATTGATTCTTTAGAGGGTTAGTAATTACTATCAGTTCCCGGTGTATTCCTCCCAGATAAGACCATCCGGGAATTTATAAATGTCGTCTTCATAATTAAATACCGGTTCCCGGTTTTCTTTTTCGGCCGATTCGATTTCTTTACGGTAAAGATAATTGATATATGCTTCCACGGAGTAATCAGATATTTGATAGTTTCCCGACTCTTTGTAAATAGGATTTGCAACTTCCGAAGGGTTTTTCCGGGCTTGGGTATATTTCTTAACCAATTCCGATTGGGAAATGCTATCCTCTGTAATACCCTCCTCAATGGGGACAATCTCATAGGGGGAATAGGAGTACAGCTTTTTGCCGTCAGTCGTTGAAGTGCAGGTAAACATATATAATTTGCCTTCTTCCGGTATTATCTCCTCCCCGGCAAATTCCACCCCGTCGTCATATATGGTTAAACCGCCGAATTTAATAAAGGGGATTTCAAATTCAGTAATAAACTGCTGCTTTCTGTAATTTCTCGCGTTACCATCAACTATGCTGTAAACCGGAATAACCCTGTATTCGATATAGGGGTAGCCTTCCTCGGTTATTCCGAATTGCCCTTCCCCTGTAACTTTACCAACAAAAAAGTAGTTGTACTGTCCTGCCAGCTCGGCAAGTTTAGATTCAGTAAGCTGTTTTGAATAATCAACGCTCTTTTCCCCGGTATTTAAAAGTTTTGAAATGCTTTGGGTTGATCTAAGTTCATCTGTTGAATAAACAGGCCTGCTTTTTGCGTCGTAAACCGACCTGACACTGCTTTGTGTTATTTTATCACCGTTCATATATTTCGGATTTTCACAAGAAGTAAACATTTTAGCCACGACTTCGGAATCATATAAATTCCCCTCGCTTATTCCGTTTTCAAGGGGGATTAGGGCGGTTGGGGTTGAAGTATATAAAACCGAACCTTCGTCAATTGCTATGGAGCAGATTATATAAAGCTTACCTTCCTCCGGGATAATATCTCCTTTGAATAAAATATATTTCAGCCCGCTTTTATCCACCCCCCTGTACTTTTTCCATAACAGTTCCTTACCGGTTTCAAGATTTCCTTGAATGTTCATTATAGGCGTTACATTGTAAACCGAATAAACATCATACATATCAAGCATATCGTCAATAATATCATTTATATGTACATCACTGTATTCGTAGGTGCTGAATTTTTCGATTCGGCCTACAATAATATAATTATACGCTACCGCCAGTTCCCGGTAATCCCAAATATTAAAGGCCCAACTTGCATCAATATAAGAAATTTTGTAGTCATACGGAATTACTTTATAGATGGCTAAGCACAAAAGCAGGCTTAATATAATGACTAATGCAATTGCTGCCTTTTTGTGGTGCTTTAATAAGCCGGCTGTTTTGGTTTTTGACTTTGGCAAATTGTACGAACCTTCTTTTAAGTTATAATTATCATTTGAAACATTCGGTTTAATAAAAACATTGCCATTTTAATTACCTCCAAATATTATGTATAATTGTGAATTAAGGTAAAAAATCACCAAAATCTGAATTAAATTGAAATGCGCTAAAGAATGAATACTTATCATCTTTACTTAAGGATATGTTTCTATAGTGAAATGGTTCTGGGTATGTCTATGCCACATATGCACCGTCGGATTGAATAAAATGCTTTTCAAGCATTACCCTTTTTGAAGTATCTTCTTCAAGAATAAATACTTTCTTAAACATGACTTCATTTTCCATCGCAATAATATTATCACAAAAGCCAAACGATATCAATACCAAAAATAGAAATTAATAGGATAATTATATTGTAATTGAAGATTACCGTTTGCTATTGCATTAATCTGACCTGACTGATATAATTAAGCTTGTTATAAGAAGCTCCATTCATAAACAAACAATCCCACCGGGAAAAATATAAACTGTATCACATCAAAAGCACGGAAGGTTAACATGGACATTATTTCAACCCTTATCCAAGAACTGAATATTAAACCCTGGCAGGCGGAGGCGGCGGTCAAGCTGATTGACGAGGGAAACACCCTCCCCTTTATCGCCCGCTACCGGAAGGAGGCCACCGGCTCCCTTGACGATGCCACCCTTCGGGACCTCTATGACCGGTTAAATTACCTCCGCTCCCTTAACGAACAGCGGGAAAAAGTGCGCAAAGCCATTGAGGAACAGGGCAACCTCACCGAAGAAATCTCAAAAGCCCTTGACGAAGCCGTAACCCTCACCGAAATCGAGGACATCTACCGCCCCTTCCGCCCCAAGCGGAGGACAAGGGCAACCATCGCCAAGGAAAAAGGGCTTGACGCTCTTGCCGAAGCCATCTACGCCCAGGACGAAAACATGGATTATCATGATTTTGCCGCCTCATTTATAAATGAGGAAAAAGGGGTTCTGACTTCGGATGACGCCATAAACGGCGCCCTTGACATAATCGCAGAAACCGTCTCCGACGACGCCGAGGGAAGAAAGCGGATTCGCTATGTCTGCTTCCACAACGGGTTTATCCGCTGTGTGGGGGATAAAGAGGACTTGGGAGTATATGAAATGTATGCCGACCGGCTGGAACCCATATCCAGGGTGCCGGGGCACCGCATTCTTGCCATGAACCGGGGGGAAAAGGAGGAATTCCTTAAGGTTTCGATAGAATTCGACCGGACAAAAGCCCTGAAAATCCTTGAAAATATCCATGTAAAGTCAAACGGCACCGCCGGACAGCTGGTAATAAAGGCGGTAAACGACGCCTACGACCGGCTTATTTTCCCCTCAATCGAACGGGAAATAAGAAACGAATTGACCGAAAACGCCTCCAATGCCGCCATAAAGGTGTTTGCCCAGAACACCAGACAACTGTTAATGCAGCCTCCCTTAAGGGGGAAAGTAACCATAGGTCTTGACCCCGGCTACCGTACCGGCTGCAAGGTGGCGGTGGTGGACGAAACCGGCAAGGTCCTTGACACCGGGGTTATTTATCCCGTTCCCCCCCATAACAGAATTGCCGAAGCAAGGGAAACTATAAAAAGATTAATTAAAAAGCATAACGCGAAGGTCATCGCCATCGGCAACGGCACCGCTTCAAGGGAAACCGAAATGTTTGCTTCCGACGCCGTAAATGAATTTGACGGTAAAGTGGCTTATATGGTGGTAAGCGAAGCGGGGGCGTCGGTTTATTCCGCGTCCAAGCTTGCCCAGGAGGAATTTCCCGATTACGACGTTACCCTGCGTTCCGCCGTTTCCATAGCCCGCCGTCTGCAGGACCCCCTTGCCGAACTGGTTAAAATCGACCCCAAAGCCATAGGAGTAGGCCAGTACCAGCACGATATGCCCCAGAAACACCTCGGGGAAGCCCTGGACGGGGTGGTGGAGGACTGCGTCAACTCCGTGGGGGCGGACTTAAACACCGCTTCTGCCCCTCTCCTTTCAAGAATCGCCGGTATAAATTCGGCAATAGCAAAAAATATTGTGGCATACCGGGAGCAGAACGGACGCTTTAACACAAGAAATGAACTTAAAAAGGTTTCCAAACTGGGACCCAAAGCCTTTGAGCAGTGCGCCGGTTTTTTACGGGTACCCGACAGTAAAAACTATCTTGACCGTACCGCCGTGCATCCCGAAAGCTATGAGTCAGCCGACAGGCTGCTGTCCCGCTTCGGCTACACCGGGGAGGAACTGAAAAAGGGGATTGTTTACGGTCTTTCGGAAAAGGTTGAAACCATAGGCACCTCCGCCCTTGCGGCGGAGCTGGGTATAGGCGAACCCACCCTTATTGATATTATAAAGGAGCTGGAACGCCCCGGGCGGGACCCCCGGGACGAACTTCCTCCCCCCATGCTGCGTACCGACATAATGGGGATTGAGGATTTAAAGCCCGGCATGGAGC
>LSQX01406945.1_pt1 | contig 77119 bp, 66 predicted proteins | sample 654561 | NCBI WGS metagenome assembly LSQX01 (sample SAMN04489861, study PRJNA283612) | anaerobic digester metagenome | isolation source: 4 biogas reactors fed with cattle manure at either 37C or 55C with and... | place: Denmark: Kongens Lyngby | collected 2014
GAGGACATGGGGTTACAAAAAACTCAAGGGGCGAAGCCCCGAAACGTAACAGCACAGGGTGAAGCGAAGCGAAACCCCGTGAAAGAAAGGACACAAGAAACGCAAGCCCTGAAGGGGCAGCACAAATAAAACCGCCCCTGCATGGCCAGGGCGGCGTTGGCTTATTCATTTTTAGCCTGAAATTCTAAATAAGGACGTCCGGGATTATCAGGGAGTTTGAATAGAAGCTTTTCATTGGTCAATTCAATGATTTCCATGACTGTAATAGGTTTAGGTCTTTTATCTTCGGTTGTTCTTTTGGCCCGAAAAACCAGAAAATTCCCATTTAAATTTTTCCCTACCTGATTTGACTTAAACTCTGTTTCTGCAGAGTTGGATAAAAAGAATTCCTCAATAATTATGTATTCTTCTGACTTCCCAAACGTCCATACCATTGTGCTATCTGTAAATTGCAAGTCATATGTTCCATCCCTTACGTCTAAGGCGTTCCAAATGGTACTCTTTAATTTTTCTAAAATGGAACTTTCCTGCTGCGAGTAACCTGCTTGAGAAAAAAACAGGAAAAGTGCAAAAAGAAAAAACGTTTGATTTTTTATGGTTTTCATGTTGAAAAGTTTTTAAGTTTATAAACAACCCCTTGCTGCAAAAACAAAATTAATACCAAACATAGTAGGTACCCCCTCCCACAATATACCTTTAGCTGGATCCATATAGATTAATCTGCCGTTTGGTTTATAACCTACAATGGCAACTGCATGAGTAATACCGGGTTGCCCTTGTACAATAATGTTAGTTATAACCATCCTTCCATTGTTAATTTCATTTTGAAATCCTTGAAATGGTCTTGAGCGGAAGTGTTTCGCTAAAAAAGGCATCACATGTTCTGCGTTTACCCCAAAAAGGTAGGCCCAAATTCCATACTCATTATAATATGATATACTAAAGTAGTCAACATTGTGTGACAAACCACAAAGTTCTTGGCTGACATATTCCATTATGGCCAAAAGACATTCATTCAATATTTGTACATCCATTGTAGGGGTGACACTGTTTTTAAAAAACGTATCTCCTTCAGCAGGTTGATAAACACTACTGGGGCTAATTTTACCGCCACTGCTTCCCCCACCACCAGGATCAAATCCTCCGCCCCCTTCTTGGCTGTCAAAATAATCCTGAATGTAATAAGACTGCCAGGAGCAATCTAAAAGCATAGGTTCTGATTGCGATCCATCTGGATACACAAAATATTGAACTTTTGTGCAAATTTTAAATCAATTAATTTCGTTAATACCAAGCTCCAACTTAATTGAAATCCAAAATCACAAGGTGAAGCGAAGCGAACCCTGTGAATGAAATGCCCCCAGAATCGCAAGTCCTGTTGGATGCGCTACTTAATATTATAATGCGGACAAAAGCTTACCACTACTGATGTAGCAGGCCAACTTTTTTGGCGCGAGGTTAAAAATAACCGACGAAAATATCATTACCTATTTTTCACTAAGCTAAGATTAGGGCTATAAAAAAGGGGAATTCCGAGGCAAGAAACTAATCTCTTAAAATTCATCAGCATAAATAACTTTTTCTTTCATGCTGTAAGCGCCAAATATACCAACCCCATTCGTAATGTTAGAATATGGAGTCTGCGGGAAAAGAAACGGATTATCGGTTGCGTCCATAAAGTCCTCAATGGATTTAAGGTAAAAAAAAGTGCCCTCTTCAAAAAAAGCCAGGCTAAAACGAAGGCTATCAATCCAATAATGACATATATGAGAGTTGAAGAATTCCAATTCACGGGATGGAAAGAGAATCGGCAGGCCATCCCGGTTTTCATCAGGTGTTAAAGGATTAAAATCAAAAATTGAGTAACTAAATTCCACTTCTTCTATCCCTTGCTCAATTTCACAAATTCTGACGCCATCAAGAAAACCAAAAAATTGGTAAAAGTTTTTTTCTTGGGGTTTATCCTGAACCCAGGCCACAAAACTAAAGATACGAGAGTCTGTTTTTGTTTCCAATTCGCTAACTTCAACAAAAAACTCATTATGGCTTTCAGGAATCCGGACCTTTGCCGAAATGGAGTGATGCTGGTGATGCTCAATTAAAAGGTAATACTCTAGCCCTTCAATAATTGTCAGCTCCTCTGCAGAGGAGCTAAATAACATTTTGGTTTCATCATAAGGGATCAGAATGGGTTCATGAATCTCTGACCACAATTTTACAAGGGCATCTTCAACCGGTATCCTATTGGAGGGGATGGCACCTCCCCCAATATTATGAGCATATTCAACTGATATTTCGATTACCTGCATTCCCGGAAACAAATAACAATGAACCACTATCGGAGGCTCAGCAAAAGAAAGATCAATGTCTTCAATCAATCCAGAGCAAGCTGAGCTTAAAAAACCCAGGGTACAAACCAAAAGAATGAGAGAAACAAAATTCTTTCTTTTCGCCATTTCAATTTAAAACTTAAATAAGTATGTCACGGAAGGTATCAAAGGGAATAAGGTAGTTTTTCTGAGTTTTCTTTGACCAGTATTGCGGTCAGTAATCAGATTATATGAAAAAGGGTTCATTCTATTATAAGCATTATAGACACCCACTTCCCATACCCTGTCTCCAAAGCGTTTATTTTTAATAAACCTGAAACTTAAATCCAATCGGTGATAGTTTTCAGTCAGGTAGTTGTTTCTTTGCGTATAATAGTCAACAATAAAACCAGGCTCCATTCCTTGATCTCCGAGGAAGCCAATGGGCCGAAAAGTTTGAGAAGTATGTAATGGCAAGGTAATGGGGTGGCCACTCATAAAAACCCAGGAAGAAGAAACCTGAAATGCAGAAGAAAAGCTGTAAGAGAGGGTTAGTGACAGATTATGCCTGCGGTCAAAATTGGCGGGGTAGTTTTCCCCATTATTGATTTCGTTGAAGCTAAAAAAGGCTTCCGACCAGGTATACGCAAACCATCCATTTAATTTACCCTTCTTTTTGTGAATTAAGAACTCTATTCCAAAAGCCTCTGAAATGCCCTGGGACACGTTGTCTTCCCAGTTGATATCGGCCGATGGATTTTGATCATCTATAAAAAAGAAGTGGGCACCCTCTCTATAGGTAAGAATATTATCAGACTGTTTAAAATATCCTTCCAACGTTAATTCAGCATCAAACCTTTCAAGCCTCCTGTTCCATCCTAACGAAAATTGTTTGCTGCTTTGCGAAAGCAGGCTTGGGCCAGCAGGTAACCAAATGTCAGTTGGAAGCGAACCACCCGTATTGCTTAACAAATGAATATGCTGATTCATTTCTGAGTATGAAGCCTTTACTGAACCAAGCGGAGAATAAAGATATCCGATGGTAATTCGTGGTTCGGGCTTAAACCGGCTTTGCTTAAGGGTATTGTAAAAAGAAAGTCTGAAACCAATATTATACATCCATTGATTTCGGGTAAATTCGTTTTCAGCATATAAGGCCGCCTCAACTGACCATTGTTTTTCTTCCTCACCTCGGTACTGTCCAACAAGCTCATTTCTTATTTCAAACAACCTGGGTTGAAATTCATGTGCAATGGCAACACCTCCAAACCTGAAGGTATGAAAAGGCCAGGGGTTAAAAAAGAAATCAGATTTAAGAGAATAGTCTCTTATGCCGGTTTGGTAATTAAAATAATACTCTTGAGAAGAAGGAATGTCTATTTGCCGCAACAGGTAACCAGTGCGGTATTGACTAAAAACCAAGGTGTTATTTACAAATAATCCCTTGGGAAGAATGCTGCTTAACCTGGCGCTCAGCAAAGCATTGTGCCAGTTTAACCCTCCAACGGTTTTTTCATAAGGTTCAATATATGAAGTGGAGAGCTTATCCTTTCCGAAAAAACCACTTAAAAAGAAACGGTTATTTTCATTTAATACATAATTCATTTTGGCATTCAGGTCGTAAAAGAAATAGCCAATTTTTTCTTCATCAGGCATAAAAGGAGTAATAAGTCGGTCAAGATAGGTACGCCTGCCAGAGAGCAAAAAAGAGGCTTTCTCTTTAACAATTGGACCTTCAAATGAAAATCTTGACGAAATCAGCCCTATACCCGCCTCACCTTCATATTTATTCATATTGCCTTCGCGCATGGTTATATCCACTATCGAAGAGAGCCTGCCACCATACCTGGCAGGGAAGCCGCCCTTATAAAGCCCAACATCTTTTATTGCATTTCCATTAAAAAGGGAAAAAAAACCAAAAAGGTGATTGACATTATAAACAATGGCATCGTCAAGGATGATCAGATTTTGATCATGACCACCGCCCCTTACAAACAATCCGCTGGTTCCTTCATTGCCACCTTGCACGCCTGGCAATAGTTGCAATGCTTTCATTACATCTTTTTCACCAAAAACTGCGGGCACAGCCTTTGCCTGAATAATAGGCAGACGAATTGCCCCTAAAGCCGGTGTTTCAAACTGTGGCCTTTCAGCACTAACTGTCACAATCTCCAAATCAACCTTTGGTTGCAAGTCTACATCGAGGCGAAGGTTTTTTGACATATATAAATAAAGATGCTTTGTTCCATAACCCACGTAAGAAAAAACTAGCTGAGTACTTTCAGGAGGTAAAGTGATAGAATAAAACCCATAATTATTGGTTATGGTTCCAGTTTGGGTTTCTATTGACAGAACATGCACGCCGGGTAAAGTTTCACGGCTCAAAGAATCACGGACATAGCCCTGGACTGTAACCCCACCCTGAGCCAAAGTCAAGGTGGGGTTAAGTATAAGAAACAGGATTAGCCAATGATGGTTGATAAATTTAATTCTCACTTAAAAATGGTAATTAAGTTTAAAGCTAAAAACATTTTTATTTCCATCAATAAGCACTTTCCCTGAAAACTTCCAAAACAAGTCAACACTAAAACGCTTTTGGTGCTGACCTAATGAAATACCAGGCGCAAAATAATAGATGAACTCAAAATCCTTGTTTTCAATTCCGAGGTTAGGAATTTTTGAAACTGAATAGCTAACCATGGGGGATGCTTCGGCAAACACACCAGCCCAGGTAAAAACCCTATGAGAATAGCGTGCGAATGGACCCAGGGTAAAAAACGAATAGCCCGGATCTGCCCGAAAGGTTCTATGTTGATGAAACTCACCTCCAATGGTCAGGTTTGGAAAAAAAACCGACTCCCGTCCGTAATGAACAGAGAAAACCCATAAGGAACGTTGAAAATTTCCTGCGGTGAGTTCATCAAAAAAAACATCGTTAAAAAAAGGGTTTAGCTGAAAGCCCAAAAAATTCTGCCTCTCCAACAAAGGAGTTGAACCTCCTTGTGGAATTGCATCAGGAATTATCCAAAATTGGAAAAGAATTGAAAAAAAAATCAATTTTAAATAAAACCTGAAATTTATACCTCTGCCCATAAAAACAAATTTTTAATTTATCATCTGAAAAGCTCGTTTTCCGTTATTTCTCGGTAACCATATTCCGAGTCCCAAGTTCCATAATGGGTTAGCATTAGCGTACTTTGAGCGTGAACAATGGGATCAATATATGACCCATAAGCTAAGGTTTGAGAAATATCTGCACGGCCAAAAAGGAAAAAATCGGCAGGGTTAACGAATTGACTTATTGAAGATTGATAGGTAATAGAGCCATACTCATGCTTGAAACCTATTAAATCGATCCTGTTTTGAATCCAGGCTCCTAAATACCTTCTTTGCCCGGTAGTCCTTGCATCATATTCATACATGATCCCTATACCTGGATAGTAAATTTCGTGCAAATATAATCTGGCAACAATCCGTCTAGAATTTGAAAAGTAGGCTGTCTTGTAGCTGAAATGGTTTTTGGGGCCAAATGTCTCAAATTCTTTGGGTATAAAACGAAAATCATTGGAATCCGATTCAAGGTTACCTATTTCTGGATCACGTCCAATCTCAAAAAGATATGTGCCTTCTTTTCTAGCCACAATCAAAGTGTCTCCAATTATGACTTTACCTTCTCTGTTAAAGAAGTATGAAGAAACATTGGAAAAGGCCAAATCATAGTAAAATTCACCACCTATGTTAATTTTCTCAAAAACATTAGGATTTGATTCAGCTGCTTTTAGGAACTCCGTTGGATGTTCAATGTTGTTAATTTGACCCTCAAAGACCTCTCTTGCAGAAACAAAATCAAAGTTTTCCCTTATAAACTTTAACAAAAAATCAACATTCATTTGATAATCAAGGATGAAATTGTAAAAAGCCCGAAACTCCTTAATATCATTAAAAGACAATACACCTTGCCTAACGCCGACATTCTTCAATTCAGCAGAGAATTTATTATCAACAATAGTTGATGGTTCAATTGATCTCTCAAAATCTCTTTTTGAACAGCCCCCCAAAAAAGCGAAGCAAAACAGCAGTAGCATAGTTTTTGTTTTCATATTTATTAGTTTTGCGTTAATAAAAAATTGAATTAACAATTGATAGTAAGAATAGAAAAAACGCCATTAATCCCACAAATTGGGTTTAATGGCCATATTTAAAGAAACTTGTTTTTAACAAACCAGAAAATAAGACAACGAGAACTAATAAGGAAAATAACAAATGGAGTGAAAGCAAATTTAACCCTTTGCCAAAAAATAAAAACCAGCAAGCATAAATGATTTGCTGCACCATGCCCGCTGTGTGTGTGTGTAAGCAAAGGCATCATATTATTAATAAATAAAAATGAATATTGCAAACATATTAAATACTACAAAATTTTGCAAATAAATCGTAAAAAAACATTTAATTTTCTAATAATAAAGTAAATAAAAAAAAATAAAAAGTAAATTTTTTTTGATATTTCTAAAAAAATGTGGTAAAGCAATTGCACCCCTCGGGGCAATGTCAGTCGGCAAAGACCGATGTATTTTGATGTTCAATTCAAAAAAACCAGGGGCATAGCCCCGTAACGTAAAAGCACAGAGTGAAGCGAAGCGAAACCCTGTGAATGCAAGTACACAAGAAACACAAGCCCTGTAAGCCTGCCCGCCGGCTGGAGGGGGCGGCACGGAAAAATTAATCAGAGTACAACTTCCCTATCTTTTTATTGAAAACAATCAATAACCCCAGCACAATACCCCATTGCAGCAGCACCGTCATAAGGCTAAAGGGGTTGAGCGGATTGAACCACTCGCCGGGGGCAAACTCTGTAATGGTAAGCCACAACCACCATATAAGCAGAATGATGCCGGCTGAAGGCACAAAGTACCTGATCAGGTACTCCCACCAACGGCCAAGGGGCCAGTCGCCGGGTGCTCGCTCGGTTTCTTCCCTGAGTTTTGAAAGGCCATACTTTATCAGGAAAAAGGCAATGAATACACCGGAAACCATCAACCCAAGGCCCCAGACAAAGTCCTGGTTGCTCAAAATGTTCAGGCTCATGGCCGAAGGGATGCCCAGCAAGTATACCACTGCCGCTACGATCAGAACCGCCTGCCTCCTTTTAATACCACGGTCCACCAGTGTCCTGGAAGCCAGCTCGAGCATCGAGATCAGCGATGAGAATCCGGCAAAGGCCAGGCCCAGGAAGAAAAAGATGGAAAGCAACTTGCCTGCACCCATCCGGGCAAAGAGCTGGGGCATCCAGATAAAGGTCAGACCCGTGCTCGCAGGGCCGCTGGTTTGCATCACCTCCAGCACTTCACCGTCGCTGTAGCCAAAGCCGTGCTGCAGCACCGAGAATACCGTGCCGAAGATCATGATGGCCATGATCAACGAGATGAAGTTATTTCCCATCCCCGTGATAAAGGCATTCTTCACAGTTCCGTGGCGGGCGTGCATGTAGGCGGCATAGGCAATGAACAAACCCCAGCCCGCGCCCGTATCCCAGGCATTCTGCGTAAGTGCCTGGAGCCAAATGCCCGGCGTCTTTAACTGCGACCAATCGACCCGGAAAAGATAAGCAATCCCCTCGCCTGAACCAGGCAGGGTAATGGCCCTGATCACTGCGGCAAAGATGATCAGGATCAGCAAGGGAATCAGAATTTTATTGACCCTTTCGATAGACCTGACCCCCTTGAAAATGGCCCATGCCCCGACAGCCACCGCTACAAAATGGAGGACGAAAGGCCAAAAGCTATGCTGAAAGGTATCCCAAATCATAGTAGCCTGAGCAGTATCCCCCGGAAGGGGAAAGAAAAGCATCTGGAAAAAATAATAGAGGGCCCAGCCCACGATCACGGCATAAAAAAAGGCGATGGCAGTGGCCACGAACACCACGAAGGCACCCATCCAGGCGAAGCGTTTTCCCATGCCTTTAACAAAGGATCCCACCACTCCAAAACGGTACTTTCGTCCGATGACATATTCTGCAATGATCAGGGGTACACTCCAGAGAAAAAGGAAGATCACCCAGGCAAGAATAAGGGCGCCAGCCCCCTCATCACCGCCGTTCTGGGCGGCGATGCGGGGAAAGCGCCAAATATTTCCCGTGCCTACAGCAATACCCAGGGCACTGAGCAGGAGTCCAGCCCTGCTGCTAAAGCGCTGTTGTATGGAACTATCAGCCGGCATTGCGCTATGATGAAATTAATCACGCCTTTCAGGCCTGCGATACCTGATGGGGGGCGCCGGTTCGGGCTTCAGTTCAATATTTTCAGTCTCCAGCAGTCTAAGGGCTTCTTGCACAGCCCGCTCCAACTGGGGATCGCGCCCCTCGATCACTGAAGAAGGAACTTGCAAAACCCGGATGTCGGGAGCTACGCCTTCGGCCTCCACAGCCCAGTTGCCATCGGTATCAAAGAATCCGCCGCGGGGCGCCATCATGCGGCCGCCGTCAATAAAGGATGGCGTATCCCAAATGCCCACGAGCCCGCCCCAGGTGGTAGTCCCCACCATCGGGCCAATCTCCATCTTGCGGAACATATAGGGCAACAAGTCGCCACCTGAGCCCGCCCGCTCGTTGATGATCATTACCTTAGGTCCCCATAGGCCAGCCATGGGCGTGGTGAAAGGCCTGCGGTCACCTGCTTTGGAGTTGAAATAGCCGTGAAGCTTCCGGGCCATGATGTCCACCATGTAATCGGCCGCTGAGCCCCCGCCGTTGTTGCGTTCATCAATGATCGCCCCGCGCTTGTCCTGCTGGGCAAAATAATAGCGGTTGAAGAAGGTGAAACCTGCCCCGCTGGTGTTGGGCACATACACATAGGCCAGTTGTCCGCCCGAGAGCTCATCCACCTTGCGGCGGTTGCCTTCCACCCAGTCCATCAGCCTCAACTGCCCCTCATTGGGAACAGGCACCACAGTGACTTCCCTGCTGCCTTGTCCGGAGGGGCTGCTGCTCACCCTAAGCTTAACCTGCTTCCCCGAAGTGTTTTCGAAATACTTGTACAGGTTCTGTGAAACATCAACAGGGACGCCATTGACAGCCAGCAGATAATCGCCTTCCTTCACCAGCATGCCGGGCTGGGCCAGCGGGGCTTGCAGTCCGGGGTTCCAGTTCTCGCCATTATATATTTTCTGGAAACGATATTGGCCGTTCTCGATTTCATAATCTGCCCCGAGCAATCCCACAGGCACCTGTTCCACTTCGGGCATGTCACCGCCACCGGTATAGGAATGGCCCACGGCCACTTCGCCGCCCATGATATCTATCACATAGTTCAGGTCGCTTCTGTGGCGCACGTGATCGACCCAGGGACGGTACCATTCATAAACCTCGTTCCAGGGCGCGCCGTGGACATTGTCCACATACAGGAAGTCGCGCTGAAGCCGCCAGCCTTCCTTAAACATCTGCTGCCATTCATCCATGGGTTCAACGCGCATCTTCATCCCGGCCAAGGCCTCAAGCTTTCCGTCGCCCGGCTTTTTGGGGCCCTCAGCCGTGCCTACAATCCCCCAGGCATTGCCGCTTCGATACAGCAACTGCTTGCGATCGTTTGATACACTGGCTTCCGTCACAGGCGTAAGCCAGGATTCCGATTTCCGGTCCTTAAAGTTATACCGGTGCAAGGTCAATCCTTGTTGCCCCTCCACCGACTCGGCATAAAACAAATAGTTTGCTGGTCCCTCTATCAAGCCAACATAGTTGCGGGCCGGAACATCCACTGCTATAATCCGCTGTTGAAGGCCATCGGCATCAATGCTGACGGTCACCCCGTTTTCAGGCTTCTCCTCTTTTTTCTCCCCCTCTTGATTGGCTTGCTCTTCATCGCTTTGTGGCAACAAGGGCGAAACACCCTCCTTGCTGAGCACCACCAGGTAAAGTGCCCTCGTCACAGGGTTGTTATATGAGCTCATATCGAGCCAGCCCGTGCTGAGGCCGTAATTGGTGCTGGCCAAAAAATACAGGTATCTCCCTTCAGCATCCCAAACGGGCGTTATGGCGTCAGCCATCCCGTCGGTGACCTGGATGCGTTGACCCGTTTCGATGTTGTAAACAAATATGGCCTTAAACTGGTTGTCGAGCAAGCGGGCATAGGCCAGCCATTTGCTGTCGGGCGACCAGACCGGGTTGAGGCTGCGGTTGGGATGGGCATAGCGCTCTGTATCCACCTTGCGGGCCTGACCCGTATTCACATCCACATACCAGAGGTTGTAATGGGTGTCGGTATAAGCAATATATTTCCCGTCGGGCGACCAGGCCGGACGGAAGAAAAAGGTGGGCTCAGGAAGGGCAATAACCCTGGGTTTGCCCCTGCCTTCCTGATCCCCGATCATCAGTTGATATTCGCCATTGGCATCGGAGAACCATGCAATCTGTTGCCCGTCGGGCGACCAGACAGGGAAACGGTCGGCAGCCCCGGGACTGCCGGTGATGTTGCGCCAGTCGCCCTTCTCTTTGGGCACTGTAAACACCTCACCGCGGTATTCAAAAAGGGCGCGCTGCCCGGTAGGCGAAAGAGAAGCATTCTGCAAAGCATTGGGCCTGACATCCTGCCAGCGTGCCCGGGCCCAGTGAAAATCGCCGCGTACATCGATCTCCAGGGTGCGTATCTCGCTGGTAGCCGGGTTAAACAAATGAAGCCGGGCGCCTTGTTCGTAAACAATAACGCCTCCCCCACTGTCCAGGTTTTTAACATCAAAATCACTGTGGTAGGTTTCCTGCCTTAAGGCCTGAGTGGCCGGGTCGAACGACCAGATGTTAGCGGCATAATCGCGCTCTGAGATAAAATAAACCTTCTGTCCCAACCAGATAGGCTTCATATGTCGCTCATGATTAGCCTGGGGCGTGGCCACGAGCGAAAAGTCCTCCAGGTCAACGATCCAGATGGGATTGGCTTGCCCGGCCCGGTAGTTACGCCATTCAGCATCCACAAACCCCACCTCCTGGTAAGCGATATATTTCCCGTCGGGCGAGATCTCCCCGCTCACTGCGCGTGGAATGGGAAGGGCCTCAGGCATGCCCCCGTCTTTATGGATCTTGTAGAATTTTGATTCACGCGTAGGAACGCTCTCCCGGCCGGACGTAAATACCACATACTCCCCGTCAGGGGTCCAGCCGGCCACCAGGTCTGCTCCCGGATGCCAGGTCAGCCGCCGGGGTTGGCCGCCTTCAGCCGGCACCAGGTAAACGTCGGTGTTGCCGTCATACTGGGCCGTAAAGGCAATGCTGCGCCCGTCGGGCGAAAAACTGGGCAACGACTCGGCGCCTTCATTGCTCGTCAGCCTCCGGGCATCTCCCCCATCACGCCCAACGATCCACAGATCGTTGGCATACACAAAAACAATACTTTCCTGGCTTACCGTGGGTTCCCGCAACAGCAGGGTCCCCGAAGCCATCGACTGCGAAATCATCCCAGCCAGAATGCATGCAATAATCAATACTTGTTTCATGGAATAGGATTTAAAGATTAATTTGGCTAATGTAAAAAAATAATTGGGAATGATAATTGGTTTTTCTTAGATTTGAGGGCTCATACCCGACTCCGGGGCCTCATTTGGCCTGGCAATACTGCAATTTTGGAGGTATGGAAAATCGATATTTTGAATAAAAACAACTTTACACAAACTTTCTTTTCCTGTTAAACTATGAAATTTAGATTTTCTTTTCTGCTGGTCTCTTTCTTTTTCCTGGCCACAGCACAGGGCCAGCCTGCTGACGCCTATGGCGACAACGGACAGGAAACCCTTCTGAAAGCCCTTCACGGGGTTTCGGAAGCCGAAATCACCGACTGGATGCACACCATGATCGCCCCTGAGATGCGGGGCAGGCTGGCCGGCGACAAAGGCTATGACCTGGCCGCACAATGGGCTGCAGACCTCCTTAACGACTGGGGGCTGAAACCCTTTGCGCCCCTGGGCGGTTATTTCCAGGAGTTTCCCCAGCCCTATACCCTTATCCATGACGAAGGCAAGCTGCAACTCATCACGGGCTCCGGCCGCCAAAAGCAGATCAAAGACTTTTCATTCTCCACCGACTATTGGCCCAGTGGCCTTTCGGGCAGCGGGGAAGTAGAAGCCGAAGTGGTGTATGTGGGCTATGGCATCAGCGCCCCCGAACTGGGCTTCGATGAGTATGCCGGGATGGATGTCCGCGGAAAGATCGTCATCACCGAATTCCGCATTCCCTACACAGGAACCAATGCCGATTCCCTGGCACTTTGGGACCCCTATGCCCAAACCGATTACAAGATCAGAAACGCCATGAAACACGGCGCCAAAGGCATGCTGATGACTTATATGGCCGCCAATCCCAGGCCTACCGTCGAGCCTGAATTTCTTTACCTGAGCGTGGCTGATCCCGTGGTCGAAGCCTTCCTGGAAGGCACCGGCAAAGACCTCAAAACGCTTCGCGAAAGCATTAAAATAGAATTGAAGCCCGTCTCGTTCAACACGGGCAAACAGGCCTTGATGGCCGTGAACGCTGATTACCACCCCGAAGGGACCACCCGCAATGTGGTGGCCGTCATTGAAGGCAGCGACCCCGTGCTGAAGAATGAGTATATGATCATAGGCGCCCACCTCGACCACCTGGGGATGATGCCGGTCCTCTTTCCAGGCGCGCTCGACAATGCCTCGGGTTCGGCCATTGCCCTGGGGGTGGCCAAATCGCTGGCCGAAGCCAGTATCGAACTCAAACGCAGCCTCATCATTCTGCTCTTCGGCGCCGAAGAGGTAGGCCTGGTGGGCTCCTCCTGGTTTGTAGAGCACTGGCCCTACGACCGGGAGCAGATCAAATTTATGGTAAACCTCGATATGGTGGGCCGCGGCAATGCCTTCTTTTCAGCCACCTCTGAGCCCTGGAAAGAGCTCCTGCCTTACTTCGAGCGCAACAACGACCGCTGGGTCCACCGCCCCATGATGACCCGCTCAGGGCCCTGGAATCATTCCTTCAGGCCACGTACCGACGGGGCCGTATTCTCAAACGAAAAGATCCCCGCCATCCACTTCGGCGCCCGCGGCGCCACCACCCGCACCCTATACCACGTCCCCGAAGATGATATGCGCCAGATCGAAGTGGAGATCATGCGCGATGTGATCAAACTCCTCACCATGACCATGATCGATATGGGGAACACGAAAAGCCTTGACACTCAGTCGTTTTAACATTGTGCTTGATCTGTAGCCCGAAAAATAAAGCTTCAATGGGATTTTGTATCCCAAAATTTTTTGCAAAAACATTTTCTGCATCAATCCCTTTCCTCCAGGTTTGAAATGGGGGAAAGGGATTTTTTCTGCCATAAAAGAATAACAAATGCAGGGCTGACATCATTTTCCTTGGACCCAGCCGGGATACCCATATCCATTCCCCTATTCAACCCGGATGTTGTGCTTCATTTCTTCCTTTGCCAAACTGTATGGGGTCTTAGAATTTTCAAAAGATAAGAAAGGCATAGAAATCAATTTCACCGGGGGGGAAAAGCCATTCCTGAAAGGTTTCATCTTCAGAGTTAACACGTAGTTANNGTTAAGACGTAGTTAAGACGTAGTTTAAACGTATGTTGCACGTCTTAATTACGTCTTAAGTACGTCTAAGGTACGTCTGAAGTACGTCTGATCTCCGATCCAAATATGGTCCGAAATGGGTTTAGGACTGTTCAAAAATGGGTTTCAAAAGATTTGGGGCAGCTGGCTTGTTTAAACCGTTTATAAATAAGCAGGTATCCAATGATTCGGATGCGGGGAAGCAGCAGGAATTGTTATTTTTGCTGATCTGAGGTAATATAACCCCATCAAAATGCTGGAACATTCTCTGGATCACCCTGCACCCGGCACGGACCCCGACACCCTGGGCCTCGACCGCCGGTGCTTTATGAAGATGAGTGCCCTGTTTGCCGGGGGCGTGGCGGCTTTTGGCGGCCTGTTGGGCTGCCGCGACGAAAAGGATGCCGTGGCCCTTACGGGAATCCCCGAAAAGGACGGCACCACCATCATGCGGGTGGGTTGCCCTGCCCACAACTGCGGAGGCCGCTGTGTGCTGAAGCTGCACGTGAAGGACGGCATCATCAAACGCATCGAAACCGACGACCGGCCCACTGACGAACTCAGCGATCCACAACTGCGGGCCTGCATCAGGGGCCGCTCCTACCGTCGCCGGCAATATCATTCTGACCGCCTGAAATACCCGCTGAAACGCGTGGGCAAGCGCGGCGAAGGCAAGTTCGAGCGCATCAGCTGGGACGAAGCCCTCGACCTGATGGCTGGCCAGCTTAAGCGGGTGAAGGAACAATACGGGAACGACGCCATCCTTGTGCCCTATGGGACGGGAAGCTATAACCAGACCAACGGCAGGCAAACCGCGGCCCGCCTGATGAATCTCTTTGGCGGGTCACTTGGTTTTTACAACAGCTATAGCTGGGCCTGCATTAGCGCAGCCACGCCTTATGTATATGGCACAGGGGTCACGGGCAATCAGCGTCAGGACTGGGTCAACTCAAAATACATTATCATGTGGGGCTGGAACCCCGCCGAAATGCGCGACGGCACCAATAGCGAATTTTTCATCAAGAAAGCCCGCGAGAACGGGGCCAGGGTGATCTGCATCGACCCGCGGATGAGCATGAGCGCCACGGCCCTGGCGGATGAATGGATCCCCATCAGGCCCGGCACCGACGTGGCCCTGATGAGCGCTATGGCTTATGTGATCATCTCGGAGGACCTGCACGACAAGGACTTCATCAGCCGCTGCTGCGTGGGCTTCGATGCCGGCCAGATGCCGGAGGGCTGTGAACAGGAGGAAAGCTATAGCGACTATATTTTCGGCACCCGCGACGGGCAGCCCAAGACCCCGGAATGGGCCGAGGCCATCACGGGCATTCCGCGCGACACCATCGTCCGCATCGCCAGGGATTATGGCAGCATTAAACCTGCCATGCTCTACCAGGGCTATGGGATGCAAAGACGCGCCTATGGCGAGCAGCCGGTCATCGGGGGCTGTGTGCTGGCGGCCATCACCGGCAATGTGGGCATCCCCGGCGGCTGGGCCAGCGGCATTGCCCTGCAGGCCGACGACGGAGGACCGTTCTGGAATGTCTTCCCCGTGGGGCCCAATCCCGTCAAGGCGTTGATCCCCGTTTTCCTTTGGACCGAAGCCATCCTGCGGGGCAAAGAGATGACCGCCGAAGATGGTGTCAGGGGCGCCGAAAAGCTCAACAACAACCTCAAGATGATCTGGGCCGTGGCCTCCAACCTGCTGATCAACCAGCACGCCGATGTGAACCGCTCGGCAAAAATACTGGAAGACGAGACCCTGGTGGAGTTCATCGCGGTGCAGGACCAGTTCCTCACCCCCACCGCCCGGTATGCCGACTTGGTATTGCCCGTATGCACCCAGTTTGAGACCTGGGGCATAGAAGACGGTTGGAAATATGGGGATGAAGTGATCCTGATGCCCAAGGTGGCAGAGCCGCCCCATGAGACCAAGAGCGACTACCAGATCTGCGCCGGGCTGGCCGAGCGTCTGGGGTTGCGCGAGGCTTTCACCCTGGGACGCACCGAACGCGACTGGATTGAATGGGCCGTGAAGTATTACCGCAACACCCGCTTCCCCGACATTCCCAGCCTCGACAAGCTGCACGAGATGAACCGCGGGGTTTATTCCAATCCCGTCAAGGAGCCAAAGATCGCTTTCGCGGATTTCCGGAAGGAGCCTGAGAAATATCCCCTCAACACCCCCTCAGGGAAGGTAGAGATCTTCAGCAAACGCCTGTTCGATAAGGGAAAACCCAATACCATTCCTGCCGTTCCAAAGTACATACAGGAATGGGAAAGCCCGTTCGGGGAGGAGGCCCAGAAGTTTCCGCTGCAGGCCCTTGGACATCATTATATGCCCCGCGTGCATTCCACCCACGACGGCATCGACTGGTTGGAGGAGGCTTTCCCGCAAAGGGTATTTATGAATCCTCTCGATGCCGAACCCCGTGGCATAAAGGACGGGGATATGGTAATGGTATATAACGATCGCGGGAAGCTGGCCATCCCCTGCCGCCTGACCAAAAAAATCATGCCCGGGGTGGTCAATATCCCCCAGGGTGCATGGTGGGACCCTGATAAGGAAGGGGTGGATCGCCGGGGCAACGTGAATGTGCTGACCAGCCATCGCTGGACGCCCCTGGCTTTTGGGAATGCACAGCACACGATCATGGTGGAAGCCCGGAAAATGAAAAGTTAAAAATGAAAAATGAAAAATTTTAAAGGGTATGGAAAAGCAGCTGGGTTTCTTTTTTGATGCTTCGGCGTGTTCGGGCTGCAAGACCTGCCAGGTGGCGTGTAAAGACAAGAACGATCTGCCGATGGGGATTCGCTGGCGCAGGGTGTACGAGGTGAGCGGAGGCGAATGGGTGCAGCAGGGAAAAGCCTGGGTGCCCGAGATTTTCTCGTGGCATGTCTCGATGGCCTGCAACCATTGCCAGGACGCCATTTGCCTGAAATCGTGCCCCAACAAGGCAATCACCCGGAATGAGCTGGGGGTGGTACTGATAGATGCCCGGAAATGTATGGGCTGCCGCTATTGCGAATGGACCTGCCCCTACGGTGCACTTCAATTTGACCCTGAACAAAAAGTAATGACCAAGTGCAATTTCTGCATCGACTACCTGGAGCAGGGCCAGGCGCCTGCCTGCGTGGCGGCCTGCCCGATGCGCGCCCTCGATTTCGGCGAGCTGGAAGCCCTAAGGGAACGTTATGGAAGCGTCAATGAGGTCTTCCCCCTGCCCCAAAAAAACTTTACCGATCCTGCCCTGGTGGTAAAGCCGCATCCTGGAACCAGGATCTCACAGAAACATCAGGCACAAATCGCAAACATAGAGGAGGTCAGATAAATGCAAAGCAACGAATGGCCGCTGGTATTTTTTACCCTGCTTTCACAGCTAAGCATGGGGATCATTTTTTCGGGACTGGTGGTGTTCCTTTTCATTAGGAACCAGGACCTGACTACTGGAGGAGAGCTGAAGCGCCTGCTGAGTTTTACGGCCATGGCAGGAATGGGGGTAGCGCTCATCCTGTCTTTCCTTCACCTGGGCAAACCCTTGCATTCGGTCTTTGCCCTCGGGAATATGGGCAGCAGTTTCCTGAGCCGGGAGATTTTGCTGGTGTCGCTCTTCCTCTTCAGTCTTTTCATCACCTGGACATCCGCCCGTTTTGGGATTCCCTCGCAGGCTTCCTTCAAAATTCTTTACCTGGCCTCCTTCATCGCAGGCATCGTTCTCATCTGGACGATGGCCCGCTTATATATGATCGCCACGGTGCCGGCCTGGAACACGCCCCTGACGGTTGTAAAGTTTTTCAACAGCGGGCTTTTGCTGGGTGCAGGTGCATTGATCAGTATGGTTGTTTTCCTGCACGCCAAAGGCATTGAGGTGATCCAGGTCAGGATGGTGGTCAGCATCCTGTTTTTTGTGTTAGCCCTTGGGGTTTTCATACATTTGATCACCACCCTGATCCCTGCCGGTTTGCCAGGGGCATCGTCCTTTCCTGCCCCGGTGATCCCCTTTGGCTGGAAGGCCGCCCGGCTGCTGTTCCTGATGCTGGGCTTCTCGCTGCTGGCCTGGTGGTACCCGGGATTTCTGAACGCCAGTGCGCGCGGGGCAGAAGGGTGGGCTTACCTGGCTTTTGCGCTGCTTATCCTGGCGGAGATCTGCGGGCGTTACATCTTTTACGCATCCTATTTTCGGGTAGGGGTATAAACCCGGATGGAAAAAAACCGCGACATATGGTTAAGGGCAGCCGTACTGGGGAGTCTCTGGGGCGCCTCGGAAATTGTGCTGGGAACTTTCCTGCATAATCTTCGGATCCCCTTCAGCAGTAATTTACTCACGGCCATTGGGATTATCCTGATGATCGCGGGGCATCGGTTGTGGCCACAGCGCGGGCTGATCTGGCGGGCAGGCATCATCTGCGCAGCCTTGAAGACCCTCTCGCCCAGCCATGCAATCTTCGGACCCATGATTGCCATCAGCGCACAGGCCTTTCTGATGCAGGGCGCCATATTCCTGGGTGGAAGGACTAAAGCTGCCTACCTGGCCGGCGGTGGACTGGCCATGAGCTGGAACCTGGTGCAGCGCATCCTCACCGCCCTAATGGTCTACGGAGCCTCGATGGTTGACCTTTATCAGGGTTTGGTTGATTACCTTTATCAAAACACGGGTTTCAGCTTTTCGGGCTACTGGACACCCTTGTGGGTGCTGGCTTCTCTTTTCTTTGCAGGTGGAGTAGTGGCAGCCGTGATGGGCATCCTAATCGCAGGTTCAGCAAAAAAGGCAGGACCATTTGACTGGGAAGCTTTCCCCGAAAGGGAGAACCCAAAACAAACGGACATAGGAGAAGACAGACGGGCTTCCCCCTGGATGCCAATGCTGATCCTGCTGACCCTTTTCGCTGCCTTATTCCTTTTGCAACAACTACCCATTCTCTCCTCCATGGCAATGGTAGCAGTGCTGCTGGTCCTGGCCGCCTGGTATGACAGGAGCCTGCTACGGGGGTTATTGCAGAAACCCGGCTTCTGGATCGGCCTTTTCATCCTGGCCTCGCTATCCGGTTTGCTGCTGGGCAAAGATGACGGACAGCATCGGATAAGCGTGGAAGGCTTGAAAACCGGCCTTCACATGGGATTGCGCGCCCTGATAGTCATTACTGGCTTCCGGGCCCTGGGAAAAGAATTCAGAAATCCGGCCCTGACCCAATGGTTCAGAAAACGCAATCTGGGCAATTTCCTGATGGCCACCCGTATTGCCTTTCAAACAACTCCCCTTTTGCTGGAGCACCTGCCCAGGACCGAGTCCTGGAAAAGACCTGCAGCAGCCCTCCGGCAACTGGCAGGCAGCCTGGAGCCTGCCTTCCACTATATGAAGAGCAGGCAACAGCAGGCGGAGATCATCCTTCTGACGGGCAAAAGGGGCTCAGGGAAAACCACGGCCATCCTCAAGCTTGCCGCTGAACTTCAGGGAAATGGCTATAGCATTGCAGGAATTGCAGCCCCCGCTGTGGTTCAGGAAGATAAAAGGACAGGCTTTTTGATCCGCGACCTCAGCAATGGTGAGGAAGTCCCTTATGCCTCACGGACCGGGGAAAGTCATGGAGATAATCCCATCCCGTTTTTCTTCAGCAAGGAAGGGCAGGCATTTGGAAACAGGATCCTCGAACAGGAATCAGCCATCGAAAGTGACCTGTTTATCCTGGATGAGATAGGGCCGCTTGAAATGAAGGGAGAAGGCTGGGCTGGGGCTTTCAACAAGATTCTCCAGCTTCGCAAACGCCCAATTCTGATTGTGGTCAGGCCTTCACTCATTGAAAAATTTGTCAGTCGCTGGCACTTGGAAGACCCATTAATCTTTGATATTGAAAAGATAAGCGGGAAAGAAATTTCAGAAAACCTCAGGGAAATTCTGGAAAAGAAAAATATTGGGGGATGAAAAAACATTATCTGCTATCCGAACTGACAGGGGTGGTCCTGGCCGGGGGCAAGAGCAGCCGCTTCGGCACCGATAAGGGGCTGTACCCTTACCAGGGAAAGCCCCTGGTGCAGCACGCCATCGATATCCTGCAGCCTTTTTGCGGGGAGATGCTGGTGAGTACAAACCAGCCTGAAGCCTATGCCTTTACCGGCTTGAAAACCATAACGGATATTTATACAGACTGTGGCCCGCTGGGCGGGATGCACAGCGTGCTTAAGCAAGCAAAGGGGAAGGTAGTCTATTTCCTGGGCTGTGATATGCCCGGGGTGAATGGCCAAGTCTTTCCTTTTTTGCTGACCCATCTTGGCGATTACCAGGCTGTGGTGCCATTGAATAATGGCTTTCGCGAGACCCTTTGCCTGGCCATGAAGAAGGAATGCCTGCTCACAGTGGAACAAGCCATACAGCAGAAAAAATTCAGGATTCTGGATATGCTGGAAGCGCTGAAGGTGTCTTACCCGGAACTAAGCAGTCAACCATTTTACCATAAGGAAATGTTTCACAACATCAATTACAGGAAGGATATGAAAGAGTAATTGGTTGTAAGTGGGGGGTTTATGAGAAGCTAAGCTTTGTTTCTAATCATTTTTAGTTTTTCTTTTTACATTCCTCATTTATTCCTAACACGTAATTTTCAATCACCTCTATTTCGCGTGCGGTTTCCCATCCATCAAAACCTTTCAGATGATTGTATTGGATGCTTGCTTCAAAGGCTGAAAGATATTTTGCAGCTAAAGGCTTATAAGACCAATGCCACTTTTCTTCTTCATAGCCTTCGGGGCGTTGGACATCACGGGCAGTATAGGGTTGGCAGAAGCCAAAGCGGGAGGCATTTGCCGACAGCCAATCGTAAACATTCTTGCCCTGCCCCGACTCAAAGTAGCTGTTGACCAGGCTGTTCAGGTCGATATCAGTGCCCCAGTGATGGCGGGAAGTCCCCGGCATGGAGCTGAAGCGCAGGATCTCACGGGCGCGTTCAACAGGGTCTACAATACCGGTTGCCCGGATGTTGCCTTCGAGCATTTGCCTTCCATTCCATTTGTCATTCCATATGCGGCGCTGGTGATTGAAGGTACGCATGGCTGAAATAACAACAAGCTTGATCCCATCGGCAGCGGCGGCGGCGTGCATTTCCTTAAAAGCCGCATAGGCGCCTTTGTGCATATACATGCCCGGACGACTGGCAAAACGGTCTTCAATCCGGACAAAATCATCATGGGCCGCAGGATCAATTTTCCCAAGCAACAGCTCAGGGAGAATTGAAGGGATCTGATTCTGGGAATGGCTTTCCATTTGGTTAGTGGTTTCTTCAGTTTGTGTAGGGGTTTGATCTTCAGCTTGGATGGAAATATAGAAGCCGGTGTCGGAGCCAGGCTTTTCCTGCTTTATAAAGAGGAACACGGCAGTCAGGATTATTACCAGGGAGATTGCCAGCCAGCCATTAAGCCTGTTGATTATTCTTTTCTTCAAAACGTTCAAAGCTTTTGTCAAACAAATTTATCCAAATTCATTGGAAATTTACGCCCGAAGCTTGTTGTTTCATTCTTTCAACTTGTTTTATCTTTGGAAATTGAAATTTCTAATGCAGGGGCCTTCATACACCCTGACCTTTTAAATCTGTTCAATGATGGACTTCCCTCCGGTTGCTGAGCGAAATTTTCTTCCTGAATTGCGCTTTCAGACCGCCCGCAGCAGCGGGCCGGGCGGGCAACATGTAAACAAGACAGAGACCCGCGTAGAGCTTTACTTTCCTGTTGAAAATTCTGCCTTGCTCAATGAGGAAGAGAAGGAACGGATCCTGCAAAAGCTTCAGAAGCGCATCAATGCCGATGGCGAACTGATGGTCAGTTCAGAAAAGACCCGATCACAGGCCAAGAATAAGGAAGACTGCATTGCGAAGTTTTATGACTGGATAAAGAAAGCCCTGCATATCCAGAAAAAAAGGGTTCGCACCCGTCCTTCGGCGGCCAGTGTAAAAAAAAGACTGGAGGCTAAACGCCTCCAGTCTGAGAAAAAATCTTTGCGTAAAAAGCCCTGATTATTTAAGCCACTGATCAAGCCATTTAAAGAACTCACGCTGCCAGAGGATGCTGTTTTGGGGCTTGAGCACAAAATGGCTTTCTTCGGGGAAGAACAAAAAGCGGCTGGGGATGCCCTGCAGCTGGGCTGCGTTGAAGGCCTGCATCCCCTCGGACTTGGGCACGCGGTAATCACGCCCACCGTGGATCACCAGGATGGGTGTATCCCAATTGCCCACAAAGTTGTGGGGAGAGAAATCGTAGCTATGCGGCCGGGGCTTCTCCCAATAGGAGCCACCAAGGTCCCAGTTGGCAAAGAACATCTCCTCTGTAGAGCCATACCAGCTCTCGAAGTTAAACATTCCGCAATGGGCGATGAAGGCCTTAAACCGCCCGTTGTGGTTTCCGGCCAGCCAATAAACCGAGAAGCCCCCGTAGCTTGCGCCCACAGCTCCCAGGCGGTTCTCATCCACAAAGGGCTCAGCCGCAACGGCATCGATGGCACTAAAATAATCTTTCATATTTTGCCCGCCGTAATCCTGGCTGATCTGGTCGTTCCACTCCTGTCCGAAAGTTGGCAGGCCACGACGGTTGGGGGCCACGACAATATAATCGTGGGCAGCCATGATCTGGAAGTTCCAGCGGTAGGAGAAATACTGGCTCACGGCACTCTGGGGGCCACCTCCGCAATACAACAGGGCGGGATATTTCTTATTGGGATCGAAGTTGGGAGGGTAGATAACATAAACAAGCATATCCTTATCGTCGGTAGTTTTCACCCAGCGTTCTTCCACACGGCCCATCTCCAGGCGGTCAAGTACTTCGGCATTCACAGCGGTAATGGCTTGTTGGGTGGTACCCCTGCGGCCTTCCTCCACGCGATAGATCTCGGTGGGCATCGACATGCTCATGCGCTGGGCAACGAGGTAATTCCCTGCCAGGGCAACAGATTGATAATCGTGCATCCCTGTAGTGATCTGGTCGATGCGACCATTGCCCATATCCAGGGAGTATAGCTGATAGGTGGCATTAACCCCACTCAGAAAATAAAGCCTTCTGCTGTCAGCTGACCATACGAGGTGGTCGGAGCTCTGGTCAAAGCCTTCTGAATAATCACGCCAGTTGCCTGTTTGGAAGTCCATGACCAGGATGCGGTTTTTATCGGCCTCAAAGCCGGGCCGCTCCATGCTTTCCCAAGCCATGTAACGGCCATCGGGCGAGAAGACCGGGTTTTTATCATAACCGGGATTAAACTCGGTAAGGTTTTTAGTCTGCCCCCCGGCCAGTTCATAAAGGTAAATATCGGTGTTTGTGCTCACGGCCCATTCCTTGCCTTCCAGTTTTTTGCAGGTGTAGGCCAGGGCTTTGCCGTCGTGAGTCCAGGCAATCTGCTCGTTGCCACCAAAGGGTGCCACGGGGGAGTCATAAGGTTGCCCTTCCATAATGTCCCAATGACGGCCAATCATCCCATCCATATATGGGGCTACGAAGATGTGGCTGTAGTTCTCATCCGACCAGCCATTCCAATGCCTGTACATCAGGTCATCATAAACCAAGGCATCTGCTTGCGGGAGGTCTGGATGCAGGTCATGAACCGTTGGCATCATCTTCACTTCTTTGGTAAAGAAGATGTGCTTCATATCAGGTGCATAGCCAAATCCTGTGATGCCACCTGCAATTTCGGTCAGTTTAACCTGGTTACTGCCATCAGGTTCCATTTCCCAAAGCTGGCCTTCACGAATAAAGCCGATTTTTCTGCCGTCGGGGCGCCAAACACCATTGGCCTCGCTGGCTTCTGTGCGAGTGAGGCTACGAGGCTGGCCGCCTTCAACCGCCACCACAAAAAGGTCACGAGAGCCCCTGTTGGTTTCAATGTCATAGGAAGTCACCCCATAAAGCACCTGCGTGCCGTCGGGCGAGATCTGCACATCGCTGATGCGGTTCAGTTCCCACAAGTTCTCGGGGATCATGGCTTTGCGCTGAGCTGGCAGCGCGATGGAAATGGCCAGCACCAAGCTGGCCAGTAAAAACAATCTTTTCATGTTGTTCTGGTTTTATGTTTAGCTTTCAAGAAGACAAGATTCTGGGCGTAAAAATAGCAATATAATAATGGTCGGGGAAAGATAATTTTTGAAAAACTTAAGGAAAGGAGATCAGGCAGATGGACTTTCCATTTGTTCACGCTTCCTGCGCAATAATCCGCCTAGGGTGTCAATCAGTCCAAAATAACTCAGCAGAATCAGGATATGAATGTAATGGTGAAAGAAGATCATGGAAACATACACCAGTGCCAGGAGCAGGAAATAGCTCCAACGCTCAAGCAGAAAAACCCAAATTCGCTGCAGAAGAGTCTTGCCTTCAGGCAGGTCCATATGGTGAAAGAAAATATGGTAGGTACAAAAGAAAAACACTACAAAAAGCAGGAGCAAATATCCCCTTGAGATAATATTATCGCCCTGACGAAGGGATTCAAGGATATTGATCAGCACAATAGGTCCCGCAGCAAATGCCGAGATGGTTTGATGCAAATCATAAACCCCTTCAATATCTCCGATAACCACCACCTGCCCTTCTCCCAGAAAATAATCCTCGAAAAGGCCCAGATGAATGTAGCTGAGGCCTTCCACAAAATCAGACTGCACGTACCTGAATTCAGGGATAACTGTATTTATCACCCAGCGCCCATCCAGGGTATAATAGGGAATGAACCACCATTTTTTCCTTTCCATGGATTTTCCTGAGATGTTTTCATAGGCCAGTAATGGCACTTGTTTATAATGCTCATACATGATGAAACTGTATTTCAGGAATTGCTCATTGAGATAAGAGGATCGATATTGAGAAAGTCCTGACTTACCCTCAAACACAGGGGTCACCAGGGCTTTTTCCTGGTCGTTGTAAAAGGCAGGCATGGCAAATTTGCCTTTTGCAGAAAGGCTTCTTATGACCTCCTGCAACAGGCTGTCGGCTTGTGAGTCGGCTGAGGGAAGTTCAAAAAACACATCGCAGATCACAAAGGCGATGCGGTCTGAATTCACATCCAGGATCCTGAGTTTCTCCGCAAGAAGCCTGCGGTCTGTTATTACGGTATTGATGGTATTGTCATTGTCCAGTGGCAGCAGGGCATTGTTTTTAGAGGTATTGATTACGAGGTAACGGTCTGAAACATTGTCCGGAGGTGGTTTATTTAAGATCACATCATTTACAAAAGCCCGCATGTTCATATGGTCGTTCATGAAGCCAAATCCGTCCATTACATTCACATATCCAAGCCAAAGCATCACCAGGGCAATCAGCCAGATGGAATGCACCGCTGAGAGGATGGCATGCTTCCCCTTCATACCGGGAAATAAAAAGAAAATGAACCTATTGAGAGAAATTTTCAGTTTACCCCAAAATTGAGGTAGCCTTGTTTTCTTGCTTTTCCCTGGATGTGCCTTTTGAGCCATATAGAAGAAAAAATGGAGGTTTAACGAATCAGTTCAAATCCTGCCCAAAGACTGGGCTGATCTGGATACTGGCTTTTCATATCCTGCCTGGCTTTAAAAAAAGCCCCTTCAATGGAATGACTATTTACCAGGTAGCCATAAAAAAGTGTCATGAGCTCCATGGTCTCAAAGTCGGGCACTTCCCAAAGGGAAACGATAAGATTCTCCACACCAGCCATAAACAAGGCCCGCTGAAGACCAAACACCCCTTCATTTCCCCTGATGTCGCCCAGCCCGGTTTCACAGGCGGAGAGCACCACCAGTCGGGTTCCATCCAAATTCATGTTCGACAGTTCATAGGCTGTCAGGATACCATCTTCAATCCCTGCTGGGGGTACTCCCCTTGCCCAGGTCTGGTTGGCCCCCGAGAACAGCAGTCCACTGCGTAGCAAGGGATGATCAGCCATGCTAAAGACCTCATTGGTACGGGCATCCAACGTTCCGCGATGGAGGTTATCATGATCCTTTGGTGGGAAACTAAAGCCATGGCTGGCAACGTGGATTATTGAAGGGGACCTTCCCTCAAGGGCCTTAAACGACTCTTCGGTGGCTTGCTTCCCTGTGAAAGCATGAGAGCGAAGGTTCTGCCCCGCCAATAGATTGCTGATCTGTTCCACCTCGGCGAGGGTGCCAGGAAGGTAACTCCAGTCCGCTCCCCGCAAACTCCTGTTTCCACCCGGGATGGTATTTTCAGCCATGGTTTCGGGATTGTAGTTCCTCGCCAGGTGGGCCAGGGTGGTTGCATCTGTATTGTAATCAATGCCCCCGAAGAAAAACCCAGTTTCTCCATTAAAGTCCGGGGGTTGGGCCATTAAATTACGCGTTGATGCCAGGTTGTGAAGCTCAAAACGGTCGGAAAGGACTTGTCCACCTGGCAAGTGAATGGCAGAAAAGGAAAAACGATGCAACAACCCAGTAGGAGAAAAATAAATTACCTTAACTCCTTCCAACAGAGGCAGCATGGGTTCAATGATCAGATTGAAAAGACTTTCATTGCCCGGGGCGTACAATTGATCGGGATGCTGCAGTGCCAAGGGATTCAATTCATTGCCCACCGTCAGAAATACCATTCGTGGGTATTCATATTCAGGCCGCAACAACAGACCGCAATAGAAAATGGAATCTGTTTCTCTGACCCCATCATAATAGTTAAAACTAAGAAACTCCAGGGCTGCCTCATTGGGTCTCAAGGCATTTCTTACCTGAAGAAAGGCATCCTCTTCAGCCAGCAGCGTATTGATAGGTGTACCCAGACTTATCAGGCGCTGCTTCATTTGTTTCTGAATGTCATCCAGCTCCTGCTCAAGACCTGCAGGGTCCTGGGTGCGCTGTGGGGCCGGCATTGCATAGATGGCCTCCATTTCTGCCCGCACCTGCCGCTGACGTTCATTAAGCCGTTGTAACTCATTATCGTTACTATCCTCAACTGCTTCCTGCATTTTTTTTGAAGACTGCAAAAGCAAACCCTTTAAAAAAAGTTGATTGTCATAAGCCCTGCCTCCTAGCTCAGGAAACGCACCTGTCAACCTGTAATACATTGAATGATATGCATCAAAGTACCTGGTAATATTATTGTTTATGTAGGCCTCCATTTCCCTTTCTGACCAAATCAGGAGGTTATGGTCAACTAGTTCTATTATTTCCTGGTTACTTTCAATTGCCCTTGTTTTCCCCAGGATCAGATTGCCTGCACCCTCAAGATACACGGATTGATTGTGTTTTTTGGTAAGAAAATCAGGGTGGTGTCCATCACCAATGGAAACCTGGGCATTCATGGCTTTCTCATTCCACTGAAGGGCGCTTTCAAAATCTCCAGTTTTGGCATATACCATTGAAAGGTTACCCATAACGTTTGCATACTCCCTCAAATGGGTATAACCTGAATCTTCAAAAACCTCAATGGCTTCCAAATAGTTTACCTCTGCTTTTTCAAGTTCACCCTTGTACCAATAAATTGTTGCCAGGGTGCCCATGCCCGTGGCATAATCAGGCTCATGTATACCGCCCCTGGGTGCTGATACCTGGCTCCTTAAAAGGTAGTCCTCAGCTAAGTCATAATCGCCTTCAAACATGGCTACTCCACCCAGAATACTTAAGCCCGAGGCATAAACATCAAGGTCGGTTTTCCCGATCTGTTCAAGCAGGGTCATGCCTTCTGCCACATACGATCTGGCCTTTCCAAGGTTATACATTTTGGTATAAACCATGGCAAGGTTTATCAGCGCAGAGCCGATCTCTTCTTCTTTGCCCGAACGTGAGTCTTTCATGGCCTCCAGGTATTCTAAAAAATACCTTTCTGCGGTATCATATTCACCCACCATTGAATACAATGACCCCAGGACATTGACCATGTCGAGGTATGCTCCCTTTTGTTTTCCCAGGAAAAGAAGTGAATAGCCTCTGGGCATATTTTGCATCGCATCTTTCAGACGCTCGGCAGCAGGAATCATTTTATTCCACTCAAGCGTTTCTGTATAGTATTGAAGAAGCTGACTATCAATATTCAATTTATCAGAAAAACTTTCAATCGCATTATTCTCAAGCAATTCAACATACAATGGCTCGCCTTCCTTTTTATACCCTTTATTCCAAAATTGATCGGCGAAAATTTTTATTATCTCAAAATATTCCTTTGATGCCGCGCCATGCTTTAGCTTAACTAAAGGCACACTTTTAAGATAGCTTTTCAACGCTTCCTGCTCACGGCCTTCATTCCAGTAAGCATCACCCAAATGGATATATATTGTTGCCATTTGCTCGTGCTCTTCGCCTAGTTCATTCTTTACCAGGCCTGCAAAGGTTTCAAGGTAAGGGATTGCCCGCATATAATCATTTTGCTCTTTATACTTTTCATAAATACGGGTTAGTATGGTTGAAAAACCACTTCGTAAAGGATCCGGCAAAGCCGAATAAACACTGAGTGCCTTTGAGTAATATTCTTCAGCCTGGCCAGGCTTGTTAAAATCGTGATAAAGCAAACCCAGGTAATAATACATATACCCTGCACGGTTTGTATTCCCGATTTCTTCAAGTATACTGGTAGCTGCCAAATAGAATTTTTCGGTATTCACAAAATCCTTGAGGGTTTCCAGATAATTGTCGCCTATCCGCTCCAGGCAGACGGAGGTAGCAAGTGAAACTTCGAGGTTAATGTCCAGGGCCTGGTTCAGATAATCAACAATCCTTTGTGCAGGCCATTGCTTATTGAATTGTGTAATATTTTGCGTTTGAACCCAATGCGTAAGGGGCTGGCCATTCTTGTAATACATGGCATTATTGATGGTACCCTCACCATCATAGGCCACCCTCATCCCATCGCTTTTGCCCTGGGCTGATGCCATAAGGGGAAGGAGCAAAACAAAAAGTAAGACTGAAACGATACTTTTTCTCATACCCCGCTGTTTATTGCCCTTCAAAGGCTTGATCAATCTTATCCAGGAGCCAGTTGCTGGCTTCCTCTGAGGAATAAATCCCAAAGGTTCTTTGAATCTGGCGCTCGCTAACCATCCTGGGGACTAACAAATGGAATATCGCTTCCTTATCCATCACCATTCCATCAAATTGGGCAGAGGCAAAAAAGGAAAGGATATCATCCAGAAAATAAAGTTGGAATGGTGCAATTTCATCTTCCAGTTTAGTCTCTTGGCCTGTATCACTATTCACCAGGAATAATTTCAGGTCTTTAGTTTCAAATGAATTCTGTAAACCTTCCCCATCAGACCCCCGCCCACCAAACAAATGCCTGCGGGTAAGAAAAAGAGAATCATTATGCCCTATGACGCTTTCAAAAAGCGCTCCATCAAAATCGTACCGGGCAACCAGTTGAACCGGTCCTGAAAATCGGTATTTATCCAACCCTGCGCACAGAACGGTGTCCTCAGTTAGGAGTACCAGGGCTGACTCACCGGGATTGAACGCCCTCTGAAATTCAAAGTCACTGCGAATAAATTTTACTCCACGGGTAGCCAGCATCAGGTCACGTCCGGGATTGGCAGCCTGGGCCGGGATTACAACGATCTTTCGCCTGCTGGCATCCAGTAATTGAAGGAAGTCCTGGCCGCTCCCAAAGTCCATCCGGGCAAATTCTCCCCGCATATTTAATGCATCGCTCAGATCTGAAAGCTCGAGCTTGTCACCACGCTTTAATTCCTGCCCATTATAAGTCACCTTTCCCCTGACCATCACCACCTCATAGGGAAACTGGGCAAAACCATTGACTGCACTGTTAAGCATTATGAACTGGAAAACCAACAAAAAGAATCCCCTTTTCATCACGATTGTAATTTTGGATCACCTTTAAAAAGCAACTATTGCGCGTCGAACAAACCAAATGTACTAATTAATAAAAATAAGCATCGAAATTAAGCGGGAAATTCCGAAACAATACGTCTAATTTAAATCCATTCTAAATAAAAAAAGGGCCAGAAAGGCCCCTTCAAAGACATCTCAGAAAAGAACCCTATACAGTCTCTTTAACTGCTTCGCGAATCTTTGTTTCAATCTCCTCAGATAGTTCGGGATTGTCGAGCAGCAATTGTTTCACGGCATCCCTGCCCTGCCCCAGCTTGGTCTCTCCATAGCTGAACCACGAACCCGACTTTTTGACGATGTTATGATCGACGGCCAGGTCCACTATCTCACCAACCTTCGAGATGCCCAGCCCGAAAATGATATCAAATTCAGCCTGGCGGAATGGCGGGGCGAGTTTATTTTTCACCACCTTCACCCGGGTACGGTTACCTACGGCACTATCGCCTTCCTTGATCTGGGAAATGCGTCGGATATCCAGACGAACGGAAGAATAAAACTTCAAGGCATTACCCCCTGTGGTCGTCTCAGGATTGCCAAACATCACCCCAATCTTCTCGCGAAGCTGGTTGATAAAGATGCAGCAGCAGCCTGTCTTGTTGATGGTACCCGTAAGCTTGCGCAAGGCCTGCGACATCAGCCTGGCCTGCAATCCCATCTTAGAGTCACCCATTTCGCCTTCTATCTCTGCCTTAGGCGTCAGGGCTGCCACCGAGTCGATGACAATGATGTCAATGGCCCCCGACCGGATCAGGTTCTCTGCAATCTCCAAAGCCTGTTCCCCGTTGTCGGGCTGGCTCACCAGCAGGTTCTCAATGTCTACGCCCAGTCTCTTGGCGTAGTTGCTGTCGAAGGCATTTTCTGCATCAATAAAGGCGGCAATACCCCCGGCCTTTTGTGCTTCCGCAATAGCGTGAATAGCCAAAGTGGTCTTACCCGAAGATTCGGGACCATAGATCTCCACCACGCGTCCTCGCGGCAGTCCGCCTGTGCCCAGGGCAAGGTCCAGGGTCAGTGAGCCCGTGCTGATGGCTTCTACAGGAACTACGGCCGAGTCACCAAGCTTCATTATGGTGCCCTTGCCATACGACTTCTCAATCTTATCCAGCGTCAACTGCAAAGCTTTCAGCTTCTCGGCGTTTACGCTTTTTTCTTTTTCTTTACTCATACAAATGATTATATTTCAATACGTTAATGCAATTATTCCTAACTTTCAAATATATTAATTTTTTTCCTTTTACGAAACTTTTTTTCTTTTACGGCCTTTTTAAATGGACCAGCTTTTTGGTCTCAAAAAAGGCTTCCTTAAACCACTGGCTTAAATCAAACACCTTGTTCTGCCACATAATCTGCTCAAGCTCCGCATCAAAATCGCCCCCTTTCAGGTAAAGGATTCCATTGGGGAGGGGGTGACTTCTGCCGGGTTTTATCAGATGTTTCACCCAAGCGGAAAATACGGGGAGGGAAGTCACAGCCCTGCTCACCACAAAGTCGAATTGTTCATCGATGGTTTCTGCGCGCATCTGGCGAGCCTTAACATTCTCTAGCCCCAGGGCATCGACCACTTCTTCCACCACAAGGATCTTTTTACCAATGCTGTCCACCAGCAAAAACTCGGTATCAGGGAAAAAGATGGCAAGGGGAATCCCCGGGAAACCGCCCCCTGTCCCTACATCAAGCACCTTTGTGCCCGGGAGAAAGTTGATTACCTTGGCTATTCCAAGCGAATGGAGCACATGGTGGACATAAAAATGATCCATATCCTTGCGCGAGATCACATTGATCTTGTTGTTCCATCCCACATACAATGACAGCAAGGCTGCAAAGCGCTCATATTGAACATCTTTCAGTTCAGAAAAATATTTCCTGATGACTTCCATTTCCTTCCCCTGCTTGTCAGGATTCCTGACATTACGTTTGTCACAAAGCTAATGAAAGCTGCTCATCCTGTAACATATGAAAAATAATTTTTTCATTGAAACGTTTTTGTGGAGAATAGCGTATCATTACTAAACCTCAATTGATCAATCCATGCGATATTCATCAAAAGCCGTGTTGAAGAAGCTTTTTCTGTTTACCGTAGTATTTTGCCTGTTGTTCCATGTCCATGCCGAAGCCCAGCGGAGCATGACCCGAGAAGAATATATTGCAACCTACCGTGACATTGCCATCGAAGAAATGCGCCGCAACGGCATTCCTGCCAGCATTAAGCTGGCCCAGGGCATCCTCGAGTCGGGCTTTGGCAACAGCGAGCTGGCGCGGGTGGCCAACAACCACTTTGGCATCAAGTGCAATGGCTGGAACGGCCGGACCATGCTGCAGGATGATGACCGCAAAAACGAATGTTTCCGAGCCTACAACAGCGCCACGGAGTCCTTCCGCGACCATTCTCAGTTTCTGCGCACCCGCCCTTGGTATGCCTCCCTGTTTGAACTCAACCCCACCGACTACAAAGCCTGGGCTCACGGGCTGCGTCGCGCAGGCTATGCCACCAACCCCAGGTACGCCCAGCTCCTGATCCGCGTCATTGAAGAAAACAATCTGTCACAATACGACCAGATGGCCATCGCCATGGTTGGCGAACTTCCTGAATTGCCTAACCTGCGCACTGTAGGAAGCCGTCCCGCAAGCCCCGCACCCACCCAGACCGTTGAAGACTTTGCCCCTGTTTCATTTGAAACCTACCGCGTGGTGAAAACCAACAACCGCATCAAATACGTGGAAGCACGTCCCGGCGACACCCCTGAGAGCCTTGCACAAGAACTGGACATGCGCCCCTGGCAGATCATCCGCTACAACGAAATGCAGGAAAGCCAGCAAATCAGGCCGGGGCAGATCGTTTACCTTCAACCCAAACGCAAGAAGGGCGTGAAAGCTGTCCACATTGCACAACCCGGCGAGACCATGTACGACATCTCCCAGCAATACGGCATCCTGCTCGATCATTTGCTCAGCCGCAACCAAATGGAGCTATGGCAGCAACCCACCGTGGGCCAGAGAATCCTTCTTAGGGGAAGGGCAAAATAAATTCACCCTTTTGAAAAAGCGCTTCAAGCGCTATTTTTTATTTCCTTTGCAGGGCAATCTGAAATCCTTATGCTTGAAATTCTCGTTTTAATGGCCCTTGGGATGCTGGTGGGATATATCCTTCGCGGGAAACAAAAAGCCATTTCCGGAATAGAAAAAGCCATCCTGTGGAGTATTTTCCTGCTTTTATTCTTTCTTGGTCTATCCATTGGAGGCAACGAAGTAATTATGGCCAGCCTGCCCTCGCTGGGCCTCAACGCCCTGATCATCACCCTGGGTGGGGTAGCCGGTAGCATTATTGCAGCCTGGGCTTTATGGAAACTGGTCTTTAAAAAAGTCAGGAGGGAAGAATGAGGACCAGCCTGATCATCCTTTTGTTCTTCGTGGCAGGCCTGCTGGCAGGGCTCTTCGGGGTTTTTCCCGAAAGCCTCAATGGAAAGGACCTGAGCACCTGGGCCCTTTACCTGCTGATGTTCCTGGTGGGCATCAGCATTGGGATCGATCATCGCGCCCTCGATGCCCTGAAGTCGCACGGATTTAAGTTATTCCTGGTCCCCCTTACGACCATTATTGGCACCTTTGCAGGCGTGGCTGCCACCCATCTGGCCACCACCAACCTGCTGTTTGGCGAGAGCCTGGCCGTGGGCGCAGGGTTTGGTTATTACAGCCTGTCGAGCATTATCATCGGCGAACTGCACAGCGAAGCCCTGGGTGTCACTGCCCTGCTAGCCAATGTGATGCGCGAGATCATCACCCTGCTGATGGCGCCCTTCTTCATGGTCTGGTTCGGAAACCTTGCCCCCATTACCGCCGGAGGCGCCACAAGCATGGACACCACCCTGCCCATCATTACCCGTGCATCAGGCAACGACTTCGCCATAGTTTCTCTCTTCCATGGAATGATGCTTACCATACTGGTGCCCTTTCTGGTGACCTTAATCATTTCCTTGCTATCCCCTTAGAAACGATACCCAGATCCAGCCCTTTTTATCAGCGACCTTCCCCGGAAAGAATTGCCCTGGTTCAGATCTGCTACGAACGCCCCATCTTCACGGATGTTCCAGTATTCCATCCCTGCTTCTTCGCAGGCCTTCTCCCAGCGCCGGCTGATCCAGGTATAGTTCGATCCATCGACGATGACAAGGTCGGGATGCAAGCATTCCAGTACCTTCATTGGGTCGTGAAGGGGGCTGAGGCTGACGACCAGGTAATCGATCGGGAAAACCGGTTGTGGGAGCTCTTTCGGACAGTCTGGTTCGAGCAAAAACATATGCTTTTCCCCAAAACGAATGAATGATCCCTTTCGGGAAAAATGATTCTCTGATACAAGAATGGAGTCCTTTCCGGAAGCCCTTACTGAGTTGACAGACTGCACCCCAAGCCTCAAGCGGTTTCCTTCCGTCTGATATCCAATTTGTCCATCAACCACTTCCGGGTCACCACATAGCACACATACCGCACGCTTACCCTGGATGAAGTCGATGGCTCCGGCCCTGTTTAAGGCATATACCACCAGGCCCTGCTGCTGCAGGTTACGGATGCTGCGAACAGAAAAGGATGTCATCGCCAGCAGCAACGACATCAAGGCCAGCGGCAGCATTTTCCTGCTGCCCTCCACCACGAAAAGGCCCAGGAAAAGCAGCACCAAAAACAAGCCCATCACTTCAGGCAGGCTGATGTATACCCCGCTCAGGGTGGAGTAAGGCAGGCCTTCAATAAAATGCACTGAGCGGTGCATAATAAAAACCAGTCCATAAAGTGCTTTCCCCATGAGAAAACCCAATCCAGGGATCACCGAGAACAAAAGTGCGCCCAGGGCCGCATAGATAATAAGCCCCGCCAGGGGCACAACAACCAGGTTGGTGAAAAGAAAATAATTGGGAAATTGGTGGAAGTAATACAGGCTTAGGGGGCCAGTGGCCAGCTGTGCGGCCAGCGACACACATACCAAGGCCCAGGCCTTATCAAGCAAAAAATTCCCGAAAGTGACAAGCTGGTAAAAGACGGGCTGCAGGGCCACAATGCTGAGTACCGCCAGGTAGGACATCTGAAACCCCACCCGGGTGATGATCCAGGGATCAATGACCATCAGCAGCAGGGCTGATGCCGCCAGATTGTTATAAATGCTGGTTGGCCTCCCCATACCCTGCCCCAGGGCCACAAAGCTGAACATAAGGGTGGCGCGCAGCACCGAAGGAGAAAAACCGGTAATGGCAGCATAAAACCATAAAACAAATATCACCAGGCCAGTCTGAACGATCCTTCCCCTTCGGAACCTGCTCAGAAATCCCAGCAAAAACCACATCACCAGGTAAATAATCCCCACATGCAGGCCCGAAACACAGAGCACGTGCATGGCGCCTGCCCCGGCAAATTCACGCTGCAGGTCTACATCCAGAAAATCGCGGTAGCCCAGCACCAAGGCTGTCACCACAGCGAACTCCTTCCCCCCCAACCCACTTTTCCTAAAGCTTTCTATCGCCCGTTCACGCAAGGCCAGCGCCCAATGAAGGATCAGGTTGCCTTTGTTATCTCCTGTCTTTTCCCAGCTCCCTGATGCCCGCCAGGCCTGATGGTAAATGTTGCCCATGGCCAGGAAGCGCTTGTAATTAAACTCGCCCGGATTTCGGGGCGCCTCCACCTCATGGAAATTATTCGCCACCAAAAGATAATCGCCATAGCGCAAGCCTGCTGCCAAACTGTCCTTTTCGAGGTAAAGCATGAGCCTGCCCTTTACCCGCCTTTCGGTGCTGTCGCCCAACAAGCACCCGGCCTCAGCAATGACCTGATACGAATTCGCCTTTTCTGAAACTGGCTCTCTTACCTGCAGAAGCAAGGTTCCACCAGCCTCCCCATAATGGCTGAAATGATCGGAACGGGATATCTGTCGGTGGTTTTGAGATAAATGAAAACCCGTCGTGAACAAAATTAGGAATGTCCAGGCCCCGAAGACCCACCGTCCCGAAAAAACAGAAGAAAAGACCTTGCGGGCAAGGATCCCAAAGATGCAAAAAAGAAGATAGGTATATAAGAATGTTTTTGCGGGGACAAAAAAGTTGGCCGTCAGATGGGTAATGATTCCGGCAGCCAGGGGCACGATCAGCCGGGCCAGGGGGATATGTGCTCCCGCACTCATCTCTTGCTGTAAATGTAAGGCGTTTTTACATTCCCCGCAAGGGTATCATCAATTGATGCTCAGGAATTTGCCTGAAGGAATTCTATTAGTTCGGAAGCTGCCAATTCGCTGGCGCCTCTCCCTCCCAGAACCTTGCGCAGAGACCGGTAACCTTCTTTCATGCGGTCCACGTAATCTTCATCGCTAAGCAGACGGTTTAGTTCCTGCTTCAGGTCTTTGAAGTTAAAGTCATCCTGGATCATTTCCCGAACAAGGGACCGATCCATCACCAGGTTTACCAGGGAGATGTACTTCACCTTAACCAGCTGACGGGCAATGAGGTAGGAAATTAAGCCGGCACGGTAACATACAGCTTGAGGCACCCCAAACAAGGCCGTTTCAAGGGTTGCAGTCCCCGAGGTGACCAGTGCCGCTTTTGCGTGGGCCAGCAGACGGTAAGTCTGTCCGAAAATCGTTGTCACTTCGGTCCCGGCGGTCAGTTCACTGTAATAACTTTCAGGATGTGCCCTCACCCCTGCCACCACAAACTGATGGTTGGGAAAATACGGGGCAAGGGATGCCATCAGCTTCAGGGAAGCCTTTAGTTCCTGCCTGCGGCTGCCGGGCAGCAGGGCAACAATGGGGCGTTCATCCAGCGTATTCTCCCTGAGGAAATTTTCCATGCTGTCCTCAAGGGTGTATTCCTCCAGGGCATCGAGCAGGGGGTGACCCACATAGGAGACATCTACCCCGAAACGCTCGTAAAAGGGTTTTTCAAAAGGCAGGATCACCAGCATCCTGTCCACATCACGGCGAATCTGCTTCACGCGCGACTGCTTCCAGGCCCATATTTGCGGGGAAATATAATACACCACCTTGATGCCATGTGCCCTGGCATACTTGGCCATCCTGAGGTTAAAGCCCGGGTAATCTATCAGGATCAGCACGTCGGGCTTCCAGTCAAGCAGGTCCTTTTTGCACAAGGCAATATTACTGAGGATGGTGCGTAGGTTCAGCAGCACCTCCACAAAGCCCATAAAAGCCAGCTCGTTGATATGTTTAACCGGCTCCCCCCCCTGGGCCAGCATGCGGTCGCCTCCCCATATTCGGAAGCGGGCATCTGCATCACGCCGTTTCAGCGCCCCCATCAGGTTGCTGCCGTGCAAATCGCCTGAAGCCTCTCCTGCAATGATGTAATACTTCATGTGATGCACTGACTGGTTTTACATGAAGATAAATATCGAGAGGAAATACAGGAAGGTGATCAGGATGATCCCGCGGCCTGCTCGGTCATACTTCAGCTTCACCATATAATACCTGAAAGCAATCAGGTTGGCTGCAATGCCCACCAGGCCCGGCACCTGCGGGTTTGGAGGATAAAGAAGGCCCTGCGTCCTGCCCCAGAGACTCAGGGCAAGGATCGTCAGCCCGTAAAACACCAGCGGAAGCAGAAGTCCAATAAGGATTCCCAGGGTCCAGTCGTCTTTTTTAAACATCGAATTTCCAGTTTTTTATCTCGGGAATGATTTGATGCGCGGTGAAGTCAAATTGCGTAGGCACCAGCGAGATGTAATTGGTGGCCAGGGCCCACTCATCGGTTTCATTGCTGTTTTCATGCAGCTCAAAGCGCCCCGTGAGCCAGAAGTAATCGCGCCCCCTGGGGTCTTTGCGGTGGTCAAATTCTTCGTCCCAGTTGGCGTGGGCCTGGCGACACACCCTGACCCCCCTGATCTGGTCCTCGGGCACGGCAGGGATGTTCACATTGAGGCAGATGCCCGAGGGAAGTCCATTTTTCAGCACGTTGCGGGCAATCTCCTGAATAAACTTTTTAGCAGGCAAAAAATCGGCGTCAAAGCGATAGTCTAACAGCGAGAAGCCGATGGAAGGGATGCCTTCCATGGCCCCTTCAATGGTTGCCGACATGGTGCCGCTGTAGATGACATTGATTGAAGAGTTGGAGCCGTGGTTGATGCCCGACACCAGCAGGTCTGGCTTGCGGTGCAACACCTTGTTGACAGCGATCTTCACACAGTCCACGGGGGTGCCGCTGCAACTAAATTCCATGTGATCGCCATCCACACTGATTTTTTCAAGGCGCAGGGGCTTTTCAAGGGTCACCGCATGCCCCATGCCGCTCTGCGGGCGGTCGGGGGCCACTACTACCACCTCGCCCAATTCAAGCATAAAATGCACCAGGTTCCTGATGCCGGGGGCCATCACCCCATCGTCGTTGGTTACTAAAATAACAGGTTTTTGCATGTATATAATTTTCTATTGCAAAGCTAATCAAAAAGGGATGTTTTTCCATTCAAAATCCGCCCTGGCGTCCGGCGAAATCTAAACCCGGGTAACCCCGCCCGAAACGATGAACTTCATGGCCTCGGCAGAAGGGATATCCAGCGGGCTCACCTGGTCGGCAGGCACAAGGAACAACTCGCCCGAAAAGTTGTAGGAATGGGGCATATACACCGCCACAATCGCCTTGCCAAGGCCCAGGGCCGAAAGGTCTTCTTCCGTAAGGAAGCCCATCTTCATCAACTGGTTCTCCCTGTTCATCACCACCAGCACCGGGCGCGTAAACTTCTTTTTCTTGCCCATAAAGGCTGACATCAGGTCCTGCATGGAAGAATACAGGATCCGCACCAGCGGCACCCGGTCAAGCAGACGTGCAACCAGTTTCGATAGCCGCGTTCGGATCAGCAGGGAACCCACCGCCCCTGCCAGGGTAATAAAGGCCAGCACGATCAGAAGTCCCAGGCCGGGGATCTTAAGGGGGATCAGGCCATCGAAAAAAACAAGCACCCGCCAGATCACATACAGGGTAATGGAAATTGGGGCCACCAACAGCAAGCCCTGAAAAAAGAAACCCAGGATCTTACGGAAAAGACTTCGGGATGCAGAGGGTTGTGATTCCATAGTGTGTATTTTTTACGCAAAGGTAAGCCTGAAACCCAGACAGCCCCTGGTGGGTTTAACGATTTTTAACGCCGGTCAAAATGGCAGGTTTAAGGCTATGGCCTGTTTTTTGACTAATTTTGGGCAGTAAAATTCTGACAAGTAATCCTTTAAAAACAAATCAATATGCCGGGAATTTATATTTTATTCTTTGTCTTCATGGTGCTGAGCTACCTGGTGTCGGCCCGTCTGCAGTCACGTTTCAAAAAATATTCGAAGGTGGGCCTTCGCTCAGGGCTTTCGGGCCGTGAGGTAGCCGAAAAGATGCTTCGCGAAAGCGGCGTAGAGGGCGTAAGGGTAATCTCCACCCCTGGACGACTGACCGACCACTACAACCCCCTCGACAAGACCGTAAACCTCAGCCCCGAGGTGTATAACGGGCGCAGTGTGGCCGCCGCCGCCGTGGCAGCCCACGAATGCGGGCACGCCGTACAACACGACAGGGCCTATGCCTTCCTGAAGATGCGCTCAAGCCTGGTGCCCATCATCAGCTTCAGTTCAAAATACATGCAGTGGGTGTTGCTGGCAGGAATCCTCCTGATCGAAACCTTCCCGGCCATTATGCTGGCAGGCATCATTATGTTTGCCCTCACCACCCTCTTCAGCTTTGTCACCCTGCCCGTCGAATTCGATGCCACCAGCCGTGCACTAGTCTGGCTCAGCGATTCGGGCATGACAGTGGGTGAAGAACACACCCAGGCCAAGGACGCCCTCAAGTGGGCCGCCCTCACCTATGTGGTAGCAGCCCTGGCTTCCCTGGGGACCCTGCTCTATTACATCATGATCTATTCCAGGAGAAACTGATCCCAATTTTCTGGAAGACACAAGCCGCCCCGGGTGCAAGCCTTGGGCGGTTTTTTTTTATCCTCATTACTTATATGATTGATAATTAAGCCAAAATCAGTCCTGGGCCCTCCCACCAAGCTGCCAGGGTGGTGTGCAGTCATTACAGATCAGAGGCCGGCATGAACATGGTACGAGCATGGTACGAGCATGGTGTCACCATTATATTTTATTTTACAATAAAGATTAATATTTTTCAAACAAAAATTAAATTTCTTAAGAATATTAACAAAATTAGTTTAATTGTAAAATCTTATTCTTTTGTCAGCATATTTTATTCTTCTGATTATTTTTCTTATTCAACCACCAAATCTGGGAATAGGGCAGGTGGATCCATTTCACTTCAGGAACCTTCCGGAAAAAGAAAAAAAGGAATAGCCCTATGCCAATCATTGGCTGCCTGACCCTCCTGAAAGGAAAAATAAATTCGTTGGAAAAAATAATTTTTATAAATTGGCCCGTTTTTCGGTATGAATGCATAACCCTCCAGGCACCGGAAGGGGATTGGGTTCATTCCGGAAACTATCATACTTGATTTCAATGCAACCATAAAACAAAACTTTAAGTATGCGCAGGGTTTTATTATCTCTTGTCTTAACTGCTTTTTTGTCAGGGCTTTTGGCCCAATCAGAGGGCCTTTTTCACACCCTGAGGGTTCACGTCGACCATTGGGACCCTTTGGCCGGGACCACCGAAATCCATTATGAATTCGGGGCTGCCTTTTCGCCTGGTAAGCCCACAATTTTTATCATTGCTGACGCCCAGCAATTCTATGTCCGCAAAGGAGCTGTGGCCAGGCTTCAGGCCACCCTGCTCGATTCAACATTCAATGTAGTAGGCATCATCGGGCGGAACTATAATGATGAGCTCAGGGATTTGGTTACCGACCCTTCCGGGGAGGTCGACTGGGTGAAGGCCCATAAGATCTTTTCCTGGCCGCAATATGTTAACGACATTGAGGAAGTCAGGAAAAAGGTGGTTGGACCTGAGGGCACCATCTTTCTCTACGGACAATCGGGCGGGGGATTGCTGATCCATCAGTACCTGAGTCTTTACGGCCGTCATGTGGATAAGGCCTTTACAGGAGCTTCCGTCAACTATTCACTGGATGCCAGGCTTGGGATCCAGCACGACAAGTTCTGGGAAGAAGTGGTCAGGGGAGAACACGGATTTGAAGGGAAAATGAAGACCCTACTGGAAAGCCCTTCTATTGACCGGGCCGACCTTGCGATGCTGTTTCAGCGCCAGCATTTCTTCGTAAACCCCGACAGCCTATGCCATGAAAGAAACCGCTTGCTTGAGGTGTTGCTGGAAGGCGACTCGGTCTCCATTGAAAGTTACATGGAGGTATATCAAATAAACGCGATCCGGGAAATGAATGCCACTTCTTTCGGGATCCCCATCCGGGTGCGGGTTTTTGAGTTCGTTTTCCCCCTGCTGGAGGATTTCAGGATAAGGGAAGACGCCTTATTTCCAAACACAGAAAATATGTACTTTTCGACCCTGCCTTTAATTGAGAAATACCGGGCAAATGAGATCCAGCCCCTTGAGATGTCCTTTGAGGATCTGCATGATATGAGCACCCGGGTATTTGTCCTGGCCGGCAGGTGGGACCACACCGCCGACTACCGTTCACAGATCGCGCTGGCCTCATCCTATCCAAAGCATGTCCTGTTTTTGGCCAATGACAACCATACCTTCAACACCCTAAAACAAGACGGGAAATACCAGGGCCTGATCATTTCCTTCTTCAACTCTGCAAACCTCAGGGAGATGAAAGAGCTTTTGAAAGGGGATTTTTTGAAATACCGTTGGGTGGAATAAAGGAAGCCGGGAAGCAGAAAAAGTGGGAGACCGCAGGAAGGAAGAAATATCCCCTTAACTGGATGGTCAGCCTAAAGTTTGAGCAGGGTGAGGATTTCAGTATAAACCCGCTCAACGGGCAGGCCCACCACATTGGGGTAGGAGCCTTCGATGTGGTGGATGCCCACATGTCCGATCCATTCCTGGATGCCATAGGCCCCGGCCTTGTCGAAGGGTTTGTAGTTCGTCACATAGTATTGGATCTCCTCTTCCGTGAGAAGCCGGAAGAACACGCGGGTAGTTTCATAGAACAGCCTTTCCTGCTTCTGATGGCGTAGACAGACCCCCGTGATCACCTCGTGGTCCTTGCCCGAGAGGCTGCGCAGCATTTCGACGGCGTGGGCATGATCGCCCGGCTTATTGATGATCTGGCCAGCGTCTACCACGATGGTGTCGGCTGCGATCACCACCGTCTTAGGCGATTTAAGTTCTTCATCAAATGCGATTGCCTTTTCGCGGCTGAGCCGAAGGGCGACCTCGTGGGGAGGCAGGCCGGGCGGGAATGTTTCGGAGGTAGGCTTGACCATCACCCTGAACGGAATTCCGGTCTGGGCGAGCAATTCCCGGCGCCGGGGCGATTGCGAGGCAAGGATAATATCGAAGGATTTCAGATTCTCGAAAAATTGCATCAGATCCCGATAAAGAAATATTGAACAATCATTGACAAAACCCCCGCCAGCATGATCAGTTTAAGGAATCGCTGGATGATCCTGAAATCTTGCACACCCAGGGCTTTGCTTGCGTGATAGAACACCACCATGAAGGGGATGGTTATCATGACCAGGAAATAGGACATGATTGTAAATCGTCCCTGGAGGGCCATATAAACCATATAAGCCACGATCGTAAGGATTGTAAGGCCCATGATTACCAGGACCACCTTGCGGGTTGTTTCGAGGCCCTTTACCACAGCCAGTGAACGGCAGCCTGTCTTCTTATCGCCAGCATGGTCTTCCAGATCCTTGATAATTTCGCGGCATAAGGAGGTCATAAAGGCGAAGAAGGAATAGAAACGGGCAAAGAAGTTGACCTCCATCATCTCAGGGCTGACGGCATACTGAAGGCTTGCCGCGCGGTATTCGACCAGCCACACCAGAAGGATGACCATAGCCGAAAGCAGGGCGATGGTGATGTTTCCCGTAAGGAAGCTGCGCTTGAATCGCACGCTGTAGAGCCAAAGAGCCATGGCCACCGCCAGGAAGATTAAAGCCAGGGGCCAGTACTGGATCTTCCAGGAGAGGTAAATCCCCAGCATAACGCCCAGGAAGTTGAGTACCGAGTGGATCAGGATGGTGGCGCGGCGCGTGATCAGACGGCCCACGATCACTTTGTCGGGCTTATTGATACGGTCGATCCTCAGGTCAAAATAATCATTGATGGCATAACCCGCGGCGCTGACCAGCATGGTGGCCAGCACCAGGAGGAGGAAGTCGGTCTGTGAAAGAGGCAGCGAATATCCTGTATTGCGAAACACAGGCAGGATAATGCAATACCTGAACAACACCTGGGTTAGGGCTACCATAACCAGGTTGTACCACCGCACCAGGGATAGAAAAGCGCCAAGTTTCCGCATACTTTTAAAAGCAGTTTTTTACCAGTGGAACCCGTCATCGTTAAACCAGGTGCCGTGCACCTTCATCACCTGCTCGATGACATCGCGCACGCAACCCTCACCGCCTTTAAAGGCGGAAATGTATTTGGAGATGTTCTTGATCTCCTGGGCCGCATCGGCGGGGCAGGCAGGCACCCCCACGAGGCTCATCACCTCATAATCGGGAATATCATCGCCCATATAGAGAATGTGGGCAGGATCCACATTTTTCTCATTCATAAATCTGTTGAACACCTCCAGTTTATTGCTAACGCCCAGGTAGATGTCCTCCACGCCAAGCAGGGCAAATCGGGCCCTGACGGCCTTGCAGTTGCCGCCCGATATGATCATGATCTTATATCCTTTGCGAATGGCAAGCTGAAGGGCATAGCCATCCTTGACGTGCATGCTGCGCAGCATTTCATTGTCGAGGGTCAGCAGGACCGTGCCACTGGTCATGACACCATCCACATCAAACACAAAGGTTTTTACAGATGAAAGCAGTTGTTTGTAATTGGTCATAGTGCTCGTGTTTTTAAGGTCTACAGGCAAAAACTCATCCGGCAATAAAGTTAAGACAATTTCCCGGTTTTTGATCATGACAGCCCCGGGATGATTCATTCAGGGCCTGTTGGGGGCTATTCGGGTTTTTCCCTGTGCTTCCACCGGTGGCGGAAGGCAATGACAAATCCGACCAGCATCACAATGATGCTAAACCACAGCAAGTTGATAAAGGGGAAGATGACGGTTTTAATGATGACAAAGTCGGGCCGCACTTCGAATACTTCAAGGATGATGTTCATAGGTTTTTCACTCACTTCCCTGAAGCGGAACTTCAGGCCAAGATCTAAAATTTCAGCGTCCTGATAAAGGATGGCCCCATTGCGGACCACAAACACAGGCTTCACCTCATAGTTTCGCCCGAAATGGGTCACCAGCTCCAGGCTGGCTGTGATGCTGAGGTTGTTGGGGTCCAGAACTCCATCCGGGGCTTCCACGCCTTTGAGCACGAGTTTATGGTTTTGCACAGGCAGGGTGTCGTTGATGGCAATCTCGGCCTCCTGCAGCAATTGTTCGTCTGCAGGGGGTGTACCTTCAACAGGAAGCTCGGCAAAGGTCACATAGGTAAAGATATCGCGCGTCAGGCTGTAATGCGAAAAGGGCTCATACACATTGCCCATGCGGTCGTTGAGCAAGACAGAGGGGAAGGAGCTAAATGACTTATAAAATTCCCCGTCACGGTTCTTTTTCAGGAAATCAATTTGGTAGACGATGCGCTCTTCCTCCCGGGTCTTATTCACGTAAGTGACATAAAACTCGCCCATAGGCAATACCTCGTCGCGCACCAGCAGCAGGTTTTCGCTTGACGGGAAGCTTGCCCCCAGTTCGTAGCCGGAAGTGTTTTGCGAGATGGCCTCCTTTTTCGAGAAGGTAAGCATGATGGCCAGCAGGAAAAGAGCAATCCCGAGGTGGCTGACGATGGCCCCGTTGGTGGCATACTGACGATAGAACCGAAGCACCAGGTCGAGGGAGGAAAAGAGGGCAAACAAGGCCGCAAAGACATAAAGCAGGAAGCCGGGCATGGTTATCTTATAGAACACCAGGATAAGGATGGTTCCAATGAGTGCCAGCGCAAGGCTGAGGATTACCGAGCGCAGGAACTTCTTCATGTCATTATTGCCCCATTTGATGAAATGCGTTGCCCCGATAAGCAGGGCCAGCACAATGGCGAAGGGCAACTGCCAGGCGTTGTAATGGGCCACCACATCGGATGGGGGCGCCAGATTGGTGCCGGCCACCCGGTTCAGCACGGGTATAGAAGTTGTAAAAATAATCTGGAAGGCAGAAAGCACCAGTACCAGGGCACCAATAAACAGCCAGAACTCGCGGGTAAAGGGCTCTTCACTTTCCCTTGCGGGGAATGCACGTAAATTTCTGAAAATCAATACTAAAGAGAGGATCAAGAAACTAAAGATATACACCACCAATTGCCTGCCCATACCATCATTGCCGAAGGAATGGACAGAGGTGTCGGAGAGCACGCCACTACGGGTCAGGAAAGTGGAGTAGATCACCAGGATAAAAGCCAGGATTGTAAACAGGAAAGTCGGGAAGAGGTTGTTTTTTCTTTTGTTTGAGATCAGCATTGTATGGAGGGCGGCTACCAACACAAGCCATGGCACCAGGGAAGCATTTTCGACGGGATCCCAGGCCCAGAAACCTCCAAAGGTAAGCGATTCGTAGGCCCAAACGCCACCCAGAAGCAGGCCTGCCCCAAGGAAGAGCACCCCAAGCAGGGTCCAGGGCAGGGCAGGACGGATCCATTGGTGGTATTGTTTTCTCCAGAGACCAGCCAGCGCATAGCTAAAAGGTACGAGTATAGCCGCAAATCCAATGAACAGGATTGGGGGGTGCGACAGCATCCAGAAGTTCCGCAGCAAGGGATTGAGTCCATTGCCGTCCAAAATCATTGAGACATAATTCGGGTTTTGGAAAAGCGGTTCAGAGGCATATTCTGGCAGGTGGCGCAAAAGGACAAAGGGACTCATCCCGATCTGCAGACTCCCCAGTTTCCAGCCCAGCATCATGGATACCATAAATCCCTGTGAAAGGGCGAAAAAGGTCATCACCGGGCTTTCCCAGGTTTTGGCATAGCGAATCAAAAGGTTTCCAAACACTGCCTGGCAAAGGGTCCAGAACAGGAAGCTACCCTCCTGCCCTGCCCAAAAGGCAGAGATCATATAGCCCAAGCCAAGGTTGTTTTCGACATGGGCCCAAACGTAACGGTACTCATAAAAGCGATTCAACAGGATGTAGAACAGGAAGAAAGATGCCATGAGCACCAACAGGCTGTGGGTCCTGAATGCGATCCTGCCCCAATGTCGCCACTGGCGGCTGTCGTTACTTTTCGAAGTGGAAGCCTGGAGGTATGCGAAGGCGGCAATTAGTGCCGAGACAAAGGCCAGCACCAGGGCGAAACGGCCCGCATTGCCTGGAAAAAGGTGTTCACCCAGGTATTGTATTTCCATAGTGGTTGCTAATTATGTTGGGGACAAAAATACCCAAATATTCCAAAAACGAGCCAGGCATAATCAAAAAGGGTGGTTAAGCCTGCCAGGGTTCATAAAAAAGCATCAAAATAATTACCAGGAGAACATTGGAGCAACCTGCTCTTTACGCGGTCTGTAGCTAAACACCCAGTTGAGGCCTGCGTGCAGGGTTGTGGCCTGGAGGGTGTGGGGCTGGATAGCCCCAAAGACATTGTTGCTGACCAGGTAAAGTTGCAGGGGGCCCAGGTTCAGGTTGAAGCCCACGCCCAAATTGGTATAATTCCAGTGAATCACGGAATAGGACAAAGCCAGGCTGAAAGCATGGATGGGTTTTACGTTGTAGGATAAGGTAAAAGAAGGATACCACTGCCCCTTATAGATCTCGGTGCGGTTGAGCAAAGCCAGCTTATGGCGCGGGCTCAGGTCGTAGGCAACAGAAGCATAGAGCTTGGCGGGCAAAACCTGGCGGAAGCTCCTGTTGCTCTCGGAGATATCAAACACGCTTTTCAGGGAATCGAGCAGGTTGTCGAAGGCGTCGCCTTCTTCCTCATCGCCGGAGAAGAATTCCTCGAGTTCAATGCCTTCAAATTCAAATTCGCCCTGCATTTCAAAGTTCTCGACGCCCTGCTTCCAGTGGATGGTCCCAAGGTCGTTGGCGCTGAATGCCAAGGTAAGGTTGTCAGTGGCCTTGAAGGAAAGGCCGAAATCAATGCCGCCTCCAAGGTTTCCCGTATTGGTCATATAATCGTAGATGTCGGGATCAAATTCAAAGTCTTCGTCAAGCGAGTCCAACGGGCTAAATGGCAGGGGAGAGGATATGTTAACGAGCAATTTGGCATCGAGCAGCAGATCGTAGGTATCGGGAGCGGTTTTAAGGCTGAGATCGCTGCGCTCGAACCATACACTCGACAAGCCGTGTAAAGCCTTGAGCCGAATGCCTGCATAAAAGCGGTCGGTGATTTCACGCGAAAAACTCATGGCATACTCGCGGTAATGCGCATAGTCAAAACCAAGACCATCAAAATTGCCCGGGCGGTTTTCCTGCATAAACTGGTCGTTGCCTTTAAACAGCAGTAACAAAAAATCGTGGGGATAGCCAAAACGAGCGCCTGCATGGTCAGTAAGGGAGAAGGTCAGATAGTTGCGCTTGGCGCGAAAGCCAAAGGAAAGGACCTCGAGGCTGGCATCCCCATCCATATACTCATGCTTTCCCAGTTTGCTTAGCAAATGGTCTTCATCCCAGTAGAATTCATCGTTTCCGTCCTTTCGTAATATGTCGCGCAGGGCAAAGCCGCTGTTGCCAACCCCTGCATAAATAGATGACAGCCCGGGCATGCCAATGAAGATGCTGGCTTGCGGCATCAGGGCTGGATTGCTGTAGGTCGACTGGGGAATTCCCTGGAGCCAGTACAGGGTATTGTAATACTGACCATAGCTTTTGCCCTGGGCCAGAAAGATCAGTATTAAAGGCAGGGCCAATGTAAACAGATATCTTTTCATGGGTCTTTCTCCTGTTGGATTAAAACTCAACGATGACTTTTCCCTTTATGCGGGCTCCGATCTTAACATCCAGGGTCTGGTCGTCATAAATCCTGACTACCTGTTCCCCCTGGTTGGCTGAAGACACCCTTGCCGCGAGGATTAGGGATGCGCTGTTGAGGAAGGCCTGGGTCTGCTCTTCGTCAAGCAAGATGCGCGTATAGGTACGCTCGGGGGCAATCACATGGCCCTGCGCATCAACACTTGCGGATTCTATAAGGTTGAAGTCCTCCACACCTTCGAACAAAACGCCTTGCACCTGGTTAAGGGAGTCGGCAAATTCCACCTGCAGGAAGAGTTCGACAGGCATTCCATTCACTACATCCACAGCTAGCTCAATCCATTCCACTTCCTCGATGGAGTCATTGCGCGAAAGCGCCAGTGTATCCTTAAAGCTAAAACCCGTGGCAGTGCCGTTCAGGGGCAGTTCGAGCTCTACATGCACATCAAGCCTGCTCTGCTCCAACACAAAAACCTTTTCCTGTGAGGGGTTTAGCTGGGCAGAGAAACTGGAATAAAGCGTCGTGGGGTAAAGTTCCACCCCGCCTACAATATTGGAGTTATCCCTGTTGAGGATGAACTCGGAGTAGGCGGTTTGCCCAATCTGATTGATGTCAGGCCCCAAAATGATCCATGGGTTGGGAATACCTGTCAGGGGGTATTCGTTCTCGTCTTTGCGCAGGAATAAGTCGTTGGTCTGAACGGCAATATCCAATCCAAAGGAATTCCAGGCCCGAAGTCGAATTCTGGGGTCCTCAAAGTACAGTTCACCTTCAAAATCGCTGTCAAACAGTCCGATGTTCACCCCCATTCCACCCAGGTTTAGTGGCCTTGGATCAAGGAAACCAACCATTTTCTTCAGCATCATATCCTGAAAGTTCTGGTTAAGCTCAAAGGTATAAGGCGCATTCGACGGGCTGCCTGACCCGGAAAAAGTCACATCGTAGCTGACATCAAAGAGGTTATGATCAGAACCGGAGGAATAAAAAAGAAAAGTAAAATCTGCAAGGTTCACTTGGTTGGAAGTCCCAGCTTCAATGGTCATAGAGAAAGGCTGCCCGTTCGCGTTATAGGAATCCTGCACGGTAAGGGTAACAGAAGCCTGATATCCGTCGGCCGCGAGTCCTGGAGCGAACACCTCCACCCCAAGTATGCCTTCCCTGAATACAATGGAATCGATCTGGTCATCATATCCTGTATCATAGCCAAAGGTAAGGGTGGTGCTCCTCACCTTGTCTCTCCCGGAGGGAGAAGCCTGAAAGCTGGCCTGATACTGTTTGTGGGGCAATTGAAAGAACGTAGCCCCGCTGGCAGAAACCAGCTGGTCGCTGTATACAAGGCTGATCAGCTTATTTTCGCCCACCTCTATCAGGTCGTCATCGTCTTCCGGGATTAAATCAGATATGGTGATTGTAGAGTGCACCAGGGGCAAGGCAAAGACCGGCTGGTAAGTATAATCGGGAAGCTGATCCATCTCAAAATAGCTGTAATCGCAGGATGGCACCAGGCCAATGAGCAGCCCCGCCAGGAACAGCCGGAATTTGGTTCTGAAAAAAATCCGTTTCATAGCGAATGATTTTTTTGGTAAGCTTTCAGTCAACGAAAGTATGAAAAAATTGGTGTTCAGCATACATGCACCTGATACCATATAAAAATAAGGCTAAAACCTCAACGTTCGCCAAGCAGGTACACCACCAGCCGGTCTTCCCTGACTGTTATTACATTCAAGGCCTGATCCTGTAAGAGGGAAACGAGAGACAATCCCTTTTCGCCGGGCAGGGGAAAAGGCACCAGAAGCCTGCCTGTTTTATCAAAAAAATAGAGTTGTCCCTGCCCCTCGGCAGTAAGGGCAATAAAAGTTTCCTGACCCTCCCTAAGCTGTTGCAAGGGTAAGGCAGCTTGACCCGAAAGCGCCTGCGAGAACAAAGGCGTTCCCAGCCTGTCAAATCCCCGCAGCTGCTCCTGATCGGCAAAGATATAGACAGGGTCCTTTCCCAGGGCAGGCTTCACAAGCAGAAAGCCTGCTCCGGGGCCCAGCGAGTCGAGAACAAATGACTCCACCGCTCCGTTTTCGTCCATTTGAAGCACCGTTCCTTCCGGACCCAGGGCCACAAAGTGTTTTCTCTCCCTTTGCTCCAGGGTAAATACAGGGTTTCGGGGCGCCAGGCGGAATGCTTCTGGCACGTTCATGCGCCTTTTCCCACGACGGTCAAAAAAGTAAGGCTTGCCTCCCTCATCAACCACCACCAGGTAATCGCGACTTCCAAGCTTCAGGTATTGAACGGCAGAAGCGGCAGGCTGGTCCAGTTCAGGCAACAGCCACCCTCCAACGCGTCGGCCGTCAACACTGAAGTTATAAACACGCTGGTCATCACCGACAAACAAGATACGGTAATTGCGGTCGGCTTCATAATCCACAACGCTGATTCCTGTCTGTGTTTCTGAAGAGAGACGCTTGGGAAAACCTTCCACGTCTTTGCCGTTGCGATCAATGAGGTGCAGGTGGCTAGGGGTGCTGAACAGGTATTGCAGTCGGCCATTTTTATAGCGGTCCACTTGATACACCGGTGAGTTCACAAGGCCTTTGACTGGCTTTTTCCAGAGCACTTTCCCAAAGCGGTCGACCAGGTAAAATGTCCCGTTCACGTCCTGTACCACAATTTCCATTGACCCGTCCACATGATTCTTCATGCCAAAGGGGGGCGTATGTGCAGTGGTATCCAGCCTGAGCTCCCACAAATGGCGGTGAAGGCGGGAAGCTTCACCCCCCTGACTGTGCAGCGATACGTTGGAAAAAAACAATCCCCCGCGATGAGCCGAAAACTGGGCTGTCAGGCGATCCAGGGGATATATGCCTTCGCCGATCTGCTCAAGCAGACGCCTGATGCCCTCCTTCCAAGTAGGTTTCACCATCTCCGACAAATAGGGAATGTTGACCATATACAGCAGGTTGGATGCAGGCTGCTGAAAAATAAAATCCTCCGACAGACGGGGCTCCTTACCTACCACTTGCCCGTAATAGATCTGCATCAGGGCTTGCTTCACCACCTGGGGACTCGCCCCCGCCAGCAGAACGGAATCCTGAAGAGCCACAAATGGCCTTTCCTCCGGCAACATGCCACGGGTAAGGTTGTTCACAAGGCCTGATGGGATAAACTGCCAGATGACCCGGTCGAAAACCGTATCAATAGGCAAAAGGCTTGCATCCTGCTCATCCCACAGCCCGGGGGTGTTCATCTGCTCCCAGAGTCCCTCGGGCTCGCTGAGATGAATCAGCGACAGCTTTCCCTCCGCGTAACTCATCCCGGGGGCATATAGCATGACCGAGGCCATCGACTGGCCAAGAAATGGAAAAAGCATCGCCTGTCTTGAAGTGTCCCCCTCTCCTTGCTCCACATCAATAGAGGGAAACATACCAATTGAATCCCCCTGCTCGCTGACCCGCTCAGAGTTGAGGATGGCAAAAGCGGCACTGGCCGAGGGAATGTATTCAAGCAAAAAGGGTTCTGAAGGAGCCTGTTCCGAAAAGCGCCCCAGGAAGTCCCCTGGTTCTTTCCCTGACTGCGCAAATCCCGTAAGCCTAATCTCATCACCAATAAGCGCCATATCCCATCCCATCCATCCCGAGAAAGCCTCGCAGGGCATCAGGGAAGGGGGTTGCAGGCTCAAGAACAACCCCATCACTTCACACAGGCGCTGACCATTGAAAAAGACATTGTTCGCCCGCCTTCCTGCCACGGTACGAATATCCTGCAGCTCAGCAACGGTCACCAAAGAGCTGCCCGAGATGTCTTGCGTTATGGTGTGCTCAATGAGCCTTCTGCCCGTGCTAAGCAAGAGGGAACCTTTGTAAAAGGAGGCATACAGGGGCTTGCCCTCAGCGGGTTTAAAAAGATATACCATGTTCCCAAGGAAGTCATGTTCTTTTACTCCTGCGCCCTGAGCCCATAGGGCATCCAGCATTCGCTCAATCTGCCGCAAGCCTGAATCAGGATTAAACCTGATCTGCAGCAATACCGGAGACTCCCCACGCATGGAAGTGTGTACCGATACCAGCACGCGGGTATTCTTTATTGCGGCTTGGAATTCAGCATTGGTGTCTGACAGAGAGTCGAGCATACTCAGTCGCCCCCTAAGGCGAGCCACCTCCTCCAGAGATATCAACTCATCCCAAGCCAGCGTATCCGAAAGGAAAAACGAGGTGATGTCTTTGGTTTCGTTTAAATCGACTACCAGCCAGGCATCCGACGGGACCAGGGCGAAAGGGTCCAGATTGCGGATTTCGCTGCGGCGCTGAAAATGCACAAGCAAGCCCCAAAGGACAACAACTATAAGGATGACTGCGATAAAAAAAGCCCAGGCATCAAATCGAAATTTCTTCATATACTATCCTTTGGCGGGATTGATTATTCGAGCCTTAACAGGATAAACTGCTCCTGCTTGTTATAGCTTTCCAGTTGCAGGATATAACTGCCCGGCTCAAGGGAAGGAACAGAGAACTTAAACTCCTGCAGGCTCCCTGCCTGCGTTTGTATCTCCTTTTGCCAAACCCTGCGCCCCTCAAGACTGAGGAGGGATACCACAGCGCTCCCTGTAGTTTCAGCGGTCAATTCCACAGAAAAGCCGTCCCGGAAAGGATTGGGGAATACCCGCCTGATCTGCTGACCTACGTACTTGCTCAGGGCAGGGGGCAGCCCTACCTGATCGAGACCGTGATACCCTTTGTAGGCAGCTTCGGCGCTGGCCTGAAGATCTAACAGGTGATCCCCTGCCAGGATCGCATAGGCCACCAACAGGGTATCACCTGCAGGCAGATAATGCGGCCCGCTGGACACCAAGGTGGAGATTTCATTGTCCGTATCAAAGATTCCTGCCGTATTCCTGCTGGTGCGCAGGGCATTGTATTTCTCAAAATGGGTAAATCCATCACTGATGTTGATGCTTCCGTTGGCGCCCTTGTTGTCGAAGGCATAATGGTGCATCTCCCCTTCTGTGAGCAGGCTGATCCCCGAATAATGCCCGCCCTCAGCCGAAAAAGCATACCCCAGGCGATTCGCCTGATCGAAGGCGGCACGGTGGTTTTTGGGGTCATTATTCAGCCAGTTGGCAAAAAAGCCTGCATAAAAATTTGGCAGTTCCTGACCGCTCTGATTAATCAAACGGTATTCGAGGATCAGGAACTTATCCCTGGGGAAGTCCTCCCACAGCAATGCCCGATAATCCACTTTCAGCCCAATGGTGCTCAGGCCTCCGCCACTGTCATTAAAGCTGCCTTCCACTTCTACATCGGCCCATTGAGGGTCGTCAGGAAGTTGTGCAACCTGCAGGGGGACGAGAAACTGGTTAAAGGTGCCAGAGGCCGCGCCAAACAGATTATCCACCACCTTGTTGGTATTGAGGCCTGCCATGAATCCCGCAGCCCTAACCATGTTGGGACCGTTGCGGTATACAAAGCCGAGGCCCTGGCTGTAACTGGGATAATTGAATCCAAGAGTCCCGCTGGAACTCAGAGTCGTGGATATTTTATTGACCCTCAAATTGATAAAATCAACATTAAACAACAGGCTGAAGATTTGCCGCCCTGCATATTCGCCCGCTTCATTGAAAAATTCGATCATGAAATACACCTGCTGATTTGAAGGAATACCCAACTGAAGTTGCAGCAGGAAAGGTTCAGTCTCGTTGGTCACCACCTGGCCCGTCCCCATGGCTCCCAGGCTGATTTGCTGGTTCTGAACCAGCACCCATTCTGAAAGCGAGGTCAGTTTTGCCGTGATGTTTTGGGAAGGCGCCAGCAGGTTCTCAAAACTGGAGGCCAGAGCCACACTTTGCCCGCCTTGAAATGCCCCAAAACTTTCAGCATCCTCAAGATGACCTAACATATCCACATACGAATGCCCGGTTTCAGTAAGGGCACGGTACATGTTGAGACGGCCTGTGCCAAGCTGGCCTGCGTAGGCTTCATTGCCTGCCAGGGTGTCAATGTTATCAGTGGTGGCCTTCAACTGCGCGGCAATCTGGCGGGCGCTGTATTCGGGGAAATAATGCCTGAGAATGGCGGCCGCACCTGCAACCGCCGGTGTAGCCATGGACGTGCCGCTCGAGTTGATGTAGGTGGCGTTGACAAAGGTCGAAAGAATGCTAGCCCCAGGTGCGCTCATATCTACAAAGATATTGTAGGTGGAACCGCTCCACTTGAGGTCACTGCTGTTGGTGGCGGCTACACTCAGCGCATTATGATAGGTGGCGGGATAGAAAGGAACCTGATTGTTGTCGTTACCTGCGGCCGCCACCACCAGAGCATCCCTGTTATAGGTGGCATAATCCACGATATCCCTTCCGTACTGTCCTGCCCCCGAGGTGCTGCCCCACGAACAATTGATCACGCTGGCCCCGCGATCGGCAGCATACACAATACCCTCATATGACATGGTCAGACGACCCAGCTCATCATCCACCTTCACAGTCATAAAACGCGAGTGAAAGCCTGTTCCGGCTATGCCCGTACCATTGTCGGGAGTGGCAGCGGCTATGCCTGCCACATGTACACCGTGCCCGCTGTAATAATACTGAGGATCATTCGTGTTCATAGCAAGATCCCATCCGTAAAAATTATCCACAAAGCCGTCGTTGTCGCTGTCCTCACCGTTCAGGGTGTCGTTATAATTGTAGGCGATGGCGTTGATGAGGTCGGGATGGAACCGGTCGTTGCCCGTATCCACAATGGCAATGACCACTGTGGAGTCTCCTTTTGAGATTTCCCAGGCATCGAAGGCCTGGATGCGCTGCAGATTATACTGCGAGTCAAGCATGGGGTCATCGGGAACATAAAGCAATTGGGGAAGATAGCGAGGCTCGGCATATTCCACCAGTCCTGTGGCATACAATGCCTGTATGGCCTCCTCCAGGCGGTGAGGCTCGTCCAGTTCAAGCCTGTAAATCCTCGAGAGGTCCACCAGGGGCTCCCCACGCCCGTTGAATTTTTGCGCAGGCGCCTCGTGCATTGGAAAGATCTTCTGCAAGTCCTCAGCACGGTAACGGGCTATCCAGCCCTCCATCAGAGGGTGGTTTATCTGGTGAGTTTTGGCCACGGGAACCAGGTCAGGCTTGATTTTAAAAACCACCTGACCCTCAACATATTCCCCTGCCTTCAGATCCCCTGGCGCTTCAAAAAAAACAGGAGGCACTGGCCAGGCCTTAATGGAAAAACCCAGCAGCAGGCATCCGATCAGAAAGAACTTAAATATTCCGGACATTCTTGCCTATTTTAAGGGATAAAATTAATCAAAAGGGGATAATACGTCAACTTTATTCCTCAAACTTATTCTTTTGCTGGGGTTTTTTCTAATTTTGAGGCCGGTTTCAAAATCTAATCATGATATCCCCTTTCTTCAGCCATTTGCTGATCCCTTTCCTGGTGGCCATGTTCCTGGCCATCAATATGGGTGGCAGTGGCACCGGACCCAGCTTCTCGGCTGCCTACGGGGCCAATACCATCCGAAGGTTTAAAATCCCGGGGCTCTTTGGTATCTTTGTTTTCGTTGGCGCCCTGGTGGCCGGGAAAAGAGTCGCCCTTACCATGGGGCGCGATATGCTCGATCCCGATGAAATGACCCTTGTGGTTACCACCATTGTCCTGCTTGCCGTGGCCCTTTCTCTGTTCTTGGCCAACCTCCTCTCTGTGCCCCAGTCCACCAGCCAGTCGGCGGTGTTCTCCCTGGCAGGGGCTGCCCTCTACCTCAAGAATTTCAACACCCATAAGCTGTTTACCGAAATCATCCCCATTTGGTTTCTGTTGCCACTTGCCGGTTTTTTTTTCATGCTGTTCATTTGCGTCCTTTACGATTATTTCAACCGGCGCTGGCCCCACCTGAAGGAAAAGCTGGGCAACCCAAAACTCAGCAGAATCCTCATCCTGCTCTCAGCCTGCTATGTGGCATTTGCCATCGGCGCAAATAATGTGGCCAATGCCTCGGGACCCCTTGCAGGAATGGTTACCAACGAACTGGGCATAGACCCTGCCGATGAGAAGAGTTTTCTGGTGATTGCCATCCTGACCACCCTGCTCATTGCCCCCTGTTTTGCGATTGGAAGCTCCCTGTTGGGATTCAGGGTGGTGAAAACCACAGGAAAAGGCATCACTTCTTTCGGGCGCAACGGGGCCATTGCCATTTCCTTCGTCACCGCCTCCCTCCTGCTGCTGGTGTCGGTCACAAAAGGTATTCCTACCTCGCTGGTGCAGCTCAACGCCTTTGCCATCATGGCCCTGAGCATCCACAAGGAGGGCTGGCAGAAGACCATCTTCCACCGTACCCTGCAAAAATTCTGGACAGTATGGCTCCTGGCCCCTTCCTTTGCATTCATCACCTCTTACCTGCTGGTGATGCTGGCCGATCATTTGGGAATGCTCCTGATTTAAGCTTGTTTTTAGAGAATTCTATCCATTAAGGGAAGGATAGTCAGGCACTTCTTCCAGGAAAACCCAGTCATTGCCCTCCCCTTTCTTGAGGCAGCAGTAATGGACCAGTCCGTTGGTCACAAGCAGGTACTTTACCCCAAAGTTGAAGTTGTAACGGGCGATCTGGTCAAATACGTCCTGGCTTAGCTTCACCGAAGGGGCCTTGCATTCGACAATCATCAGGGGCTGGCCGTCCGTGCCGTAAATTATGGCATCGGCCCGCTTCTGCATCCAGTGATACTTCAGAGAGACCTCAACGGCAATCAGCCCCAGCGGGTATTGCTTTTGCACGTGTAACCACGCCAGGAAGTGCTGCCTGACCCACTCTTCAGGCGTCAGGCTCACAAATTTCCTTCGGAAGATGTCGAAGATCTGTTTCTTGTCTTCCTCCTCCCGTATGCGAAAGGGAAATGCCGGTAAATTGAGTGATTGCATAGATATTCGGTGACAACTTTGTCAAAATTACTAATTTCGTAAAGCTTTCTTTATATTTGTTGTCTCATGTTTTTTCTTTTATTTCATTCTTATGAAGACGCGCGAAGAAATCGTTGAGAACTGGCTGTATCGCTATACAGGGACCCATTCCGAAGAAATGGGCAAATACATCCTGCTGACCAACTTCAATCAGTATCTGCATATGTTTTCACAATGGTTCAAGGTTCCCATCCTGGGTTCCGACCGGGCCATGCCCAGCGCCACGCACGACAAGATCAGCATGATCAATTTTGGCATGGGCAGCGCCAACGCAGCCACCATTATGGATCTGTTGAGCAGCGTGAAGCCCAAGGCAGTGCTGTTCCTGGGCAAATGCGGAGGGCTCAAGAAGATCAACAGCCTGGGCGACCTGATCCTCCCCATTGCCGCCATCCGGGGCGAGGGTACCTCAAACGACTACTTCCCCCCCGAAGTGCCTGCCCTGCCTGCTTTTAACCTTCAGAAAGCCGTTTCCACAAACATCCGAAACCACAACCTGGACTATTGGACAGGCACCATTTACACCACCAACCGCAGGGTCTGGGAACACGACGAGGAGTTTAAAAACTACCTGCGCAAAATCAGGGTGATGGGCATCGACATGGAAACCGCCACCATATTCTCCGTGGGGTTCTATAACGGCATTCCCTCAGGCGCCCTCTTGCTCGTATCCGATCAGCCCATGATCTCCACAGGCATCAAAACCGAGGAAAGCGATAAGGTCGTTTCCCAGAACTTTGTGCACAAACACCTGGAGATAGGCGTGGATGCCCTGAAAGAATTGATAAACCACGGCCTTACCGTGAAACACCTGAAATTCCATTACGACGAATAAAACCCCGGGAGCACGTCCCCTATGGCCAATCTGAGTTTTGAACAGATACTGAAAGACATCAAAAACAAGGTGTATTACCCCGTGTACTTCCTCAGCGGGGAAGAACCTTTTTTTGTTGACGTCATCTCCAACTACCTCGAAGACCAGGTCCTTACGGATATGGAAAAGGAGTTTAACCTGAGCATCCTTTACGGGAAGGATACCGATATCCCCAACTTGCTGAGCGTGGCCAAGCGTTTTCCTATGATGGCCAGCCACCACCTGGTCATCGTCAGGGAAGCACAAAACCTGCGCAACCTCGAGCCCAGGGAAAACCTGAAAACCCTTAACCCTGAGAATGAGGCCCTTGTGAAATACCTCGAGAAGCCCCTCGAATCAACAATCCTGGTGTTCTGCTACAAATACAAAACCCTCGACCGCCGTCGCAAGGTGGCAAAAACAATCCTGCAAAAAGGCCTGCTGTTTGAAGGTAAACGCGTGTACGACAACCATTTACCCCCCTGGATATCGAACTACGTCAAGCGCAGGGGCTACCTCATCGGCGACAAGGCCACCCAGATGCTCGCCGACCACCTCGGAAACGACCTGGCAAAGGTCACCAATGAAATCCAGAAGCTTTTCATCAGCCTGCCGAAAGGCTCGGAAATCACCCCCGCCTCCATTGAAGAAAACATCGGCATCAGCAAGGACTTCAACATCTTTGAGCTGCAGGAAGCCCTGGGCGAAATGAACAAAACCAAGGCCTTCCGCATTGTAAAATATTTTGGCGACAACCAGAAAAGCAACCCCCTGGTGCTCACCCTGAGCATGCTCTACCTCTTTTTCCAAAAAATCATGCTCTATCATTATTCCCGCGACAAAAGCGAAAGAGGTTTGGCTTCCGCCATCGGGGTCACCCCATTCCGGATGAAGGGCTATCACAAAGCCGCCAAAAATTACCCGCCCGAACGCCTGGAACGCATCTTTTCATACCTGCGCGACTGCGACTTGAAATCCAAAGGGGTCGGAAGCCGCTCGGCAGAGCCCGGCGAACTGCTGAAGGAACTGACATTCAAAATCATGAACTGAGTATGAATTACTGGCTTGTAAAATCAGAACCCGGTGCCTATTCCTGGCAAAGGCTGGTGAAAGACAAAAAAACAATGTGGGACGGGGTGCGCAACTACCAGGCCCGCAACAACCTAAGGGAGATGAAGCAAGGTGACCTGGTCTTATTCTACCACAGCGTCAACGAAAAACAGGTGATGGGCATTTGCAGGGTGGTGAAGGAACATTATCCCGACCCTACCACCGACGACGACCGTTGGGTGGTAGTGGATGTTGCCCCCGTGGAGGGCCTGAAAAAGCCCGTTACCCTTGAAGAAATCAAAAACGATGACCGCCTCGAAAACATTGCCCTTATCAAGCAATCGCGCCTTTCGGTGATGCCCCTGCCCCGCGAGGCTTTTGATGCAATTGTTGAACTCGGAAATTCCTGATGCCTATGAACTATATCGACTTTATCATTGCCATACCCCTTATATGGGGCGCCATACGGGGATTTAAAAACGGATTCCTGATGGAAGTCTCAACCCTGGCGGGGCTGGTGGCTGGCATCTTCCTGGCCGTTATTGCCGCCGACCTTGTTGGACGCGTCCTGCAAGGAATGGTCGACTGGAACCCCATCCCATTCAAGTTCCTGGCCTTTGTCATTGTGTTCGTGCTGATCGTGTTCCTGCTGAAATTCCTTGCCAAGGTGGTGGAGAACGTATTCAAGGCCATTCACCTCAACTTCTTCAACCGCCTATGGGGACTGATGTTCGGCATCATTAAGTTTGCCCTTATCCTGAGCATCCTGATGATCTTTGTCAACTACCTGAGCAAATACATTGCAATCCTGCCAGAACAGGCGCGGGAAGGGAGCCTGCTGTTGACCTACATTGAGCAATTGGTGCATTATGTACTACCTGTCAAGGAGTTCATCCCCCTCCCACATGGCTGGAAAATTTAAAGCCCACGCCTGTTGAAACAGATAAAAAGCCAAAAGTCCATCCTATGAAAAAACTGCTACTCCTGGTCTTGCCCCTTGTTTTGCTTATCGGTTGTAAGTCGGCCAAAATGGTAAGCAGTGAAACAGCAACATCGCCCAACACGATTTTCCAGGCCATCCCGGCGCCCGACAGCCCTGCAGAAAACCCCTATTTTTATTGCAGCGATTTTGTGGAAAACGTCTATAACTCCCTTACAATAGATGAGATGGAAAACAAATACGGCAGCCTGGTCAGCAAAGAATTTGAGCCTATCCAAAACATCCATAACGACCATCTGACCGATACCATCCTTTCCTTTTCTTCAGGCAGCAACCTCATTCAATTTCTCAAAGCCCGTCACGCTGATATTCTGTTAAGGGTTGATATCACTGATGGCCGCATCACCTTATTTGAGAATATCCGCCCCGGGATGACAAAAGCTGATTTTCAAACTAAGTTCAGTATCCGCCACGAGCTTCCCGATGTTCTTGAGATTGGCACGTCCGAACAGACCTCTTCTTTTACCTTCCGCTTCAGAGCGGGAAAACTCAGCAGGATTTCGAGTGATTTATACATCGATTAATTTTCCTTAACGGGAAATTTAAATATACCGTGCACCTATGAAAAGCCTGATCACCACCCTTGGGGCCTTTTTCTTACTGAATTTTCTTGCTGCCCAGAATCACAGCATTGTCAAGGAACCCGATGTATTCCCCGACCAGCCCCGGCGCGAGATCCGCATGCCGCAACTGGAAGGCTATGAGATCATCAAAGGCGATTTTCACCTGCATACCGTTTTCTCTGATGGCTCTGTCTGGCCAACGGTAAGGGTGCAGGAAGCCTGGCGCGACGGGCTCGATGCCATAGCCATTTCCGACCATGTCGAATACCGCCCTAAAAACCAACACCTTAGCGGAAGCCTCAACCAGGTGCACGACATCGCCCTGCCCGAAGCCCAGAAGCTTGGCATCATCCTGGTCAAAGCTGCCGAGATCACCCGCAGCATGCCACCCGGTCATCTCAATGCCTTATTCGTTCGCGACATTGATGCACTGGAAAAGGACGATTACCGCCAGGCCCTGCAAGCAGCCCGCGATCAGGACGCCTTCATTTTCTGGAACCACCCGGGCTGGCAGGCCCAGCAGCCCGACACCTGCCTGTGGTGGGACCAGCACGAGGAATTGTACGGCCAGGGCTTGATCCACGGCATTGAAGTTTATAACTTCGATGAGTGGTACCCCGTGGCAATCGACTGGGCCAGGGAAAAAGGCCTCGCCTTTATGGCCAACAGCGACATCCACGAACCCGTGCCCTATATGCCCGGCTACAGCAACTACCTCAGGCCCATGACCCTGGCCTTCGCCCCCGAAAAAACCGAAGCAGCCCTCAAAGAAGCCCTGCTGAACAGGCAAACCGTGGCCTTCTTTGCGGGTAAGCTGGCAGGCCCTCAACACTGGCTCGAGCAAATGTTTTACGCCTCCCTGCAGATCGGAAAACCTTTCAACAAGAAAGCCGATGGCTCGGCTTCAATCACCATCACCAACCTGACCGACATCCCCATAGTCCTGCAAAATGAATCAGGCCGGACTTACCGCCTGGAAGCCCTCGGCGTAGTGATATTGCCTGTTGAACCCGCCGCGCAGGAAGCCGGTATTCCCTTCAGGGTGACGAACTTCTTTACAGGAATGAACCAAAACCTGCATGTGCTTATCACATGGTGATCGCATCCAATCAGCTCATTTTTATTTCGTTGTAACGAAAAAAATAAATAAAATGACCCGGACCAAGCTTTGATTTTGAAATTTAAAATTGTGTAACTTTAAAAAAAGCAATCAAAAAACCCTTGAACATGACTGAGATCAGGACACAAATTAGCATTAAGGCCGCACCCGAAAAGATTTGGGACATCCTGATGAACTTTGAGCAATATTCGCGCTGGAATCCCTTCATCATCTCAATTTCAGGTGAAAAAAAGGTTGGAAAAAACCTGGACGTGACCATACAGCCCCCCGATGCCAAAGCCATGAGTTTCAAGCCCGTAATCCTGACCCTTGAGCCAAACAAGGAGCTGCGCTGGTCGGGTAAGATGTTTGCCAGCTTTATCTTCCGGGGCGAGCATTACTTTATCCTACAGCCCAATGCCAGGGGCACCACCGACTTCATCCACGGTGAACAATTCAGCGGCATCACCCTACCCCTTATGAAGAAAATGCTGGAGAAAACCCGCGAAGGCTTCGAACTGATGAACCAGGAACTGAAGCTGCTCAGCGAACGACCCCAGTAAAAAATCTTCTTCTAAAGAATAATTTCTTCCTGGATCCATTTCACAGGCTTCTTGGGTGAGGACCTGCTCCCTCCCTATTCCCTTCTGAAATAAACCCGGGTTTTGAAAAAGGTCATACCCGGCTGTTTTACAGCCTTCTAACCACATTTTCCTTGATAAAGGAATCTTACCATCCTCTAAGTTAATACGGAGTTTATACGGTTTAAACCGTATAAACTCCGTATTAACTCCGTATTAAACAGGAATATTAATTCTCATTACAAAGAGGTGATAAGCCTTCCGGGATAGTTTTTTCCCCAGGGAATTTTTTATTGAAAAAGATTTGGATAATGAACCATAGTTCATTATCTTTGGACCGAACAAATGTTCATTATATGTCGCCCAGGACCAAAAGATTGAGAAAAGTCATCAATCCCCCAGTGATTAAGGGGTTTAAGCCTTATGGCCCCGATACCGGAAAGGGAAAGGCCGAGCCTGTAATGCTTCATTACGAGGAGTATGAGGCTTTGCGCCTTTGCGATTACGACCTGTACAACCACCACGCGGCAAGCATTTTCATGGGCGTCTCCAGGCCCACCTTCACCCGCATCTATTCGGCCGCCAGGCAAAAAATCGCCAGGGCCTTTGTTGAGGGCAGGCAGATTGCCATTGAAGGCGGCAAAGTATATTTTGATTCTGACTGGTACCATTGCGGGAGCTGTAAATGTTTCTTCAACAATCCCGAGAAGGATCAGAAGGTGGGTGAATGCCCCCTGTGCGGGGATACAGAAAAAATCAGCGGAGTGGAAGGCGATCCTGAGAAATTCGTTCCAGAAACCTCAGTGGAAGTGGGCACAGAGCTTTGCTATTGCCCCCAATGCGGGTATGAGCAGCGGCATCAGCAGGGGATTCCCTGCAAGCAGGAAGTTTGTCCATCGTGCCAATCCCATTTAACCAGGAAAACATTACCCGGGAAACAGCCTGCCAGGCACCGGGGCGGAAGGAAACATTAAAAAAACCAAATATGAAAGTAGCCATTACAAGCACCGGAAACTCATTGGAATCGACTGTTGACCCGCGTTTTGGGCGCTGTGCCTATTTTGCCATTTACGACACCGACAGCAAAGCCATAGCCTTTATTCCCAATCCTGCCCGTCATGTAGAAGAGGGCGCAGGTCCCAAGGCTGTGCAGCAAGTGGCCTCGTATGAGGCGAAAAAAATCGTATCGGGCGAGTTTGGCATGAAGATCAAGCCCCTGCTCGACAGTCTGAAAATTCAAATGATCGTGGTGAAAGACCCCGAAAAGAAAATTATGGACATCATGGAGATGTTGAATCATTAAAAAACAAAGAAAATGCCAAAGATGAACGGAACGGGCCCCGACGGCAAGGGTCCCGGCACGGGCCGCAGGCTCGGGAAATGTAAAGCCGCTGACAAAAAAGAACTGCAGGGGCAGCTTGGACAAGGTATGGGGAAGCGCCGCAAGGCAGGAGGAGGAGAAGGACAAGGAAAACGCCTGCAGAGTGGGAAGACTGAATAAACCATTAAATTGAAAGGAGCACAATATGCCAGGATTTGATCAGACTGGTCCCATGGGACAAGGTCCTATGAGTGGCCGCCGAATGGGGCGATGCACCCAATACGGTGCAGGCCCGCAAAATCAGCCTCCCGCTTCCAACCAAACGGTTGAACCTTTGTATCCCGCAAGGGGTAAGGGATTTGGCCGCGGAAGAGGTGGACGGGGACGTGGTTTGGGATTACAAAACCGTTTCAGAGGAGGTTGATCAAAGATGAGGGGAGTGAATCCTTTACTCCCCTCATTGGTTTTTATGTTTTTGCCAGGCAGCATTTTTTGCCTGACCCGGGAATTTTATTATCGAAAGCCCTCATTGCACCCGACTCCAACATACACCAAATAAACCAAAAACTTTCACTTAAATCCAAAATCAATTTATGAACAAATGTATTGCCATACCCATCGAGAATGGGGTACTTTGCGCCCACTTCGGCCATTGTGAACAGTTTGCCATCGTTGAGGTGGAAAACAATGCCATAAAAGACATCCGCGCGCTAACACCCCCGGAGCACGTGCCGGGCCTCTACCCCAGATGGGTAGCCCAGTTTGGAGTTACCGACGTGATTGCAGGCGGAATGGGTCAGAAAGCCATTGACCTGTTCAACCAGCAAAAGATCAATGTATTTGCCGGAGCACCGGTAAAAAATCCTTCTGAGCTGGTCACCGATTTCCTTGCCGGTACCCTGAGCCTGCAGGCCAACTACTGCGACCACGACAGCCACCAGCATGAGCGTGGCCACGGATGCAGGCACTGACAATCGAGTTAAGCGAACCAATTAAACCAGGTATTATGGAAAAAATCAGGCTTGGGATCATCATTTGCAACCGTTACAGGACTTGTGCAGGGGGAAAGTGTTTCAGATCCTTCAGAAACAGGGAAGGGGCTTTCTCCATCTATGAAGGCAAGGAGGCTGAAATTGCAGCCTATACCACCTGCGATGGCTGCCCCGGCGGGAACATTGAATATGCCCCTGAAGAGATGAAAAAAAATGGGGTGACTCAAATACATTTTGCCACGGGGCTTCTTGTAGGCTATCCGCCTTGCCACCGGCTGCAGTATTTTGATAAATTCATCCGGGAGAAGTATGGCATGGAAGTGATCCTGGGCACCCACCCCATCCCCCAGAAATATTTTATCACCCACAACAAGCTGAACACCTGGAACACGGCATTCTGGCGGGAGGCCATCAAACCCACCCTTACGAACGAGAAGACAAGGCTGGCTTATGACTGACAGTAAACCATTTAAGATTGCCATTGCCAGCGGGAAAGGGGGTACGGGGAAGACCCTTGTGGCCACCAATATCTTCCATACGCTGACTGGCAAAGGCATCAAAACCAGCCTGGTAGACTGCGATGCAGAGGCGCCCAATGCCAAGTTGTTCTTTGAGGGAAGCCTGGAGCATTCTTTTGAGGTGACTCAGCAGGTGCCCGCCATCAATGAAGACCTGTGTACCTATTGTGGGAAATGCCACGAATACTGCCATTACAATGCCATATTCATCCTTCCCCCTGCCAGGGTTATCAAGGTGATCGAAGACCTCTGCCATGGCTGCGGGGCCTGCACGGTGGCCTGCAAATTTGATGCGATCACCGAGAAACCCATGCCCCTGGGCGAAGTGAGGCGCTATACCCTTGCGGGGAACCACAGCCTTGTGGAGAGCCGCATGAAGACAGGAGTATATTCGCCCGTGGCGGTCATTAAGGCAGGCATCAAAGAAGCCGGCAACGGCCGGATGGTGATCATGGACGCTCCGCCCGGGACTTCCTGTCCGTTTATCCAAACGGTTGACAGGGCAGATTACGTGGTGCTGGTCACCGAACCCACCCCCTTTGGCCTGAGCGACCTGAAGCAGTCGGTAGAAACACTCAGGGGAATGAACAAGTCCTGCGGGGTGATTGTCAACCGGGCAGGAATGGGCAACAGGGAGCTTTACGATTACCTGGAACAAGCGCGGATCCCTCTTTTGATGGAAATTCCCTTTGACCGCAATATTGCACACACCTATGCCCACGGGGGCAGGCTGGAGGAGCTGGACCCCCATTGGGAAACGCGGTTCCTGACATTATTTGAAGAAATCAAAAAACACTATGGAAATAGCCATCATCAGCGGTAAGGGAGGCACGGGAAAGTCGAGCATCAGCGCAGCCTTTGCCACAATATCGGAGGAGGTGGTCCTGGCCGATTGCGATGTGGATGCCGCAAACCTATATATCCTTTTCAACCCTGAACACGAGGAAGAGGAATCCTTCGTGGGGGGAGAAAAAGCTGTGATCGACCGGGACCTCTGCACCAACTGCGGGCTGTGTATTCCCTATTGCAACTTCGAGGCCATCGTCTTTTCTCCTGAGGGGGTGGTCATTTCAGAAACCGCCTGCGATGGCTGCCACCTTTGCAAGCGGGTTTGTCCACACCAGGCTATCCGGATGGTTGAGATAGATAAAAGCCGCCTGTATGCCGGGGCTTTTCGCAATGGACGGATGGTTTACGGGCGGCTGGCCCCCGGTGAAGAAAACTCGGGCAAGCTGGTGAACCTGGTCAGGGAAAAAGCACAGAAACAGTCGAAAGCCTTTGGGCTGAAAACCATCATCATCGATGGCCCTCCAGGGATTGGATGTCCCGTCATTTCATCGATCACAGGGGTTGACCAGGTGGTTATCATTACCGAGCCCAGCCTTTCGGGATTGCACGACCTGGAAAGAGCTGCAGATGTCTCCGGAAGTTTCGGCATTAAAACCAGGGTCATCATCAACAAGGCTGATCTGGATGAAGCGATGGGCGATAAGATCGAAACCTGGTGCAAGGAACGCGGGCTGGAGGTAGTGGCGAAAATCCCCTTTGACCCTGAAGTGGTGAAGTCTATGGTAAACTGCAAAAGCATCTCAGAATGGGCTCCGGATTCGAAGACCAGTCAAATACTCAGGGAAACCTGGAAAGTGCTATTAAACGGTAAAGGATGATCAGTTTTGGCCCCATTCCATCGCGCCGCTTGGGCAAAAGCCTGGGAATAAACAACATCCCGGCCCCCAAGACCTGCTCCTATGCCTGCGTGTATTGTCAGGTGGGGCCCACCCGGAAACACACCATCACACGCCAGAATTTTTATAAACCTTCGCAAATTTTCGGGGAAGTCAGGCAACATTTGCAAAAACTTGACAAAACAGACCTGCCCGATTACCTGACCTTTGTTCCAAACGGTGAACCAACACTGGACAAGGGTCTTGGAGAAGCCATAAGGATGCTGAAAGCCCTGGACATTCCCATTGCTGTCATAACCAATGCCTCGCTTTTTAGTGAGGAAGGGGTGATCGGCGATCTGTGTGAAGCCGATTGGGTTTCCGTAAAAATGGATGCCGCAAACGAGCAGACCTGGAAAGCCATAAACCGCCCCCATAAGGACCTATATTGGGAGCAGCTTCAAAAAGGCATTGAAGAATTTGCCGCAAGATTCCGGGGTACCCTCGTAAGTGAGACCTTGCTGGTAGACAATATCAACGACGACACAGAGACAATCAGGGAAACCGCTTTCCGGGTTGCAAACTTAAATCCGGCCAAAGCCTATCTTTCCATTCCAACCCGGCCACCGGCAAAATCGTCGGTACGCGCTCCGTCAGAACAAACCATTACCGAGGCATACCAGGCCTTTGGCGAGCAGGGGCTGGATACCGAGTTGCTGCTGGGTTTTGAAGGAACCGATACGGGGTTCACTGGAAACGCAGAAGAGGACATCCTGAATATCTCTGCCGTACACCCCATCCGGGAGGATACAATGGCTGAACTGCTCAGAAAAAATCAGGCCGGTTTTGATCTTGTTGAAAGCCTGATCAGCGAAGGAAAGATCAAAACAGTGGAATTCAAGGGGAAGAATTTCTTCCTGCGAAACATCCGTTCGAGCGTATGATAGAAGTGCTGAAAGAAAAATATGGTCCATACTGCCTTGGCTTAAAAATCGATTGTCGGGAAAAGGAAACCCATATTCCTGCCCCCCAGGCACCCTTACGGTTTTGTGAAGCGGTGAGACTGGCTTTTGATAAGCCATTGCTCATAAAAGCCGAAGACTTAAATTGCCCGGGATCAAAACGCAGTATGGGTTTGTTTTTTGAGGATGAGACTTTGATGAAGAATATCCACCAGGAGAGTGGCATTGACCCTGGGATGATCAGAAAGGCAGTGAATGATATTCCCAGGCTTGATAAACCCCCTGAGAGTATTTTATTGGGCATTGACGAGGAGATGGAGAAAGAGATCAGGCCAGATTTGTTCATTCTTTTTCTTCAGCCAGCCCGGGTTATGGAGTTAATGAAACTCTATGCCCTGAAGTTAAAACAGTTCCCACTAATCAGGCCTTTTTCCTTTATGTCGGTATGCGGGAATGTGTTTGTCAGCACTTACAAAAACCGCGATTTCTGCATTTCTTTTGGTTGCCCTGATTCAAGGAAGTATGCTGGCCTGGCAGATGACCTGGTAGTTGCAGGAATCCCCTATGAAAGTTGTGTCGCCCTCTTTTCCTGAGAAAAATTTAAATTTTAAGTAATATGATGCCTGAAATAGAAAAAATACAGCTCGAGAACGTTAAGAATGTCATCGTGGTGGCCTCCGGGAAAGGGGGCGTAGGCAAATCAACAGTATCGGTAAACCTGGCCGTAGCCCTTGCACGTAACGGATTGCGGGTGGCCCTGGTAGATGCTGACATTTACGGGCCTTCCATTCCCCGTATGATGGGGATAGAGCAAGAAAAACCGGGGGTGAACACCAAGGACCCGAAGAAAACCATGCTTCCCATAGAGAAATACGGCATCAAGGTAATGTCGATCGGCTTTTTCATCGGCAAGAGCCAGTCGCTGATCTGGCGGGGCCCCCTGGCAGGCAAAGCAATCACCCAATTGCTGGAAGAGACTTTCTGGGATGAGATCGACGTGATGGTGCTTGACTTCCCTCCCGGGACGGGCGACATCCAAATCACCACGGTACAGAAGCTGAACCTGACAGGTGCCATCATCGTGACCACCCCTCAGGAAATCTCGCTGAACGATGCCCGCAAAGCGGCTTCGATGTTCTCCAACCCCGATGTTGGCGTGCCCATCCTGGGGGTGATCGAGAACATGGCCTGGTTTACGCCTGAACCTCACCCTGAAGAGAAATATTTCATCTTTGGTGAAGGCGGCGGAAAACTGCTGGCCGAAGAATTAAACACAGAGCTGCTGGGACAGATCCCCCTCGTAATGGAAGTGGCCGAAGCAGCAGAAAAAGGCCTGAGCGTGTTTGCCCAGTCTGAACAGTCGGTGATCCGGGCCTTTGACCAAATATCTGAAAAGATTGTTAATCATTCTATAACACTTTAACCCAACACTTAATTTTTTTGAAACTGATGAAAAAAACAGACGTATTGATTATTGGAGGGAGCGCAGCCGGGATGGTTGGCGCCCTGACAGGGAAATCATCCTGGCCCGAAAAGAAGTTTATCCTGGTGAAGAAACTCAAAGATATGATGGTTCCCTGCGGCATCCCTTATATTTTTGGCACCCTGGATAACAGCGACCAGAACATCATGCCTGTCGACGCCATGATGGAAAAGGCAGGCATTGAATCCATCGTGGATGAGGTCATCGCCATTGACAAAACAGAAAAGACCGCTACCCTGAAGGGCGGCGAGGTCATCAAATGGGAGAAGCTCCTGATCGGCACGGGCTCACAGCCGGTAAAACCCAGGTGGCTGAAGGGCGCCGACCTCGACAATGTGTTTCTGGTGCCCAAGGACAAATACTACCTCGACGACATGCTCGCCAAGCTTAAAGATTGCAAAAGGGTGGTGGTCATTGGTGCAGGTTTTATTGGGGTGGAGATTTCAGATGAGATGAACAAGCGCCACCATGAAGTAACCCTGATCGAAAAGCTTCCCAACATCCTCAGCCTTGCTTTTGACGAACAACTCTCAAGTCGCATTGAAGAGCTCATCATCAAGCGCGGGGTGAAGGTTAGGACCAATAGCGGAGTAACGGAAGTAATCGGATCAACCAAGGTAGAAGGCATCAAGCTCGAGAATGGTGAGGTGATGGAAACCGATGCAGTAATTCTTTCGATGGGATATAAGCCCAGCACCGAACTGGCGGTTAAATCGGGCATTCCTGTAGATGAAGATGGTTTTATCATCATTGATGAGTATATGCGCACAATGGTTCCTGATGTATTTGCAGCAGGCGACTGTGCCCAGAAGCGAGACTTTGTCACCCGTCGACGCACCCCCATCATGCTGGCTTCCACGGCTTGCGCCGAAGCACGCGTTGCAGGAATGAACCTTTTCAACATTCACGTGGTGAAAACCTTCAGCGGCACCATTGGCATTTATTCCACAGCCATTGATGACGTTGGATTTGGCACGGCAGGCATCACCGAAGCCCGCGCCAAAGAAGAAAACATCATTGTATACACGGGACTTTTTGAAGGCGTGGACCGCCACCCCGGTCATCTTCCGGGCGCCCACAAGCAAATGGTTAAACTGACTGCTTCACGCAATTCAGGTGTGATCATCGGGGGCGAGGTAATCGGCGGCGAAAGCGCCGGCGAGCTGACCAACGTGATCGGCCTGGCCATTGAAAACCGAATGACCGTTAACAGCCTGATCACTTCCCAGATAGGTACACACCCCTGTCTGACGGCATCACCTGCAGGCTATCCGCTCATCAAAGCAGCTGAGATCATTGCCGCCAAAATGAGGCATTAATATTCTCAAGCAGGCGCCAGGTTGTATGACCTGGCGCCTCACTTTTAAATTCAAACCCTTCTGATGGCAGGATACATACACCTCTATACGGGAAACGGGAAAGGCAAGACAACGGCAGCACTGGGCCTGGCCCTCAGGGCGGCCGGCGCTGGAAAAAAGGTTGTTATCGCCCAGTTCGTCAAGGGTATGCCTTATGCAGAATTAAAACCGCTGAAGAATATCCCTGAGATTATAGTCAGGCAATACGGGCTGGACTGCTTTATAGTGAACCGGCCCACCCAAAAAGACATTGAAGCCGCCAGGAAAGGCCTCGAAGAAGTGACAACGATCATTAAGAACGATCTTTGCGATGTGCTGATCCTGGACGAAGTTTGCATTGCCCTGTATTACCATTTGTTTGAACCTTCAGAACTCATCACCCTGTTAAAGGGGAAACCTGAAAACATGGAAATCGTGCTTACGGGGAGATATGCTCCAGAAAGCCTGGTAGAACTTGCCGACCTGGTCACCGAGATGAAGGAAGTAAAGCATTATTTCACCAAGGGGATAAAGGCCAGGAAAGGCATTGAATATTAACTGATTAACCTTTTATGAATTTAAATATTTAGCAATGAAAAATCCGAATGCTGGTTTTAACACCAAACTGATTCACGCCGGAGCCTTTGAAGATGAATTTGGAAGCGCAACGGTGCCCATTTACCAATCATCCACCTTTAAGTTCAAGAATGCCCAGCACGGGGCCGATTGCTTTGCAGGCAAGAGCAAGGGTTACATCTATACCCGTATTGGGAACCCCACAATCCGTGCCCTGGAGCAAAATATCACATCGCTGGAGAACGGCTTTGACGGCATCGCCACCAGTTCAGGGATGGCAGCCATTACCAGCGTCTATATGGCTTTGCTGGGCGCCAATAGCCACATCATCAGCACAGGTGCAGTTTATGGCCCCGCCAGGGGTGTCCTCGAACAGGACTTTTCGCGCTTCAATGTGGAAGCAAGCTTTGTGGACACCTCCAACACCAAAAATATCCTGGAAGCCATAAGGCCCAATACCAGGGTGCTCTATATTGAGACTCCCGCCAACCCCACCATGGACATCACCGATATTGAAGCCTGTGCAAAGATTGCTAAAGAGCACGGATTGCTGTTGGTGGTCGACAACACATTCTCCTCCCCATACCTGCAAAAGCCCCTCGACCTGGGCGCTGACGTGGTATTGCACTCCGTGACCAAGTTTATCAACGGCCACGCCGACATCGTGGGCGGAATCATTGTGGCCAAAGACCCCGAAGTGTACAAAAAGATACGTCACTCGATGGTGTTTATGGGCTGCAATATGGATCCTACCCAGGCCTTTATGGTACTGCGCGGAGTGAAGACCCTTTCCATACGCATTGACAGGGCTCAGGAAAATGCTAAAAAGGTGGCAGATTTCCTGGCTAGCCATCCCAAAGTAGAATGGATCAGATATCCCGGGCTGAAGAATCATCCCCAGCACGAACTGGCCAAAAAACAGATGAAAGGCTTCGGGTCGATGATGAGCTTCGGGCTGAAGGGCGGCTATGAGGCAGGACGCAAGCTGATGGACCACGTCCAGCTGGCCCTGCTGGCCGTCTCCCTGGGTGGGGTGGAAACCCTGATACAACACCCCGCTTCCATGACCCACGCCGGCGTCAGCAAGGAAAACAAGAAAGCCGCCGGAATCACCGACGACCTGGTACGCTTCTCCGTTGGGATCGAAGATGCGGAAGACATCATTGGCGACCTGAGACAGGCTTTTGAGCATATTTAATCTGTCATAATTCCAAAAATCCGTTTCTTGGGTTAAGTGGAGCCGGCCCGATATTCCTCATTGAGGGAACGGGCCGGCGTTTTTTTATTAACTTTGAAAGCCATTCCCTGTTCCCTTTTCCGTATCCTGTGCCCTGCGTGACATCAGCCGGAAACCATTCAGATGATTGAAGCAGAACCATTGTTTGAGTAATTGTTCTTATGATCAAAACCATTGATATACAAGAATTTAATTCCTTAAGGGCCGATTACCCCCTACTGGATGTGCGTTCCCCTTCCGAATATGCCCAGGGACATATCCCCGGGGCAGTATGCCTCCCCCTCTTCGATGATGAGGAACGCAAGGTGGTAGGCACTCTTTATAAGAAATCGGGCCGCGAAGCAGCCATCTTAGAGGGTCTAGATTTCGCAGGGAAGAAGCTCAGGGCCTTCGTGAAGCAGGCCAGGAAAGCCATCCCCGGCAAAAAATTGCTGATGCACTGCTGGCGCGGGGGCATGCGCTCTGAAAGCATGGCATGGCTGCTGAACCTGGCAGGCTTTGACGTTTGCCTTCTGAAAGGCGGTTACAAGGCTTACCGCAGGCACGTCCTCAGCCTCTGGGAAAAGCCGGCCAACATTTTGATCCTTTCCGGGAAAACTGGAACCGGGAAGACGGAGATCCTGAAATATATGCAGGAGCTGGGCCAGCAGGTCATCGACCTGGAAGGGATAGCCCATCACAAGGGCTCGGCCTTTGGTGCCATCGGAGAAAGTCCCCAGCCTACAAGCGAGCAGTTTGAAAACGACCTTGCCGACCAGTGGATGCTCCTTGACCCCTCCAGACCCGTATGGCTTGAAGACGAAAGCCATTCCATAGGATCGGTATTCATCCCACACACCCTATACCAGCAAATGAACCTGGCCAGGGTGGCACGGCTCGATATGCCCAAGGACTTGCGGGTAAAACGCCTTATCATTGATTATGCCGGCTTCCCTAAAGAGCTCCTGCTCCACTCTGTGGGGAAGATCCAGAAACGCCTGGGCGGACAAAACACCAAGGCTGCCACTGAGGCCATTGAACGGGATGACTTTGCAACCGCCATTGCCATCGTACTCGACTATTACGACAAGGCCTACACCTACGACCTGGGCAAGCGAAAGCCCGAACAGTTCATCCATTTGGAGACCCAGACCGAATTGGCGGAAGAGAATGCCCGCCTGGTGCTTGAGCAGATAAAACACCTGAAAGATGAATAAGGACAAGCCCATTTACCTTGACCATAACGCCACCACGCCCATCGACCCCGAGGTGGCACGGGCAATGCAGCCCTTCCTGGAGCAGTATTTCGGAAACCCCTCGAGCGTCCACCTCTATGGGATTCAAACAAAGAAGGCGGTGGAAGAGGCCCGCAGGCAAATGGCCGCCCTGCTGAACTGCAATCCCGATGAGGTCGTCTTCACCAGCGGGGGCACCGAGGCCAACAACTACGCCATCAAGGGGGCCGCCTTCCAGCTCCGCGACAGGGGCAACCACATCATCACCACCACCATCGAACACCCTGCCGTCACCGAGGTCTGCCAGTTCCTGGAGAGCCAGGGCTTCCGCATCACCTATGTCGCAGTGGATGAAACCGGCCTGGTGAACCCAGCCGATATTGAAAAGGCCATTACGCCCGGGACGATCCTTATCAGCGTGATGCACGCCAACAATGAAGTGGGCACCATCCAGCCCATAGAGGCCATCGGGCAGATCGCCCGCCGCCGCGGCATCCTCTTCCATTGCGATGCCGCACAATCGGTGGGAAAGATCGATACGGACATTAAGAAAATGGGGGTCGACCTGCTCTCTGTGGCAGGCCATAAACTTTATGCTCCCAAAGGCATCGGGGCCCTTTACATCAAGCGGGGCGTTCAGTTGCAGAAACTGATGCACGGGGCCAACCACGAGCAGAACCTGAGGGCCGGCACCGAGAACGTGCTTGAGATCGTGGGCCTGGGAAAAGCGGCAGAAATTGCCAAACGGGACATTGAAGCCAATGCCCGCCAGATGCGCCTCAGCCGTGACCTGCTCTATGACCGCCTGAAGGAGGCTTTACCAGGCATCCGCCTGAACGGGCACCCCACACAAAGGCTGCCCAACACCCTCAGCATTGGCTTCCCGAATACGGAGGCCAATACCCTGCTCGATGAGCTGCAGGGCATCGCCGCTTCTGCCGGGGCCGCCTGCCACGCTGACCAGGTGGACGTATCCACAGTGCTTACAGCCATGAAGGTCCCCCTGCCATTTGCCATGGGCACCATCCGCTTCTCCACAGGCAAGCACAGCAGCCCGGAGGAGATGGAACAGGCAGCAGCCATCATCATTGAAGCCGTGAAGCGAATGAGGCCAGGGGAAAGCCTGGAAGAAGTCCAGATCCTGGAAACCGGCCCCATACACCTCACCCACTTCACCCACGGCCTGGGCTGCGCCTGCAAGATCAGGCCACAGTACCTGGAAAAAGTGCTGCAGGATATGCCTAAGGTAATGGACCCAAAAGTCCTGGTGGGCACCAATACTTCTGACGACGCAGCTGTCTACAAGATCAGCGAGGAGACTGCCATTGTCCAAACAGTCGACTTCTTCACCCCCATCGTGGATGACCCCTATGCCTTTGGCGCCATAGCCGCAGCAAATGCCCTGAGTGATATTTATGCAATGGGCGCCAGACCTTTGTTCGCCCTCAATATAGTAGGCTTCCCCAGCAACCGCCTGCCTATACAGGTACTGAAAGACATCCTGAAAGGAGCTTCCGATAAAGCCACAGAAGCCGGTATTCCTATACTGGGCGGACATACTGTAGAGGATAACGAGCCCAAGTTCGGGATGGTGGTCACCGGGGATGTCCATCCCGCAAAAGTGCTTACAAATGCAGGTGCCAAACCCGGGGATGTGCTGATCCTGACCAAGCCCATTGGCACAGGAATTATAGCCACAGCGGTGAAGCGAGGGCTCGCCGAGGATGCTGTAGCCCACGACGCCCGCGAAGTGATGGCTGCCCTGAATGCCGACGCTGCCGGAGTGATGGAAGCCTTCCCTGTGAATGCCTGTACCGACATCACAGGATTTGGCTTGCTGGGACACCTGAAGGAAATGGTGCAGGGTTCCAGGGTGAATGCCTTCGTTTATGCCGATAAGGTTCCCCTTATCAAGGGCACCCATGAACTGGCCATGGCCGGAGCCATCCCGGGAGGCACGCGAAACAACCTGGAATTCACAAGACCCATGGTAGACTGGCCTGATGAGATGCCTGAGTTCTTGAAACTGATCCTCTGCGATGCCCAGACCTCGGGGGGATTATTGGTGGCCCTGCCTGAGATTCACGCACAAGCATTCATCAATCAATTCAAATCTGAACATCCCTATCGATGGGTAATCATCGGAAAAATCATGGAAAACGGTGAAGGCAGGATCAAGGTTATTTAAACAACCCATAACCGGCCCAAACCTATTCATGAACAAGAAAAACTAAAACAAAATGCTATGAAAAACGGATACAACTGGAGGAAAGTGCGCAGGGCTTTTGGATTAACCAAAGAGTTAGCCTATTTCCAAAGTGCAGGCATGTCGCCCATTCCCAAAAAAGTATTGAAGACTATTGAGCAATCCTATGAGAAGATCTATCTCTATGGCGATATGCACTGGCCAGAAGACATGGAACAGTTCGGGGTGCTCAGAGGAATGCTTGCAAAGCATATCAACACGGGAGCCGAGAATTTAAGCATCCTGCAGAACACCTCTACTGCCTTTTCCCTTGTGGCCTTGTCACTGAAAAAGGTCTTTGGCGAAGAAATGAACCTCATCTCTTTGCAGGACGAATTCCCTTCGACCAATGTTCCCTTTGAATACCAAGGCATTCAAATAAAATATGCCCAGCCTGAAGACGGCCGCTATCCCTTGGAAAAGATCCTGGAATTGGTGGATGAGCACACCCGGGGCATCGTGTGTTCTTACGTCCAGTATGGGACGGGCTTCCGGCTGGACCTGGAAGCGCTTGGTAAGGCTGCAAGGGAAAAGGGTATGCTCTTCATTGTAAACGCCACTCAGGGCTTCCCGATGTTTCCCATTGATGTGGAACAAATGCATATTGACGTGTTAACAGCTTCCCTGCATAAATGGGGTTGTGCCGCCCACGTGGGTTCCCTGTTCTTCACTTCCCCTGATTACCGCCGCCGATTCCCCGCCCCCATTGCCGGATGGCTCTCCGTGTTGCCTCCGCCTGACGACTTCATCCCCACAGCCAAGGGAACACCCCTAACCCTATACCCCGATGCCATGCAGTATAATTTCGGGACTATCAATTTTCAAAACCTTTTGGGGCTGAAATCCGCCTTTGAATTTATGGAAGAGATCGGCTGGGAAAGGATCCGGAAGCGAATCCTGGTGCTCACCGATAAGGTCATTGCACGCCTGATGCAAATTGAGGAAGTGGAAATCCTCAGTCCCCACACCCAGTCCTTTGAGCAATCAGGAATCATCAGCATCAACCTGAAAAGCTACAGCAATTCAGATTGCGTGGCTTATCTTGATAAACTGGGAGTGATCACCTGCGTCCGCCAGCACAACATAAGGATTTCCTGTAACTTCTTCAACAACCGGGAAGACATTGACCGTTTGGTTGAAGGCATCCGTGCCTTCCTCCGGCAGGCCGCCAAAAAATAAGGCATTTAAAGCATTTCCCCGGCCTTCTGACGGACGATCTCCCAAGCCCTGGCCACGTGCCTTTCGGCGGTCAGCCGCGAGCCTATGGCCAGCCTCAGGGTGTATTTGCCCTTCAGGCTGGTATGCGTCAGGAAAACATCTCCAACGCCGTTTATCTTTTCCAGGAAGCGCTTGTTCAAGTCGTTGAGCTGATCCTCATCCAGCCCTCCGGGATTCAGCCGGAAGCATACCAGGCTGAGCTGCACGGGCGCCAGAATCTCAAAGCGCGGGTCTTCCATCAGCCAGTCGGCAAATAAGCCTGCCAGGCGCACGTGCTCCCTGACAAAGGCCCGGATGCCTTCGATGCCATAAGAACGGATCACGAACCACAGCTTCAGCGCCCGGAAACGCCGCCCCAGCGGGATGCCCCAGTCGCGGTAGTTCTTCACCTGCTTGTCGGCGGCGGTCTTCAGGTATTCGGGGTGGATCTCAAAGGTCTGAATCAGCATCCCCGGGTCCTGCACGAAATAAGCCGAGCAGTCAAAATTGGTCAGCATCCATTTGTGGGGGTTGAACACCAGCGAATCGGCCTATTCGATGCCTTTCATAAAGCCGCGTATTTTAGGCACCACGGGAGCAGTACCCGCAAAGGCCGCATCCACATGCAGCCAGACCTTATGCTTCCGGCAGATAT
>LSQX01393774.1_pt2 | contig 77106 bp, 60 predicted proteins | sample 654561 | NCBI WGS metagenome assembly LSQX01 (sample SAMN04489861, study PRJNA283612) | anaerobic digester metagenome | isolation source: 4 biogas reactors fed with cattle manure at either 37C or 55C with and... | place: Denmark: Kongens Lyngby | collected 2014
TTTACCCCTGATGAATCAATGGATGCCCTCAGGCATTTCTATTATGTTCTGGGTGACAAACTCTGGGGGCCTTATGGATTTTTTGATGCATTTAATCCTGGTGAAGGATGGTGGGCTAATTCCTATCTGGCCATTGACCAGGGCCCAATAGTGGTCATGATTGAAAACCATCGAAGCAAACTTTGCTGGGATCTGTTTATGTCAGCTCCTGAAGTGGAAGCAGCTATGGTAAAACTTGGTTTTAGCAATTGAGCTAGCTTAGGGTTAAAAAGTACTACACCAGGTAAGATGGTTGCAAAGAATATTTTGCCCTTTTTGAGGAAAGACCTTAACAGGCAGTAATCAACATTATTACTCCAAAGCCCATGAAAAAAATTCTGATCGTTTTCGCAGGATTGTTTGTCGCAGCCTGCGGTGCAAAGGAAGAGAAAACCTATACATCTTTTGGTAAAATCGGATACCGCTTAAGCCGGGAAGAAGCAGCAATGCTAGATTCAATCCAGGAAAAGACCTTCAAGTTTTTCTGGCATGAGCATCACCCTGAATTGGGTATTGTTAAGGATCGTGCTATAAGTTCAGCACCGTCAAGTATCGCCTCAACTGGTTTTGGGATTCCTTGTTTTGCCATTGGAGTGGAGCGAAACTGGATTACCCGTGAAGAGGCAGCGAGAATAACCTTTAACACCCTTGATTTTCTAATGAATTCCAATCAAAGCCTTGATCCAAATGCAACAGGCTACCAGGGTTTTTTTTACCACTTTCTTAGCATGGAGACAGGCGAAAGGGTTTGGCAAAGTGAGTTGTCATCTATTGATACTGGATTATTAATCATGGGCATTCTTTTTGCCCGAAATTATTATGACCAGGATAATGAAACGGAAAAGAGCATTCGAGAATTGTCGAAGTATCTGCTTGACCGAATGAACTGGAATTTCTTTGATATGCCTGAGGACAGCAGGCATCCTCATACCATTTCAATGGGTTGGAGGCCTGAGGAAGGGTTGATTGACTGGGGATGGTATGGTTATAACGAAGGTCTGTTTTTGTATATCCTGGCAGCAGGGATGGGCATGGAAAATGCGGAGAGAAGCTATGAAGCCTGGATTGAGACCTATAAATGGCAAACGCCCTATGAAGGACTCTCCCATGTGGCATTTCCCCCGCTTTTTGGACATCAGTTTTCGCATGCATTTATTGATTTTCGTGGACTTGTAGATCCTTATATGAAAGAAAAGGGAATTGATTATTTCGAAAACTCAAGGCGTGCAACCCTTGTTCAGCAACAATATGCCATAGAAAACCCCCAAGGTTGGGTTGGGTATGATGCTCTTTGTTGGGGCGTAACTGCCAGTGATGGGCCTGGTGAGGCCTTTAATTTTGATGACAGGAAATTTTACGAATATGCAGGAAGGGGGACTGCTGGTCCGGAGTATAACTATTTTGATGATGGAACCATTGCCCCTTATGCCGCTTTGTCTTCTCTTCCTTTTGCCCCCGAGATCGTTTTGCCCACTATAAAATCAATTATTGAGAGAAATGGTGATCGAATCTGGGGTAAGTACGGGTTTTATGATTCCTTCAACCAGACCGTGAATTGGGTAAATGACGATTATATTGGGGTTGCCCAGGGGCCAATGCTTATTATGATTGAAAACTTCAGGACGGGATTGGTTTGGGATTACGTGATGGTGGACCCGGTAATCCAAAAGGGCCTTGCGAGATTAGGCTTTGAATATTTGGAGTAGTTGTTTGATTTATCTCTAGGGTTAAACTTACCATAAATCTATGATCATGAGGGATCACAAAATAATTCTTCTTGCATTTTTGCATTGCATATTTTTTTTGCCGTTTGCCGTTTCCGCGCAAATAATCCTGGATAATTTTGAGAATCCTGAAGGGTGGGGATTCATCCAATCAGATGGTGTAGACTTGAACCTTTCAATGGATGATGGAATCAGCGGTAAAGCCATCCGGGTTGACTATGATTTCACGAAGGGAACCGGTTATGGAGGAATTCAGAAATGGTTCCCAATAGATCTTCCAGAGAATTTTGAGATTTCCTTTTATGTCAGGGCTGAATCCCCTTCCAATAACTTTGAGATAAAATTTATTGATGAGAGGGGCGAAAATGTCTGGTGGGTCAATTATCGTAATTACGATTTTCCTGAAGAATGGACCAGGATAAGGATCAGGCCAAGGCATATTGATTTTGCCTGGGGTCCAACGGATGATCGCAGTCTTAAGCGAATAGACCGGATCGAGTTTACCATTGCCTCCTTTGTGGGTGGGAACGGCACTATTTGGATAGATAATCTTACCATTGAAACCCTTGACCCTATACCTGAATTCTATCCTCAGCCCTTAGTTAATTCGGCTTCTGCTGCAAGAAAACAAGGGGCACAACTTATGCTGGATGGATCACTGGAAACCTGGTGGCTCAGTAAGAAGAGAAGGAAACAGTATGTCGTCCTGGATTTTCAAGTTCGCAGGGAAATTGGAGGGATCGAGATCGACTGGCTTGAAGGTTATGCTGCCAGGGCTTTTGAAGTGCTGCTCTCACCCGATGCCATTCAATGGGAAAAAGTTTATTCGGTCAGCGCTAATCAGGGAAATACCAGCTTTATCAGGCTCTCCGAAGCAGAGGCACGCTACCTGCGAATCAATTTTCTTGAGCGAACCCATCCAAAAAGCATTGGAATCCGGGAACTTAAACTTTTAGAAATTGAGCAGTCAGTCACAATAAATGATTTTCTGAGGCATGTTGCAGGTCATTCCCCTGAAGGTGATTATCCAAGATATTTCCGGGATGAGGCCTCTTACTGGACCGTAATGGGGGTGAACAACGACAGGAAAGAAGCTTTGATCAATGAAGAAGGTATGGTGGAGGTAGACAAGGCTCTGTTCTCGATTGAACCCATGATCAAAATGGGTGATCGGGTTTATAACTGGAGCCATGTTGATGCCCAGCAGTCGCTTGATTTTTTTATTGATTATCCAGGTTTTCAGTTTTCCCCTTCAGTAACCTGGACTGTGGAGGATGTGCAGTTTGTCACGGGTATTTCGGCCAGCGGAGAAGCAAACAAAAATTCCCAGTTAAACATCGGGTACCTTCTTAAAAACCTTTCCAGTGAAATAAAAGAGCTTGAATTATACCTGCTGTTGAGGCCATTCCAGGTAAATCCAAATTATCAGTTTCTGAACTTGCCAGGTGGGGCGGGAAGGATTGAGTCCATTCGGGAAGCTAATCCTGGCAGGGCGATAAATGTGGATGGTAAACTCATTTACAGTTTGAGGAACTACGATGGTTTTTCTGCCATTGGTTTTGACGATGGGAGTCCCGTTGGCTTTCTCCGGCAAGGGATCATACCCGAGCAAAAAGCTGTTTCTGATCCGAAAGGCCTTGCCAGTGGGCTTCTGAAATATTCCATCCGGCTTCAGCCTGGGGAGCTAACCGAGTTTTTCCTTGTTGTTCCTTTTTATGATCAGCAACGTGATCCACTTATGCTTGGCAATGAAAAGATCCGTGAGGAATTTCAAAAAACCAATAAATTCTGGGAAGATAAAATTGACCTGATTCGGTTCAATTTACCCCAGTCGGCAGAAAAAATTTTAGATACTTATCGGTCCAACCTAGTATACATTTTGATCAACAGGGATGAGGCAGGCATTCAACCCGGATCACGTTCCTACGAGCGCAGCTGGATAAGGGATGGATCGCTGACTTCATCTGCCTTGTTGAAGGCAGGGATCGTTGAAGAAGTTCGAGATTTTATTCAGTGGTATGCCCCATATCAATTTGAAAATGGAAAAGTACCCTGTGTGGTTGATTTTCGGGGACCTGATCCTGTGCCTGAACACGACAGCCACGGACAGCTTATTTATCTTATCCGGGAATATTTTAATTTTACACAGGATACAGCCTTTTTACGGAGACTGAATCCGAACGTGCTTTCTGCGGTTAATTATATTGAATCGCTGGTTCAGGAAAGGTCCACAGACTATTTTAAATACGGGATTGACAGTATTCGAGCCTATTATGGCATTGTACCCGAGTCCATCAGTCATGAGGGGTATTCCGAAAAACCCATGCACTCTTATTGGGATAACTTTTTCATTTTAAAAGGCCTGAAGGATGCAGTAGAGATCCAGCGCATCCTGGGGAATGAGGAAGCCCTTGAATATACAACAGGCATAAGGGACACATTCACCACCAATCTTTATAACTCTTTACGTCTGGCGATGAAAACCCGCGGGATTGATTACATTCCCGGCTGTGTTGAACTTGGGGATTTTGACCCAACTTCCACTACGATTGCCCTGAGTCCTTGCAATGAGTTGAAAAAATTACCTAAACCAGAGGTTTACAACACTTTTGAACGGTATTATGAGTTCTTTAAATCGCGTAGAGATGGTACCCGTGAATGGGTAAATTACACCCCTTATGAAAACCGGCTTATTGGCTCCTTCATTATCCTTGATCAGCCTGAAAGGGCCCACGATCTCATTGATTTCTTTCTGGATGACCAGCGACCACAAGGGTGGCATCACTGGGCTGAAGTTGTTTGGAAAGATTACCGTAATCCAAGTTTTATCGGCGATATGCCCCACACCTGGGTGGGCAGTGATTTTCTGAATGCCGTCCGCAGTATGTTTGTTTATGAAAATGAACTGGATGAGTTGCTGGTGCTGGCACCTGCCCTTTACCAGGACTGGATCGATGCCCCTGAAGGGATGTCAGTTGAAAACCTTCCTACTTATTTTGGCCATCTTTCCTATGCCATTCAAAAGGCAGAAGGGCATTATGTGTTTTCAATCTTTGGAGACCTGGAACTCCCTTCCAATGGATTGGAGATCCGGAACTTCAACCAATCAAAGAAGCCTGTCAGGGTGATCATTAATGGAGAAGAGAGTCTGGACTTTAGTGAAAGCAAGATCAGAGTGAGTGAGTTCCCTGCTGAAGTAGTGATCTATTATTAAATTTCCCGAAAACAATTCTAACATGGACAAGGCTGAGGCTGCTACTGCAAACAACAATAATTCCACTGACAGGGTAAGTTTTGCCCAAATGGCTGCATATGGCTCAGGGGGCATCATTCCCATTGCCCTGTTTAATGTTGCGGGGATACTGGTTGGGCTTATGGGCAATATCAGCCTGGGTTTGAGCGCATTCTGGCTGGGGGTCATTCTGATTATACCGCGTTTGTGGGATGCGGTTTCCGACCCTATTATCGGGCACCTTTCTGATAATGCACGTACCCGCTTTGGGAGACGCCGCCCATTTATCCTTCTTGGGGGGATTCTGGTGGGTATCTTTTTTGTGGTGATGTGGTGGGTGCCCAAAGGGGAAATGATTAGGACCTGGTTCCCCTCTGAAGCAGGATTCCAGGCTTTTCAACTGGTTTATTTCCTGATCTCTCTCTTGTTGTTTTTTACAGCTTGCACCATTTTTGAAATACCTCATGGGGCCCTGGGCATGGAGATGACCAGTGATTATCACGAACGTACAAAGCTCTTCAGTGCCAAGAGTTTTGTGGGTAACCTTTTTGCCATGAGTACCCCCTGGCTTTTTGCACTGGCCAATATGGAGATATTCAGGGGGCCAGGTGGAAATGAAGCAGATGGCATGCGCTATGTCTCGCTGATGGTTGCCGGATTACTCATTCCACTCTCCCTGTGGTGGTTCTTTTCTTTGCGGGAACCTGGATTTAAACGGGTGGCGGCCCAGGGGAAAACCCCTTTTTGGAGCGACATGAAACATACCTTCGGAAACCGGAACTTTATCCTGCTTACCCTGACCATTTTTACCCTTGCCATGGGCTTTAATTTTGTAAACTTGCTCGGATCCTACATACCAATCTTCTATGTGTTTGGTGGGGATAAAGTGGCCGGGGCATACTTGTTGGGAATAAATGGCACGGTGTGGGCAGTGACAGGACTGCTTGCCGTTTTTCCCCTGAACTGGATCAGTCCCAAGATTGGCAAAAAGAAAACCTTAATGATTGCCATTGCTTTGATGGTTGTGGCTCAGCTGTCAAAAATTGTCTGTTACAATCCTACTTATCCTTACCTGATAATTATTCCAACCTTGTTGCTCTCGGCAGGCATGTTGTTTTTCTTTACGTTGGGGTCTTCTATGGTGGGAGACATTTGCGATGAGGATGATCTCCAAACGGGGCATCGAACGGAAGGAAGCTTTTATTCCATTTTCTGGTGGTTTATTAAAATGGGGACTGCCCTGGCCAGTTTTGTGGCAGGTTCCCTCATCGTATTAACTCAGTTCGATCAAACGCAAGTCACCAAGGTGGATGCCTTGGAAGGAAGTATTAGGGAGATGCGGGTTGAATGGCAAGACATTGAAGAAAATGGAGGGAACTCGGTGGATTTTTTCAGCCTGGTCGACAAAGCCAGGACTCGAGCTTCAGAGCTTGAAGTTCACCTCGAGGAAAGAGCGCTGAAAAAAAGAATCAATGAAGAACATCTTACCGAATTATTGAAAAAAATCGAGAATTTGGATAGCAGGCTGAAAGGAATTAAACCTGATGAATCAAATGAAGTTTTAGATCAAAAATTAAAAGAAGTGGAAGAACTAGTTGTTCCGTTAAAACGGCAATCACCTTTTACCCTGCTGATGATGCGGGTGGTTGAAATAGGAATACCAATCCTACTAAGCATTTTTTCTATTTTCTTCATTACCCGCTATGCCCTGACCGAAAAACGCTCACATGAAATCAAGGAACTTCTCCAAATCCGCAATCGGAAGCGGGATATAGCTGAATCCAATCAATGATTTTCTTTTTGTTCAAACAACCCTTACCAATAGCCTATGTCATTTCGAATTGAAGGTGAACATTTCGTTCTTAATAACCGCAAGACTTTCCTGAATTCTGGTGAGATTCATTACTTTAGGATTAAGCGGGAATGTTGGGGAAAGCATCTTCAGGCAGCCAGGGAGGCTGGACTGAAAACCGTAAGCTCATACGTCCCTTGGGCTTGGCATGAGCCGGAAGAAGGTTTTTTTGACTTTAAAGGGGACTCCCTGCCTGAACGCGATCTGGTGGGTTGGCTCGAATTATGCAAAGCAAATGGGTTAACTAGCATCGTTAAACCTGGCCCTTTCATCCTTGCAGAATTTCGTGGAGCTGGGTTGCCTGATTGGTTTTTGGAAAATAACGGAGCTTCGGTCCGAATGCATAACAGCGGGGGAGAGGCTGTTTCCAGTGAGGGCGTGTCTTTGTTCCATCCAGCGTATCTTCAAAATCTTACCTTATGGTATGACCAAGTCTTGCCACTGATCAGTGGGTATGAGATGCGTGCTGGTGGGCCGGTTATTTTGATGCAGATCTGTAATGAGATTGGCTTGTTTTCCTGGCTCGCCCATCAGGCTGACTATTCAGGCCCTGTTAGTGGAAGGTTCCTTCAATATCTAAAAAACAGATTTTCAAGCGTTCAGCAAATGAATGAACTATGGGGAACTGACTTTGATAGTTTTGATCAGATTGAACTTCCTCCTGATGGCAATCTTCCCTATGAATCCCGGGGAGACAGAAGCAGGGACTATGAGTGGCATTGTTTCTGGCGTACTTATTATGGAGAGTACCTGAACATGCTGATTCGTAAGGCCAGGGAACGGGGAATAACCGTTCCCCTTTACCACAATCTCCCGGGCTGGATTTATGGCCACGGATACGAATTTCCGGTGAATATCACCATGTATCAGGATCTATATGGTGCCGGGAGTGAACTCTGTTTTGGGATAGATCATATCCCTGAGTTCCTCTCGCACAGGAATATGCACGACGACCGCATCATCAATGATATCACCAGGGCCATGCAGGGCAATAAACCCCTTTTCGCTGCAGAGTTTCAAAGCGGCTCACGGGAATACCATGTTGTAACCAACCCAAGGGAGATGGAGCTTTTTTATAAAGCCAGCATTTCCAACGGATTGACGGGGTGGAATTATTATATGTTCTCCCAGGGGCGCAATCCTGAAAGAAAGGGCTATTCCGGAGATACCTTTTACTGGTTTACCCCCCTGACCGCTGAAGGAGAAAAAACCAGCACCTTCCCATTGGTGAAAAGGATGAGTCGTATGGTGGATTTCATGGAAAACCTCGTTGTAGAGGCCAGGCGCAGGGCAGAAATTTGTGTCCTTTTTTATCCGCCTTATTATGCATCCGAACTGGAGCGTCCCGAAACAGGTGCTAGTGCTCTTTCTTTTGTCCCTTCAGCCATCCGCCGGCCAGCATATTTCGATGGCCTCCTGAAAATTCTGCAGGTGCTCAATATCGATTATGATATGGCTGACCTAAGCCAGGTGGAAACTGCCGGATTAGAAAAATACAAGCAAGTCTGGGCTTTCACAACCGATGAAATGGATGCAAGGGAACAACAGGTTTTGGTTGACTATTCTAAAACAGGAGGTCATCTGGTCATTTTTCCTCATTTACCCGACAGGGAAATGTCACAAAAGCCCTGCACAATTTTGCGCGATGCTATCGCCATTGAGCCTGCAGGGAAATTTGTCATTGATTCACCCCTTATTGATGTCCTTGGCTTAAGAGATATCAAGTGTGCCAATCCCCAAATGGTTTTTGATGAAAATACTCTGTCAAATGCTGAAATAATTGCCCGAACTCTTTCCGGGGCTCCTTGTGGGTTTGAAATAAGCCTGGGCAAAGGGAAGATGCTTCATTTAGGCACCTGGCTTGGTTTTGACACTGAGGGACATAAACCAGTTTATAAGGCTTTTCTTGAAAAATCCGGTGCTAAGCTCTCCAATGCTATTGCCAATAATGATAACCTTTCCGTAAGGCAACGTTTTACTAAACAAAAATCTTCTATCCTTTTTGTTGGTAATTATTACAATGAGGTGCAAACTGGCAATATAACCTATTTACATCCAAAAACTGGGGAGGAAATCAATATCCCTTTTTCAGGAGAGAACACGATTTGGCCGCCACTATATGGGATTCTGTGCCCGGGGGGGGTGGAAATTACCACAGGACTGGAGATGCTGCACTGTACCTCTGATATCCTCAATGTTGTCGTTGGAGATGGCTTGATTGAAATTATTTTGTTTGGTGAACGAGACCTGTTGGGGGAACTTGTATTTGAAGGGGTTCAGGTCGAACGGATAATCAAAGCCTCCCTGAATGATGAAGAACTTGCCTCAATCCTGGTTCAGGGCCGGTACGTATTGAATTATAAACATGACCATCAGCAGGAAATGATTCTTAAAATTAAACTTGCGTAAGCCAATGAAAATCAGCAATGATGCCAGCTTGTCTGTCGGATTCCTTGAAAATGGCTCAGTAGAATATATTCAAGCAGGAAAAGTTAGGGTCAACCTGAGAATGTCCAGCCCTTATGCTCGTTCAGGGACTAGCCTTTATCTTCGGAACCGGAAAAAACCATACACCTTTACAGCACTCACCGGGCCTGAAAGCAAAAGCCAGTTTAAGCTTGAAGACAACAAATATTTTTCTCGCGGACAATGGGAAGGTTTGGAATACCAATGCTCCATGGCGCTGGCTCAGGGCAAAACAGAATGGCAGTGGGACGTTTGCATTCGAAATCACAATGAAGAGGAACTTGAACTCGATCTGTTTTTTATTCAAGACGCTGGATTAAGGGATGCCCAGCCTGGTAATGTAAACGAATATTATGTTAGCCAGTATATTGAACGCCTGGTGCTTGAGGATGAGCTTTATGGACCGGTTATTTGCTGCCGACAAAATATGAAGCAGTCAGTGGGCCACCCCTGGCTGATGCTCGCTTGCAACAATGGGGCTGAAGCTGCCAGTGTTGATGGGATGCAGTTTTTTGGGAAAACTTTTCGTGAAACAGGAATTCCAGAAGGACTACTGACCAAAAGACTGGGAGGTGAATACGCAGGAGAATCCTCGGTGGTGGCTTTACAGGAAAACCCTTTTGTCTTGAAACCTGAAATGGAACATTCCAGTATTTTTCTTGCATTATTCATAGCTGACCATCCTGAAGCTACATCAGTAAATGACCTCATTAAATTAAGGGATGTTTTTCCTAAAAAGGGGGAAATCAATTTCTTAACAGGTGAAAACGGCTGGAGAAAGTTTTCCTCTAGTTTTTTTGATGCTCCAACCTATTTTCCAGCGGATGATCTGACAGTTGAAGAACTGAATGAATTCTTCGGGCAGGAAAGAAGGCACTCCGAATGGGAAAATGAACACTTGCTTTCTTTTTTTAAAGGCGATTCTGACCATGTGGTCCTAAAAACTAAGGAAATTAGAGCCGAGAGGCCCCACGGACACATCATGCAGGCCAATACAGGCCTTCTGCCTGGTGAGAGCATCATGTCAACCAATCCCTTTGCCTGCGGGGTTTTTAATGCTCACCTTACACAGGGGAATACCAATTTTAATGTTCTGCTTTCTATTTTCTCCAATCAGTTTAACCTGGCTTCTGAAACTGGACAAAGAATTTTTTTCAAGCAGGGCGATAACTATTGCTTGTTGGGTATTCCTTCCGCATTCGAAATGGGGCTTAATCATTGCCGGTGGATCTATAAATCAGGTCATCAATTGTTCCAGGTACGAAGTTGGACTACACCCGATAATCCCCAAGTGAACCTGGATTTTAAGGTAATCAGGGGGAGTGTGGCTAGTATCCTTGTCTCTCATCATTTTGATGAAGGGAATGCCTGGCAAATTACCCTGACTAAACAATCCCGACAACACATTCTCAAACCCGGTCCTGAGAGCCTGATAGCTGAAAAGTTTCCATGTGCGCAATTCAGAATAGTTATCCAGGGCAGGGATCAAAAAGTTATCGCAGGCCACGATGAACTGCTTCGCCCGGATGGGATGCGTTTTCGCAATGATCTTCTTGTTTTTAAAGTGAAGGAAATTTCCGCCTTTTCAATGAGTATTGTCGGGGAAGTCGTTAAGCCTGTCACGGAAGTGTTATTTGAAGATGCTGATCAGCAATTTTCAAAAGATTGCCTCAAGGCAAGCAAGGCATGGAAAGACCTTTCTTTGGGCCTGGAAATTAGAAGCGATCAGGCAGATGTCCTTGCAATTCGCGAAATTCTTCCCTGGTATGGAATGAATGCTTTGACCCATTTTCTCACCCCATACGGGCTGGAACAATTCGGAGGCGCTGCCTGGGGCACGCGTGATGTCTCCCAGGGGCCCATCGACCTGCTGCTCAGCTTGGGAAAATCGGGGGCAGCCCGCCAGGTGCTGCTCGCCATTTTCTCTAATCAGAACCCTGATGGCGGATGGCCTCAGTGGTGGATGTTCGACACCTACCACTACATCCGCGCCCAAGAAGCCCACGGAGATATCATTTACTGGACTGTTATTGCTCTGGCCAAATACATCAGGGTTACAGGGGATTTTGATATTCTGGACGAGGTCTTGCCATATTATCATGAAAAGGAAAAAGAGCAGCCCGAACCTACTCCATTGAAAGAGCATATCGATCGCTTAATTGATAGGATCATTTCTTCTTTTATTTCTGGCACCGCTCTCGTTCCCTTCGGGGGAGGGGACTGGAACGACTCCCTGCAGCCTGTCAGCGAGGAACTGGCTGCCCGTTTGATTTCTTCTTGGACGGTTCAGATGAATTATCAGGCATTTTTAGAATGGGCTGGTATCATGGAAAAAATAAAAGATACCGTTAAAGCAAAATCTCTTTTTAAAACCTGCGAGGAGATCTTGTCTGATTTCAACAAACATCTTGTTAAGGATGGGGTGGTGGCAGGCTACGGTCTTTTAGGATCCGACGGCAGCATCAATGTGCTGCTGCACCCAGCAGATAAGAAAACAGGCATCCAATACAGTCTTCTCCCTATGGACCGTGGGGTGATCAGCGGAATATTTTCTCCGGAGCAGGCGAAAGACCATCAGGAGATCGTTGAAAAATATTTGAAAGGTCCTGATGGTGCAAGGCTGATGGACCGGCCCCTTAAATATCGGGGAGGGGTTCAGAAAATTTTCCAGAGAGCCGAGAGCAGCACCTTCTTCGGAAGGGAAATTGGCCTGATGTATATTCATGAACACATCCGGTATGCAGAATCCCTAGCAAGGACCGGTAAAGCAGAAGCCTTTGTAAAAGCCCTCCGCCAGGCTATCCCGGTAGCTTACCGAGAGGTCGTCCCTCAGGGCGATATCAGGCAGTCGAACTGCTATTTCAGTAGTTCCGACATTATTTTCAAAAGCCGCTATGAAGCTGATGAACGTTACCACGAAATCAACTTAGGGAGGTGGACCTTCAGGGGCGGCTGGAGAATCTACTCCAGTGGCCCGGGGATCTATATTGGACTTGTTGTTTCGACCTTGCTTGGAATACGGACCGAAGCAGAGAAACTGATCCTCGACCCCGTAATGCCCATTTCCTTTAATGGGTTGTCAGCCTCATTAAAATTATTGGGGTACAATGTCCGGATCCATTACCGAATCACCCGGGATTGCTGCGGCCCGGAATCCATTCGACTCAATGGCAAGAAAATCCTTTTTGAAAGGGAAGAAAACCAGTATCGTAAAGGTGGCGCTGCGGTAATCATCAAAAGTATGTTGGATTTGATGCAATCATCTGGAAATAGCCTTGAAATAGAAATGTGAGATCAGAAAAGGCTTAACGTTTGCAATCAAAAATAAAACGAATCAATACCTTTCAATGAGAATATTTCTTTGCCTATGAGAATAATAATGAAGTTGCTGGCATTGCTTTTTTTTTCTTTTCTGTTTCTGGCCTGTAACCTGGGGAAACCCGAAAACAGCCAAACAGCAATGAATGACTTCCTGGATTCCCTGATGAAGGAAATGACCTTGGAAGAGAAGATAGGCCAGCTCAATCTGTTACCAGGATATGAAGGTATCGTCACGGGGGATGCCAGGGCCTCGGAAATTGGCACCAGGATACAAGAGGGAAAGGTTGGCGCCATTCTCAATGTGAGGTCCCCGGAAAAGATCCGGGAGATGCAAAGGGTGGCCGTGGTAGAAACCCGGTTGGGAATTCCCCTTTTGTTTGGACTGGATGTAATTCATGGCTATAAGACCGGCTTTCCTATTCCGTTGGCCCTAGCTGCCAGCTTCGATATGGATCTTATCCGGCAAACTGCCCGCATCGCCGCTATTGAAGCCACCGCCGATGGTCTCTGCTGGACCTTCTCTCCCATGCTCGATATAACCCGCGATCCTCGATGGGGGCGTATTGCCGAAAGCCCCGGAGAAGACCCTTACCTGGCTTCCCTTTTTGCTGAAGCCTTTGTCCAGGGTTACCAGGGTGAGGATCTTAGGCTCAACCACACTATGCTTTCCTGCGCCAAGCACTTTGCCCTTTATGGCGCATCCGAAGCTGGGCTCGATTACAACACTGTTGATATGAGCCGAATCCGTATGTACAACGAATTTTTCCCACCATTCAAGGCCGCCATTGAGGCAGGAGCGGGAAGCGTCATGACGGCTTTCAATGAGGTGGATGGGGTGCCCGCCTCGGGGAACCGCTGGCTGATGACCGAAGTTCTGCGCAACCAATGGGGCTTCGGGGGATTTGTGGTTTCCGATTACACCTCCATCCAGGAAATGATGGACCACGGAATGGGTGACCTGCAAACGGTTTCAGCGTTGGCATTGAATGCCGGGGTGGATCTGGATATGGTTGGGGAGAGCTTCCTGACAACACTTGCCAAATCCCTTAAGGAAGAAATAGTCAGCGAAGAGCATATTAACCTGGCATGTCGCAGGATCCTTGAAGCCAAGTATAAGCTGGGTCTTTTTGAAGATCCATATCGTTATTGTGACACCGGGCGTGCTCAAAACCAGATATTTACGCCAGAGCACCTTCAAGTGGCCCGGGAAACCGCTGCCGAAACTTTTGTATTATTGAAAAATGAAGATCAGCTTTTACCCCTTCAGAAGAAAGGTACCATCGCCCTGGTCGGTCCCCTGGCCAACAGCCGGCAAAACATGGCAGGTACCTGGAGTGTCGCTGTAAATCACGACCAATCAGTTACCGTTATCGAAGGTTTCCGTCAGGCCCTGGGCGACAGGGCTGAGGTCCTCTATGCCAGGGGAAGCAACCTTGTTGACGATCCTGACCTCGATCGCCGTACCGCCACCAGGGGAATAACCACCTTCGATTCTACCCGAACTGCTGAGCAAATGAGAGCCGAGGCCATCGCAGTCGCCCGTAGGAGTGATGTTATTGTTGCCGTGATGGGTGAACCCGCTGAGATGAGCGGCGAAAGTGCCAGCAGAACAGATATCAGCCTTCCGGAGGGACAGCAGGCCCTGCTGCGGGACCTCGCAGAAACTGGGAAACCTATCGTACTCGTGCTGTTTGCCGGGCGACCGCTTACAATCAACTGGGAGCAAGAAAACATCCCGGCCATTCTGAACGTTTGGTTCGGCGGCACACAGGCAGGAAATGCCATCGCCGACGTTGTCTTTGGCGATGTCAACCCTTCCGGAAAACTGCCATCCACTTTCCCGCAGAACCTGGGCCAGGTGCCCATCTATTATAACCATAAAAACACCGGTAGACCGCTGGGCGAAACGCCATGGTTCAGGAAATTCCGCACGAATTACCTTGATGTCACCAACGAACCATTATATCCCTTTGGTTTTGGCCTCAGTTACTCTAAATTCACCTATGGAGACATGAAACTGGACAAAACTGAACTGAATGGTGAAGAGGAGCTTCAGGTCTCCATAACCCTTACCAACGAAGGGCTATATGATGGGGCAGAGGTGGTTCAGCTTTATGTCCGCGACATTGTGGGAAGCGTCACACGGCCTGTGAAAGAACTCAAAGGCTTTCAAAAGATATTCCTGAAAGCAGGGGAAACACGTGTTATATCTTTTACACTTACTCCTGAAGACCTTAAGTTTTACAATGCCCAACTCGAATACGACTGGGAGCCTGGGGAGTTTATGATCATGGTCGGTGGCAACTCAAGGGATGTAAAAACGGCAATGATAAACTGGCAGCATTAATTGTTTCTGAAATTGGTTAATTTTGACAGGCTCCCAGATCAAAAACCTTCAAAATTAATCTGAATGAAAAAAAATCTTTTGCCTGCTTTATTATTGTTTTCCTTTATGGGATCTATTGCGCAGCCATCAGTTTTGTATAAACCGGAAATCTTTATTTCCGAAAACGATACCTTGCCTTACCGTATCCTGTTCCCGGAAAACTTTGATGTGGATGGAAAATACCCTTTGATCTTATTTCTTCACGGGGCTGGTGAGCGGGGTGCCGACAACGAAAAGCAATTGGTCCACGGTTCAGAATTTTTTGTATCGGATGAGAACCGAACTAATTTCCCTGCCGTAGTGGTCTTCCCTCAATGTGCCGAAGATTCTTACTGGGCCGGTGTCGGGTTTGGGATGAATGATAAGGGCAAGCGCACCTTCTCTTTTGACCCTTCCGGCGAGCCAACTCAACCAATGAGATTAACCATCGGTTTGCTCGAATCTTTGCTCAGGGAGGACTGGGTCGATAAGCAGCGGGTTTATGTGGGCGGGTTGTCAATGGGTGGTATGGGTACCTTTGAACTGCTTTACCGCATGCCAGAATTATTTGCCGCCGCATTTCCCATATGCGGTGGAGGGAATCCGGAGATGATCAACGAAAAGGTCAGCGATGTCAGCGTTTGGGCTTTCCACGGAGAGGAAGATCCGGTGGTTCCTCCTGAATTGTCAGTAGAGATGTTATCTGCCTACCTGAAAGCAGGAGTAAGGGTTAAATTGACCCTTTATCCCGGCGTGGGGCATAATGCCTGGGATTACACATTCCAGGAACCAGACCTGCTTCCCTGGTTGTTTTCAAACCACAAATAATCCTGTACCGTGAAAAGTTATCCCTACATCCTGGCAATTCTGTTCATTACAAGCCTGGCCGCCTGTGGCTTGCAAAAAACAGAAGAATCAACCGACCCTGTTGATGGCAAATTCATTATCGGTTATGTTTTTCCTGGAAACCGGGTGATGTCCGGGTCCGAAATCAATGGCGCCCTGCTCACGCACATCAATTTCGCTTTTGCCAATATCGTCGATGGAAAAATGGTGGAAGGTTCTCCCACTGACAGCATCAATTTTGCCGTTCTCCGCAAGCTCAGGGAACAGCATCCGCATTTGAAAATCCTGATCTCCGTTGGGGGCTGGGGCTGGTCTGGTAACTTCTCCGATATGGCATTAACCCACCAAAACCGTGCTGTTTTTATTCAAAGTGCAATAGAATTTTTAAAAAAACATGAGCTCGATGGGCTTGACTTCGACTGGGAATACCCTGGCCTGCCAGGTAATAACAACATCCACCGGCCTGAAGACAAAGAGAACTTCACCGCCTTGCTTCACGAATGCCGGCAAGCCCTCGATGAGCTGGATGGGGATGAAAAACATTATTTACTGACCATTGCTGCTGCGGCCTTCTCCGGCTACCTGGAACATACCGAAATGGATGTGGTGGCCGAATACCTCGACTTTATCAATATTATGACCTACGACTTCACCGGAGAATGGGCCAATATCACTGGTCATCATACCAACCTTTACAAGCCTGAATTAGATTCCACGGCAATGTCTGTTGAAGGCAGCATCGAATTGTTTGTTAATGCCGGGGTGCCCGCCGAAAAGTTGCTGATCGGCGCAGCTTTCTATGGTCGCAGCTGGCAGGAAGTGTCACCCGAAAATAATGGCCTGGGACAGCCTGCCACTGGCCTTGCGGGTACTGACCTGAAATATAAAAGCATCCTTAGGGATTATTTGTCAGATCCTGCGTTTCTGGAACTCCGGGATACCAGCGCTGCGGCACCCTTTCTTTGGAACCCTGAAGAGCGGATTTTCATCACCTATGAGGACCCGGAATCCCTGAAGCGAAAAGCGAAATTTGTCAATGACAAAGGTCTGAGAGGCATTATGTTCTGGCAGTATTTTGGCGATCATGAAGAAACCCTGCTGCGTGTCATTTTTGATGAAATCAATCGGTGACATATTTCCATGTTGTTCCTGACATGACATGACAAAACCCTATGACATGGAAGTATTTTAAAGAAAAAAATGATAGGATGAAAGATTCAGAGAAAAAGCCCTGGTATGAAGAACTTTTTGCAAACTACGGAAAGACCTACGACAATGAGGTCTTTGTCTTTGGCACCCAGGGCGAATGCGATTTTATAGAAATGGAAGCTGGCTTTGATAAGACCCTTCGGATCCTGGATGTCGGCTGCGGGACGGGCCGGCATTCCATTGAGCTTACCAAACGCGGCTACCATGTAACCGGCATCGACCTTTCGGAAAACCAACTGCAAAGGGCTCAAGAAAAAGCACAGGCAGAAGGCCTCGACATCGACTTCCGGAAAATGGATGCTCGCAACCTTGATTTTGAGCAGGAATTCGATATGGTCATCATGATTTGCGAAGGAGGATTTCCCCTGATGGAAACCGACGAAATGAACTTCCTGATCCTTCAGAGCGCCACCCGTGTCCTCAAACCCGGTGGAAAATTCATTTTTACCACCCTCAACGGTCTTTTCCCGCTTTTTCATTCCGTGAAAGAATTTATGGAAAAAAATACTGAAGAGGGCCAGGCTTCTTACCAAGTCCTGAGTTTTGACCTGATGACCTTCCGGGACCACAACATCACCACAGTGAAGGACGATGAAGGGAATATTCTGGAACTGGATTGCAACGAGAGATATTATGTTCCTTCCGAAATCACCTGGTTGTTGAAATCGCTTGGGTACAATAATATAGATATTTATGGGGCTACCCTGGGCGCTTTCAGTCGCAAGGATAAGCTTACCACTGAAGATTTTGAAATGCTCGTAATTGCAAAAAAATGATTAAGACTCCTTTCTTGCTTTCCGTCTTTGTTTTGTCGTACCTTTTTCCTGTCCATGCACAGGTTACTCCATTGTATAACCTGGTGCCTTATGTTAACCCGTTTATCGGCACTCAAAAAATGGGCCATACCTTTCCAGGGGCAACTGTGCCTTTTGGGTCTGTGCAACTCAGTCCTGATACCGACACCATTCCCATGTACGACGAAAACGGTAATTACATTCGTGATGTCTATGCTTATTGCGCAGGTTATCAATACGACGATCCTACAATCGTTGGCTTCAGTCATACGCATTTCAGCGGTACCGGCCATTCCGACCTGGGCGATATCCTGCTCATGCCCACCGTAGGGGAACTGAAACTGAACCCGGGCACTGCCGATAAGCCTGCCAGCGGATACCGCTCGGCCTATTCCAAGGACAACGAAGCTGCCGAACCCAACTATTACCGGGTACTGCTCGACGATTACCAGGTGCTGGCCGAGCTGACCACCACTACCCGCGTAGGGATGCACCGCTATACCTTCCCGGCCACCAATCAGGCACACCTCATCCTCGATATGGTACACGGCATCTATCCTTATGAAGGCAAGAACGTATGGACCTTTCTCCGGGTAGAGAATGATACCCTGGTGACAGGATACCGGATGACCACCGGTTGGGCCCGCACACGTACCGTTTACTTTGCAATGGCCTTTTCCAAGCCCTTCAGGGAATATGGTTTCCACCAGGCTAAAAAAGAACCCTATGTGGGCTTCTGGCGAAGGTTTGACCAGACAAGCAACTTTCCTGAGGCGGCTGCCCGAGAACTGAGGGGCCATTTCAACTTTGAAATGCAGGAGGGTGAAAAGCTTCTTGTGAAAGTGGCCATCTCCTCCGTTAGTGCCAGCGGCGCTTTACAAAATATGCAGACTGAGGCCCCGCACTGGGACTTCGACCGGGTGAAGAAACAAGGTCAGGATTGCTGGAATGATGAGCTGAATAAGGTCCAGGTGGAGACTCTTACGGAAGGCGAAAAAGTGAACTTCTATACCTCAATCTACCACTCCTTTTTGGGTCCCACCGAATACATGGATGTCGATGGCCGCTACAAGGGCCTGGATCAGGAAATCCATCAGGCCGATGGCTTTATCAACTATACTTCTTTTTCCCTTTGGGACACCTACCGCGCGCTCCATCCGCTTTTTAACATCCTTCAGCCCGCCCGAAACCGCGACATGATACGTTCCATGTTGGCCCACTACGGCCAGAGCGTCCATAAAATGTTGCCTGTTTGGTCCCATTATGCCAACGAGAACTGGTGCATGATCGGTTACCACAGTGTATCGGTGATTGCCGATGCCCTTGCCAAGGGCATTGGTGGCTTCGATCCTGATCAGGCCCTCGAAGCCTGTGTGAACACCGCCCGCAATCAATATTACGATGCCTTGCCCTTGTATATGGAGCTTGGCTTTGTGCCGGAGGACAAAAGCAGCAATTCGGCTTCCAAGACCCTTGAATTTGCTTACAACGACTGGTGCATAGCCCAAGTGGCAGAAGCACTGGGTCGCACCGATATCTATGAGGAGTTTATGGCTCGTTCGGAAAACTTCAAAAATTTGTTTGACCATGAAACCGGCTTTATGCGACCAAGGCTCAGCGATGGGGCCTTTGTGACCGACTTCGACCCTCTGGATACACATGGCCAGGGATTCATCGAAGGCAACGCCTGGAACTATGGCCTATATGTGCCACACAACCTGGAGGGGCTGGTCAGTCTGAAGGGCGGCAAGGAAAAGTTCGCCACGTTCCTCGACGAACTGTTTACGATGACCCTACCTGACAAGTACTTTGAACAAACCGAAGACGTCACCCGCGAAGGCATCATCGGCAATTACGTGCACGGCAACGAGCCTTCCCATCACATCCCCTTCCTGTATTACTGGACCGATGAGCCTTGGAAGACCCAGGAAAGGGTAAGGATGATAGGCCCCCTGATGTACCACCCTGCTCCCGATGGCCTGGGGGGCAATGACGACTTTGGGCAGATGAGCGCCTGGTACATCTTCAATGCTCTAGGATTTTATCCCGTGCTGCCCGGTAGCGATCAATATGTCATTGGAAGCCCCTCGGTGGTTTCCGCCGATGTGAAGCTCGAAAATGGCAAGGTGTTTTCTGTTCGGACAGTCAACCAGTCAGAAGAGAATGTCTATATTATGAAGATCACCCTCAATGGCAAACCATTGGATAGGCATTACATCAGGCATCAGGAAATTACGGATGGCGGGGAACTGGTATTCTATTTGGGCAGACGTCCGTTAAAATAAATTATTCGATTTATGTATTTTTAGCGCAATCAGGAGGATGGACATGAAGAGAAGATTATTGATGTTAACGATTGTGGTGCTGATAAGCACTCCGGGTTTTTCACAAAGTCAGCAATATTTCCCTGACCCTGATCCTGTCATTGCTGAACGCCTGGAAGAATGGCAGGACCTGAAGTTTGGCCTGCTGATGCACTGGGGCCCATACAGCCAGTGGGGTATTGTGGAGAGCTGGTCCATTTGCCCCGAGGATCTTAGCTGGGCCTCCGGCGGCAGAAAGGGGGGAGTGGCCGATAGCTACTTCGATTATGTGAAGCAATACGAAGCCCTGCAAACCACCTTCAACCCCATTCATTTTGATCCTGAACGCTGGGCTGCTGCAGCCAGTGAGGCCGGGATGAAATACGTGGTCTTCACCACCAAGCACCACGACGGTTTCTGCATGTTCGATTCAAAACATACCGACTACAAAATCACCAGCCCCAATACCCCTTTCTCAACGAATGAACGCAGCAATGTGACGGCAGAGATATTCAAGGCATTCCGTGCTGAGGGCTTTTGGACCGGCGCCTATTTCTCCAAACCCGACTGGCACAGCGAGTATTACTGGTGGCCGCATTTCCCGCCTTCCGACCGTAACGTCAACTATTCCGTTGACAAGCACCCGCAACGCTGGCATCAGTTTGTGGAATATACCCACAACCAGATCGACGAGCTGATGAACGATTACGGGCGTGTGGATATCCTGTGGCTCGATGGAGGATGGGTACAACCTAAAACCGAAGCAGAGCTGCGCGAGGAAATGCTCATTGAATACGAGGGCAGCCGATATGTCCGTAACCCCCAGAACCAGGATGTAAATATGTCGGAGATCGTCCGTAAGGCCCGCGAGAAACAACCTGGACTGCTGGTGGTCGACCGCGCTGTGCCGGGCATCCATCAGAACTACCTCACGCCCGAGCAGCATATCCCCGATGAAGGCCTACCTTATCCCTGGGAAACTTGCATGACCATGGCCAACAGCTGGAGCTACACGCCCAACGATGTGTATAAAAGCCCCGATGACCTGATCGAGAAACTGGTCGACATTGTCAGCAAGGGCGGTAATTTCCTCCTGAACATTGGCCCCGGCCCCAATGGGAATCTAGACCCCCAGGCCTACGACCGCCTGGAAAAGATCGGGCAGTGGATGAAGGTGAACGGGGAGGCCATCTATGCCACGCGCTCCTGGAAGTCATTTTCTCAGGGCGATAACATCCGCTTCACCCGAACCAAGGACGGAAAGGCCTGGTACGCATTTCTTTTCGATTACCCCGAACAGCCCCTGGTGATTGAGGATAGGGACGGAAGAACAATTCAGACAGTGACTTTGTTGTCTAATAATCGAAAATTAAAATTCAGGGAGCGTGGCGAAGGACTTGATGTCATACTCCCCGCCAGGATGAAGGAAAGCGGCGAACACGTCTGGGTGTTGAAGATCGAATAAGCCCTCCCACCAAATGATTACCTTTGCAGTGAAATCTGATTAATGAAAGAATGGAACAGTATAAAGACTTGCAGCTTACCATAGAAAATGCCTGGGAAAACAGGGAAGACCTGAAAAACAAGTCCACCCGCGATGCCATTGAAGAAGTTATTGAACTTCTTGATAAAGGCAGACTCAGGGTAGCCGAGCCGGTTGAAGGTCAATGGGTGGTAAACGACTGGGTGAAAAAGGCAGTCATTCTTTATTTCCCCATACGCCGGATGGAAACCATTGAGGCAGGCCCCTTTGAATTCCACGATAAGATCCCGTTGAAAAAGGGCTATAAGGAAATGGGGGTACGTGTCGTTCCCCACGCTATTGCCCGCTATGGTGCCTTCCTGGCACCCGACGTGGTGATGATGCCATCCTATGTGAACATTGGAGCCTATGTGGGCAGCGGCACCATGGTCGACACCTGGGCCACGGTGGGAAGCTGCGCACAAATTGGAAGCCAGGTACATATTAGCGGAGGCGTAGGCATTGGCGGTGTGCTCGAACCCGTTCAGGCAGCCCCCGTAATCATCGAAGACGGCTGCTTCATCGGCTCGCGATGCATCGTGGTAGAAGGCGTCCGCCTTGAAAAGGAAACTGTGTTGGGGGCCAATGTAGTGCTGACGGCCTCTACAAAAATTATCGATGTAAGTGGCGAAAAACCAGTGGAATACGTGGGTCGCGTACCTGCCAGATCAGTGGTCATCCCGGGAACCCTGCCCAAACAATTCAAGGCCGGAACCTACCAGGTGCCTTGTGCCCTCATCATCGGCCGGCGAAAGGAAAGCACCGACCGGAAAACCAGCCTCAATGACGCACTCCGACAATATAATGTTGCGGTATAAAGTCGAATAATAGTTTATCAGGGCAGGAAAAGGAGGCCGCTTCCGGGCTGCTTTTTGCTATTGTCATCAGGCATTCACCTCATTCTTATCCTTGTAAAACAAGCCGAAAAACAAGGAAAAGAACACAAAGAAACTCAAGCCGACTTGTGCATCCAGGGGGTTATTTCCCAGCATCGAAACCCCCATGATCACCAGGAAAATGTTGAACGGAAGGTAGCGGGTGGCGCGGGCCTCCCGGATAAACAAGAAATAAAGGAGGAAAACAGCAAGGGTTCCAATCAATCCCACCATTAGAAGCAGGATCAGGTATTGATTGTGGGGCTTCATCCTGTAATTGTCCAGGGGCGAGTCCAGGGCGCTCAGCCCGTAATCCATGGCCAGAAAAATATCGCCGGTGCCCCAACCCAGCAAGAGATGCTTTTTTAAGGCCACCACCGAGGCCTTCCATAATTCCAGGCGCTGGGAAAAGGTATGCCCGCTGGGATTTCCTGTACGTTGATATTCCATTACCTCCCAGCCACTTTGGTGCAGCCGTGTCATGAAATGAGGCCAGTGCATATACAGGTGGTTAGGCACTCCGTGCTCAATGGCCCGGACCTCCTCTTCCCTGAGCGACAGGATGCTTTCTTTGTCTTTTTTCAGACCCTTGGAGGACAGAAAGCGATACAAGGTGGCTTTCAGGGGGTGCCCTGTGTGGTCCAGGCTGTCAATGGGGATTCTGCTGCGCTCGCCCCAGGCTGCCCCGATCTCTTCCTCGGCAATGAAATGGTATACCAGGTGCCCATTTTCCCGCTGATGGTTTCCGGTGTCGTGCCTGTAGCCATTTCCCGATGCGGTCCTTGCCGTAAGGGCCTGCTGGTCGGGATTTATGTTCAGCGTCAGGGGTTTTATCACCCAAAGCATCAATAGGATGACAATAATGAGGGCGCCTGCCAGCCCCAGTCCCGCCAGGATGCGCCTGAAAATCACTTTTCCCTGAATGAACTCACGGAATACTAGGAAAGCCACCACCCCTGCAAGACAAAGCAAACCCGTCAGAGAACTTAACAGAAAAAGGTAAAACAACAGCCAGACCGAGATCAACAGGGCGCCTGTCAACCAGGTTCGTTCCGTGCTCATACGTTTAACCTGCCAGGGCAACAGGAAAATGACCAAAACCACCATCATACTGAAATACACGTGCGATTCGAAAGGGGAGATAGAACGCGGGTTTATGAAGGAACGGTTCAGATACAGGATGAAACCGATCACCGAGGTGACTAGCACCGTAAGCGAGAAAGCTAAGGCGGCCATATTCCACCGTTCCTTTGAAAGCGGCCGGCTGGAAGCCAGAACAAAGGTCAGCGTAAACAGAGGGAGCTTGTTTTTTAAATCATATCCGATCCCATACTGCACGTCTTCTGTCCAGAGCATCCCCAGCAGGTAAACCCCGTAAATAAGGATAAAGATCACAGCCGCCTTGTTGCGCGCAAAGCGCCGGATCTTCTCCCACCAATGCCCTTCCACCAGCCAATTGAAGCCCATCAGGATCTGTGCCACACTGACGAAATACCTGGAGGTCGGCATCGCAATCACCATGAGGCACAACAGGAAAAAAAGGATCAGGTCGTGAACGCTTTCTTGTTCCTGCTTGGTGAAGATGCTTTTAAACATATGTTGGGGGGGTGATGAAACCTTTACAAAAATAACCCAATAATCTTCAAAAAATTTTATCTCCATTTTTTTCTTTCATAATTCTTTTTATGTTTGACAATCTAAATCCTGGATTGAAAAAGTGCTGCGGGATTTCGTACCTTTGTCATTGGGAAGCCTTCCAAATGGGCATTTGTCATTAATGCTGCTTGCACGAAAGGTTTTCGTTAAATTATGGAAGAAGAAATAAAAAAAATCGTCGAAGTGTTGAGCCTTGGGGGTACAATTCTATATCCCACAGATACCATTTGGGGAATCGGCTGTGACGCCACCAATGCCAGGGCTGCCGAAAAGGTCTATAAGCTGAAGGGTCGTGGCCAGGAGAAATCCCTTATTGTGCTGATGGAATCAGTCGGGCAGCTTAAGGAATACATTGGCGATGTACCCGAACTGGCCATTGACTTGATTGCCAGTTTTACCGACCCGCTGACTGTCATATACCCGGGGGCGCGCAAACTGGCAAAAAATGTGATGGCTGCCGACCACACCATTGCCATCCGCATCCCCCAGGATGAATTCTGCCAGGCTCTGCTGCGTGCCTTCGGTAAACCAATTACCTCCACCTCTGCAAATCGCTCGGGGGAAGCCAGCCCGCTGTCGTTCAGCAAAATCACAACGGACATCCTCGAGGGGGTGGATTATGTGGTGAAAACCAACCAGAACCGCATCAACCGTCCCAAAGCTTCAACCATTGTACGTATCAACGAGGATGGTGAGATACAGATCCTCAGAAATTAATCCTTTTTGAAGAAAACACTGGCACATCCCGTTTTTAAAGTCGTTTCAGAGGTCGCCGCTGAGATGAGCTGCCCCGCCTATGTGGTTGGCGGGTGGGTCAGAGACCTGTTCCTTCAACGCAACTCCAAAGACATTGATATTGTGGTTGTGGGCAGTGGCATTGAACTGGCGACCCGTGTGGCTGAAAAAACCGGACAGGCAAAGAAACTAAAGGTGTTCAAGAATTTCGGCACCGCCATGCTGCGCTGGGCCGACTGGGAGGTGGAGTTCGTTGGCGCCCGTCGCGAGTCCTACCGCCTCAGCTCACGCAAACCCGTTGTGGAAGACGGGACCCTCGACGACGACATGAGGCGCCGTGACTTTACCATCAATGCCATGGCAATCAGCCTTAACAAGCAGGACTATGGCACCCTGCTCGACCCCTTTAAAGGGCAGCAGGACCTCAGGAAAAAAACCATACGTACTCCGCTGGACCCTGACCTCACTTATTCCGACGACCCTCTGCGGATGATGCGTGCCTTGCGTTTTGCCGCACAGCTCGGATTCCGGATTGAACCCGAATCCTTCGCCGCCATACAGCGCTATGCCCATCGCATCCGCATCGTTTCCATCGAGCGGGTCATGGATGAGTTCAATAAGATTATGCTGACCCCTAAACCCGGAAAAGGGCTCTTGCTGATCCACGAATCCGGCCTGCTGCCCTATTTCTTCCCCGAGCTGGATGACCTGAAAGGAGTGGAGACCATCAACGGCAAGGCCCACAAGGATAACCTCCTGCATACCTTGCAGGTGCTCGACAACCTCGCCGCCAATTCCGATGACCTCTGGCTGCGCTGGGCCGCCCTGTTGCACGACATCGCCAAACCCCCCACTAAACGATTTGACCCCGAAGTGGGGTGGACCTTCCACGGTCACGAGTTCCTGGGAAGTAAAATGGTGACACAGATCTTTCGCAAATTGAAACTCCCGCTGAATGAAAAGATGAAGTACGTGAAAAAACTGGTGCTGCTTCATCTGCGCCCCATAGTCCTGAGCGAAAGCATCGTGACGGACTCGGCCGTGCGTCGCCTCCTCTTTGAAGCCGGCGACGACATAGACGACCTGATGATGCTCTGCGATGCCGATATCACCTCGGGCAACGCCCGAAAGGTGAAACAATATCTTGCTAACTTCGAGCTGGTTCGCCGGAAACTGAAAGAGATAGAGGATAAGGACCGCATCCGTAACTGGCAGCCCCCCGTCACAGGCGATGACATCATGAATACCTTTGGGCTGAAGCCTTCCCGCGAAGTGGGCCTGATCAAAACCGCCATACGCGAAGCCATCCTCGAAGGCAATATCCCCAACGAAAGAGCCGCAGCCTGGGAATTGATGCTCAATGAAGGAAAAAAATTAGGTCTGAACCCTATGAAAACTACAAAATAGTTAATTTTGCCTTTAGATAGGATCCCATTGATGGGGTCCCTGAATCTTGTTAGATTATGCACATTTACCGCTTTAAGCTGACTTTTGAAGAGCAGGATGATTTCGTCCGCGAGATAGAGGTAGGCTCTGAACAGAACTTCGAGGATTTTCACAAAGCCATTGTGGATAACCTGGGACTTGATCAGGGAACCCTCTCATCGTTTTTCATTACAGATTACCGCTTTCGCAAAAAGCGTGAAATCTCTCTGATCGATATGAGCCCTGAGGAGCGCCCCGAGACCTTTGATGAGGAGGAAGAAGAGAAAATGCTGGTGATGAAGGACGCTATCCTGAGCGACTATATTGACGACCCCCACCAGAAACTCCTTTATGTTTACGACTACCTGAACTATTGGACATTCTACCTTGAACTCCTTAAAATATTGCCTGCCGACCCCAAGCATACCTATCCGCGTATCTCTAAGACCTTGGGCGAGGTGCCACGTGAACTCACCGCTAAGGCACATCAGCTCTCCGGACCTGACTTGGGCTTCGAACTGGGCTTTGAAGAGGATCAGTATGACCCCGAGGACCTGAGGTCGTTCGAAAACGATGACTTTCTGGATGAAGAAGGAGGCGAGAATTTTGAGGGCTTCGACGAAGAAAAATTCTGACAAAACCCTTGTGGTGGTCACCGGACCCACCGGGGTGGGGAAAACCGGCCTGAGCATAGACCTTGCCGGGCATCTGCAAACGGAAATCGTTTCTGCCGATGCCCGTCAGTTTTACAGGGAACTCCATATTGGTACTGCAGCGCCTGCTGCTTTTGAATTATCACGGGTCAGGCACCATTTCGTTGGCCATCTTTCCATCCACGATGACTACAACGTCTCGCGCTATGAGCAGGAGGCCCTGGAAGTGATCGCAAGCCTGTTCCGCACCCGCGATTATGTGGTGGTCACGGGTGGCTCGGGTTTGTATATCGATGCCCTGTGCAAAGGATTCGACGACCTGCCCCCTGCTGAACCCCGCGTTCGCCGGCAGGTCGAACAGGTGTACCGTCAGGGCGGACTCGATAGCCTGAGGTTATGGCTTAAACAAATCGATCCTGAATTCTACCTCCAGGTCGACCCGGCCAACCCCAACCGGATGAAACGCGCCATAGAGGTCTTCCTGCAAACAGGGTATAAGTTCTCGGCCCTGCGCACAAACACCCCCAGAAACCGACCTTTTAGAATGAAAAAAATCGTCCTCGACCGCCCTCGTGAAGTCCTTTTCGACCGTATCAACCGCCGTGTCGATGCCATGGTGGAGGAGGGGCTGATCGAAGAAGCCCTGCACTTCTTCAGGTTCAGACACCTAAATGCCCTCAATACCGTAGGTTATAAAGAGATTTTTGCCTGGCTTTCGGGCGCCTGCTCCCTGAACCACGCCATCACAAGCATCAAAACCAACACCCGCCGCTATGCAAAACGACAGATTACCTGGTTTAAACGCGACCTTGAAGCACGCTGGATGAAGCCTGAAGAGATGGTTGCCATCCTGGATTTTGTCCTTGAGGAAGATTTAGGCGCTGCACAGGCTGGCCTGGCCTGAAGGTCACTCTGCAGTGTGGTCCCTTGCGTTTTTTTGCCGCTCTTCCTTCGATATCAACCCGAATTCCTTAGCCAGAAACTCTCTAAGCTGCACAGGCTTAACGTTACGCTTCAGCTCACCCCCCCTGCTCCATGAGATACGACCTGTTTGTTCGCTCACGATCACGGAGATGGCATCCGACTGGGATGTAATGCCTGCCGCCGCACGGTGACGCAGGCCCAGGTTGGAGGGAAACTCACGGCTCTCAGTGACAGGCAGCACGCAACGCGCCGCCCGGATGCGGTTGTTGGTGATAATCACCGCCCCGTCGTGCAGGGGGCTGTTTTTGAAAAAGATATTCTCGAGCAGCTGCTCCGAAAGCTGCGCGTCGATCAGCTCTCCTGTTTCCACAAAGAATCCCAGGTCGTTTTCACGGGTCAAAACAATCAAAGCTCCTGTTTTACTCTCAGCAAAACGCTGGCAAACATTCACGATGGCTGACACGTTCAGTTTATTGCTCTCGTCGAACTGCCACAGCCTGCGGAAAATGCCCCTGGGGTTGCGGTTCAGAAAACTGCGGGTGCCCAGCACCAGCAAAAACTTGCGGATCTCGGGCTGAAACACGATGATCAGCGCCAACACCCCCACGCTGATGAACTGCCCAAGAATAGCCGTAAGCAGTTCCATCTCGAAGATGCGTACCAGCCACCAGATCAGGTAAATGGAAAGGATGCCCAGGAAGATGTTCAGCGCTCCCGTGCCACGGATCAGCAGGTACAACTGGTAAAGTAGTATCGCTACCAGGAGAATGTCGAGGATATCGAGCAGACGCATTTGCAAAAAGGAAGAGGCCGCCAGGAAGAGCATATACAAATCTTTTTCCGGATAAAATTAAGCGAATTCACTTTGACTTTTCAACATTTCCGCAATTTTTATGGCTTCTATGGCCTCTCGGACATCGTGCACCCTGAGGATATGTGCCCCCTTGAGCACTGCCAGGGTGTTGACTGCCGTTGTGCCATTCAGGGCTTCTGCCGGGGTGTTGCCAAGCACCCGCGTGATCATCGACTTGCGCGAAACGCCTACCAGTAAGGGCAGATCGAAGATACGGAAAAAGTCAAGCTGATCGAGCAGCCGGTAGTTGTGTTCCACTGTCTTGCCAAAGCCAAAGCCCGGATCGAGAATGATGTCGTTAACCCCCATCGCGTTCAGATTCCTGATCTTTTCGGAAAAATACAGCGAGATTTCTTTGATGAGGTCCTTATAAACCGGGTTCTTCTGCATTGTAGCCGGGGTGCCCTGCATATGCATTATCACGTAAGGCACCTGCAGGCGGGAAATGGTGTCGAACATCGCAGGGTCTATATTACCCGCCGAGATGTCGTTGATCATATGCGCGCCTGCCTCCACAGCCACCAGGGCCGTCTCCGAGTTATAGGTGTCAACCGACAACAGCGTATCCGGAAAACGCCTCAGGATGGCTTTGATGACCGGCAGCAGGCGTTCTTGCTCTTCCCTGGGGTCGATCAGGCCCGTGCCGGGACGGCTCGAGGCGGCCCCCAGGTCGAGGATGTGCGCCCCCTCTTCCAGCATGCGCTCGGCGTGCTTCACCACATCCCAGGTGGTCTTGTGCTTACCCCCGTCGAAAAATGAATCGGGCGTAATATTCACGATGCCCATCACCAGCGGTGCGGATAAATTTATAATTTTGCCCCGGAGGTTCAGGGTTTTCTTTGGGCAGAAAAACGTATCTTTCGCCATCCTTGCTTCTGAAACTTTTTATGAATGAACGAACGCACTATGGGCTCAGTATCAAAAACCGATCAGCAATACGATGCAATCAAACAGACCTGCCTCGGGGTCTTCACCAGTAAGATGCAGGATTATGGCACCGCCTGGCGCGTGCTGAGGCCCGCCTCACTCACCGACCAGATCTACATTAAGGCCCAGCGCATCCGCTCGCTGCAACGCAAAGGTACACAAAAAATACTGGAAGGTATCGCTCCTGAATTTGTTGGCATCGTCAACTATGCGGTGATGGGGCTCATCCAGCTCGAGCGGGGCGCCGCCGACCAGGCCGACCTGCCTGCTGAGGAAGCCGCCGAAAAGTGGGGCGAATACTTCGAGAAGGCACGAAGCCTGATGCACGACAAGAACCACGACTACAGCGAAGCCTGGCGCGAGATGCGCGTCTCCTCACTGGCCGACATCATCCTGATGAAGCTCCTGCGCGTCAAGCAGATCGAAGACAACGAGGGCAAGACCTTCGTCTCCGAAGGCGTCGATGCCAATCTTTACGACATCATCAACTATGCCGTGTTTGCGCTTATCAAGCTTGAACTCGAAGGAAAGAACGACTGAAAACTGCATAAACAAAGGATAAAACGGTGCTGCGATTCATAGCCAGGCGTTTGTGGTATGGCCTGTGGGTTTTCCTGGGGGTGGTCACCGTCGTGTTTTTCCTCTTTACGGTGCTGCCCGGCGACCCTGCCCGCATGATGCTGGGGCAGCGCGCCGACATGGCCTCGGTGGAAGCCATACAACGCGAACTGGGCCTCGACCGCCCCGTGATGGTGCAATACCTAAACTACCTCAACGACCTCTCGCCCCTTTCCGTTCACAACCACCAGGAGCCTGAAAGCTTCTTTTATCTCGACAATGAAAAATATGCTGCCGCAAAACTGGTGTCGGCCGCAAAATATTCCCTGGTGCTGAAAAAGCCCTACCTGAGGCGCAGCTACCAGAGCAACCGCCCTGTGACCTCTATCCTGGCCGAGGCCTTTCCCAACACCCTGCTGCTGGCCCTGGTGGCCATCGTCTTTGCCATGCTGCTGGGCATCGCCCTGGGCGTGGTGTCGGTGGTGAACGACAGCCCCGCCATGGGGCGCGTCATCATGGTGTTCTCGGTGCTGGGCATGTCGCTGCCCTCCTTCTTTGCTGCCATCCTCATCGCCTGGCTCTTTGCATTCGTGCTGGGCGACTACACCGGCCTCAACATGACCGGCAGCCTCTACGCCGTTGACGACTTCGGGCGGGGCGAATACATCCAGTGGAAGAACCTCATCCTGCCCGCCCTCACCCTGGGAATACGACCCCTGGCCGTGGTCACTGAGCTCACCCGCAGCTCCCTCCGGCAGGTCATGGCCCAGGACTATATCCGCACCGCCCGTGCCAAGGGCCTCAGCCTCTGGCGCGTCATCACCCGCCACGCCCTGCGCAACGCCATGAACCCCGTCATCACCGCCATCTCCGGATGGTTCGCCTCCCTGATGGCAGGTGCCGTATTCGTCGAATATGTCTTCGACTGGAAAGGCATCGGCGTGGTCATCGTCAGCGCCCTCGAAACCTACGACTTCCCCGTGGTGATGGGCGCCGTGCTGCTCATCTCCGTCATGCTCGTCCTGGTCAACATCACCGTCGATATCCTTTACGGAATGCTCGACCCAAGGGTCCGTATGCAGTAAGGGGATTCCACCGATTGTTACGGATTCCGCGGATGATGGCATGGGGAATGGAGAGGTGAAAAGTTGAGAAGTTGAGAAGTTGAGAAGTTGAGAAGAACCTTAACCTCAACCTTAACCTCAACCTCAACCTTAACATGGGAATTTTTTTCTTTCCCGGGAATTTTTTACCTTAACGAAAAAATTTTAACCTTATGGAATTTAAGGATATGCAGAAATTGGCGGATCACCTGATGCACCTGAAAAATGCCAGCGGTCTGGATGATTTTGAAGGGTATTCGCCCAATGAAATGGGCCAGATCTTTCACAGCACTTTTAGCCCGGGTTGCCCCATCCAGCTGAAAAAGATGAAGGATGACGATTACCTTAAAGTCCCCCTGCTCAACCAGGTGAAATACTTGGCCGGCCTGATTGCCAAAGAAGGGGAAATGAAACTCACGGCCAAAGGTTTTTTGCCCACCAAGGTGGTCGCTGATGTGTATGCCAGGGGATTTTTAAAGGATGAAGTGATTGAGGAAGGCCTCTATAAGCTCTACAAAGAAACGGATTCAATGACCGTTCATTTGGCNNTATTGGAGATCAGCGGCCTGGCAAAGAAACGGCTTGGGAAACTGAGCCTCACTAAGTCAGGAGAGAAGATCCTCTCCGATAACGAAAAGCTTCTGCGAACCCTTTTTAAGCATTTTGCCGAAAAATTCAACTGGCCCTATTTTGATGGGTATGGCCAGCATGGTGTCGGTCAAATGGGTTATGGTTTTTCATTGATCCTGCTGGGGAAATATGGCGCGGTTAAACGAAAGGACCACTTCTATGCCGAAAAATATTTCAGGGCTTATCCCATGTTGCTCGGACACTTTCAGGCCCGGCCCTATTCGAGCGGTGAAGACCAGGCTTACCGGTGTTATTCCATTCGCACCTTCGACCGCTTCCTCGATTACCTTGGACTCATCAAAATTGAAAGCACCGGCCCGCGCTATGATGCCACTAAACTTATCGCCAAAACCCCTTTGTTCGATAAGCTGTTCCTGGTGCAACCCCCGGGAGCAAACGCCCCGAATTAAAAATCCGATACTATTAAAACACTGATAGTCAAATGTCTGTCTATTTTTCTACCTTTTAAAACCCTACCATCGACCTGCCATGCTCGTGCCCGGCAAGGCCCTATCCGAACCCGGCACGAGGCTTATACGAGGATGGTACGAGCGTGGTATTACCCGCTTGGAAAAATGATAGATGAATGAATGGAAATTTCTAATTAAAAATCAAATTAATTTTCAATTAAAAAAATATTTACTTGGCCTGTGTTTAATCTGAAATACAGATTGAACTGAGCCGTCCTTTGCCTGGACCGTGTCGTTGGGCATTCAGCACCCCGGTATGATTGAATACGGTTGGAAAGCGCTTTAATTGCTGACCAAGGCCAAGTTGAAATATATTTATAAAATCCCTATTTTTGAAAAAATTTTGTACATCCTAAAGTCAGGGGAACCTTGCATTATGAGAACAATCGGAATCCTGTTATTCGACGATGTGGAACTGCTTGATTTTGCGGGGCCCTATGAGGTTTTTTCGGTGGCCAATGAGCTGAATGATTTAAGGCTGTTTAACATTTTCACCATTTCAGAGACAGGTCTGGCCATCCGGTCGGTGCATGGGATGAAGGTATTGCCCGATTACTCCATTCATAACTGCCCTTCCATTGATATTCTGGTGATACCCGGAGGGGAGGGAAGCAGGAAAGTGATTGGTAATGAGGGGTTGATGGAGTGGATTCAGGCCACTGTTGAGAAAACGGAGATTAGCTTTTCGGTTTGTTCTGGTGCCAGGGTGCTTGCAAAGCTTGGGCTGCTCGACAATAAAGCGTTTACGACCCATCACCTGGTTGTTGAAGATGTGCTGAGCCTGAGCAGGGGCGGGAAGGCAAACCCCGGTAAACGCTTTGTTGACAACGGCAGAATCATGACTTCTGCAGGGATCAGCGCGGGGATTGACCTTGCCCTTTATGTTGTTGAAAAGCTACACGGCAGGCTCGTGAAAGAAAACACCAGTGCATATATGGAATATGATTGATATGAGCGAAGGCTCCTTGTAAAGGGCTGGGCCATGCGAATCCATTTTGGCTTTCCTAAAACCCCTGATTTTTTTTACCTTTAAACCTTATTTTTGTGCAGGGCTGGTTTACCCGGCACTTTTGTGTTTAAAACATTGAAAACGATATAACTATGCGAAAGAAAATTGTAGCAGGCAATTGGAAGATGAACCTGGACCTGGAAGGCGGGCGTAAGCTGGCCACCGGGATTTGTGAAAAGATCAGTGAAAACCCATTGGAAACTTTGCCGGGCAAACCTGAGGTGGTGTTTTTTCCGCCCTATGTGTTTCTGACCGAGGTAGTGAAGGCCGCTGAGGGCACCTCCGGGGTTTCTGCCGGCTCGCAAAACATCCATCAGCTTGAGAAAGGTGCCTATACGGGTGAAGTGGCAGCCCCCATGGTGAAGTCGTGCGGGGCCACCCATACCCTGGTCGGCCACAGCGAGCGACGGGCATATTTCCACGAGGATAATGCCCTGCTGGCAAAGAAAGTGGAGCAGGCCCTGAATCACGGATTGATTCCGGTATACTGCTGCGGGGAAGTGCTGCCCGAGCGTGAGGCAGGCAAGCACTTTGAGGTGGTGAAGGAACAGATCGTCAATGGTTTGTTCTGGCTTAAGCAGGAAGCCTTCGAAAAGGTGATCATCGCCTATGAGCCTGTCTGGGCCATTGGAACCGGGGTCACTGCCTCGCCTGAGCAGGCCCAGGAGATGCACGCCTTCATCAGGAAGGTAGTAGGCGAAAAATACGGACTGCAAACCGCAGAGCATGTATCTATTCTGTATGGCGGAAGCTGCAATGCCCAAAATGCCCGTGAACTCTTCTCTCAGCCCGATGTGGATGGTGGACTCATTGGCGGGGCTTCGCTAAAAGCGCCTGATTTCCTTGCGATCATTCAATCATTTTAAACAACGGAATATGAGCAGCCTCGACTATGTGGAACTGAGCTGCACGCTGGACCCCGTGCAGCCCTGGAGCGATATCTTCATTGCCGCCCTGGCCGACATTGGCTTTGAGAGCTTTGAGGAAAACGAAAAAGGCTTCAAGGCCTACATCAGCGCTCACGACTTCCGGGAAGAAGACCTGGCAGATGCCCTGGATGCAGGAGATGCTGACCCAAAACCACGGTTGGAGTATGCGGTGAAGCACATCGACGGGCAGAATTGGAACCAGGTGTGGGAAAGCAATTTTGAGCCGGTGCTGATCGGCAATGCCTGTTATGTGCGGGCGCCTTTCCACCCCTCAAAACCGGGGGTGGAGATGGAGTTTGTAATTGAGCCCAAGATGTCGTTTGGCACAGGTCACCACGAGACCACCTCGCTGATGGCTGAATGGCTGCTGGAGGAAGATGTGACAGGGAAAGCCGTGCTCGATATGGGATGCGGCACGGGCCTGCTGGCCATAATGGCGGCCCGCAAGGGAGCGGAACCGGTACTGGCCATCGACAACTATATTTATGCCTACGAGAATACAATTGAGAATGCTGAACGCAACAACACTCCATGGATTCGCGTTTTACATGGCGATGCCTCCTTGTTGGGTGCCGAAAGCTTTGACGTGATCCTTGCCAACATCACCAAAAACGTGTTGTTGCAAGACATGGAGACGTACGTATCGGTGCTGAATGAGGGGGGCGTCCTGTTGCTCAGCGGTTTCCTGGAGAAGGACCGAAAAGATATGATTGCTGCCGTGGAGGGTTTGGGATTGTCCTATTCGGGGGAGAAGAAGAAAAAAGACTGGCTGGCACTGAGGTTTCAGAAATAAAGTCTTGCGCAAAAGAATTGGCCTATGATCCGAAGTATCTTTTCAGGCTTGCTGCTGCTGGCCGTGATGACGGTTGCTGCACAGGAACCTATTGGCGAGGGGGAGCCCAATCCATTTCCGCCCGGGATCAGGGAGGCCTTCAGTACATTGGACCGAAGCCTGAGGCCCACGGCAGATGCCCTGGCCGACAGCGTACAGGGAGTATGGGATGGGGGTGGTTTCACCAAATCACAGAAGGATACCATTACGCGTGCTGTTGAAAAACTCCTGGGAGGCCGTTATGCCCCCTGGCCCGATTTGGGCAATTACCTGGAGATCGTTCTCCATATTTATTCGCGCAGCGACGCAGGGCAGGTGTTTGAGCGCTGGCATGAGGCCCTGGCCCATTTTATGCAGACCCAAACCCCCAGCCGCACAGCCGAATTCATGCTGCGATCAAAACAACTCTTCCTGGAAAACATCCTGTTTCAGTCGAGTGCCTTACGATGGCTTGTGCGTGGCGGAAGCTATTCCTTTGACTTTGTAAACCAGGAGCCCCTTGTAGACGTGAGGGATGCCAACCTGGTGTGCCTGGCCTATACGGACAGCAGCGTAATATACAGAACCAGCGGGCAGGCAAGCCTTGGTGCCAATTCCTGGAAAGGGCAGGGCGGAAAGTTCACTTGGCAGCGTACCTTGCTTGACCCCGGGAAGGTGTATGCTGAACTGAAGAACCTGAACCTTGACCTTACCAAGGCGATTTTTGAAGCCGATTCGGTGACGTTTTATCACCTGGATTTCTTTGATAAGCCCCTGCAGGGCAGGATCAGGGAACGGGTGGTGGCTGAGTTCACTCCTGAAGATGCCAATTTCCCTGTCTTTGAGTCATATCAACGTGAGCACCAGATCCGTGATGTCTTCCCGGGTATTCATTACACGGGAGGCTTCACCATGCAGGGCGCCAGGGTGGAAGGGGCCAGTGCTTCTGATGAGTATGCCCTTGTGGAGGTGTATCGCGGGGATACCCTGGCCATTGTTTCACGGGCCAAAAATTTTGTGATCCGTCCCGACCGACTCCTTTCTGATCGTGCATCCTTTACGCTTATCCTGGGCAGAGACTCGGTCTTTCATCCCAACCTGGCCATCCGATACCTGCACGGCCAGCGTGAGTTATCCGCCATGCGCGATGAGCGTGGTTTCTCCCGGGCGCCGTTTTTCGACACCTACCACCGGCTTGATATGTATTGCGAGGCTCTTTACTGGAATCTCGATTCGGCCACTGCCACCTTCCAGATGATCAAAGGGGTGGGGCAGCCCAGGGAGGCTTTGTTTGAGTCGCACGACTTTTTTAGCCAGGCGCGCTACGACCGCGCAAAAGGCATTGATGACATTCACCCCCTTTCCAGGCTTTCAGGCTATGCCCGGGCCGTTCAAACCCCTGAGTTCTACCTTGTGGAGTTCAGCCGCTTTATCCGCAGAGATGCAGCTTCCGTTCGCCAGGACTTGCTGAATCTTTCCTTTCAGGGATTCATACAGTATGACAATGAGGACGACCGCATCACAATCAACGAGCGGCTGTATCATTATATCCTGTCGAACGCCCAGCTGAAGGATTACGATGTGATGCAAATCCGCTCAACGGCGCCGGTCAACGCCAGGTTGAACATCAGCACCTATGAACTCGAGTTGATGGGCATTGAGCGCATTCCCCTGAGTACGGCAAAAAATGTGGTCATCTATCCCGATGAGAAAAAGGTGATCATGCAAGCTAACCGCAACATGGCATTCGATGGCCGGGTGGAATCAGGCCTGTTTAACTTTTATGGAAAAGAGTTTTTCTTTGAATACGATCCCTTTAAGATCACCCTTGAAAACTCCGATTCACTAAGTTTCAGCGTAAGGGCTTTTAAACCTGACAGCCGTGGCCGCTTTGAGCTGGTCAAGGTGAAAAACGTCCTTGAATCTATCAACGGAGAATTGCTTGTCGATCATCCTTCCAATAAATCGGGCCTGAGGGGTTTTGAGGGATATCCATCCTTTACCAGCATCAACGAATCGTTTGTGTATTACGACAGTGAGGGGCTGTATGATGGCGCCTACCAGCGCGACAGCACCTATTTCAAGATTTTGCCTTTTACAATTGAAAACCTTGATAAGGCCTCCACTGACAACATCGCCTTCGGCGGGGTGTTCGTGTCCAATGGCATTCTTCCCGAGATTGAGGATTACCTGACGGTACAGCACGATTATACCCTGGGCTTCAATACCGAAACGGCAGCAGGTGGGATTCCGGTCTATGCTGGAAAAGCCAATTATACAGGCCCCCTCTCCATGAGCAGTGAAGGCTTGGTGGCCAGCGGCAGGCTCGATTACCTGAGTTCGGTGGCGGAGGCCGAGAAACTGGTGCTTTTGCCTGAACAGGCCGTGGGTACGGTGCGTAACTTTGAACTGGAAGGAGGAGGTGAAGCCGATTATCCTGCCATTCATGCCGAACAAGCGACAATTACTTTTGTGCCGGGCGATAACAGCATGCAGGTCACTAATTCCGAAGAGGCCATTTCTTTGTATGACGGGAAGGCCGGCTTCAGGGGCGATATCAAACTGACCCCGGCAGGTCTTTCGGGAACTGGCCAACTGGATGTGCAGCAAGCAAGCATACGCGCAGGCGACTTTGTCTTCAGGGAAAGCAATCTCATCAGCCAGCGTTCCGACATGGAAGTAGTCGCCCCCACGGGGAAGCAGGCTTTTGTACACGAAGACTTCTCGGCTGCCGTTGACATGGAAAACCTGACGGGAACCTTCAGCCCCGTAGACGAGAATGCCAACATCAGCTTCCCCGCCATTAACCTTTTTGCCGAAAACTATGATTATGACTGGGATATTGAGGCCGGCCTGATCGACCTGCGCTCTTCCGTAAGCCATCGCTTTCCCGACTACGGGAAGATGAGCAGAAAAGAGTTGATGAAACTCGACTTCTCAGGCCATGAGATGGTGTTTACCGATCCCGTAAAAGACTCTCTGAGGTTTTATGCCCCGAAAGTGTTCCTCGAATTAGAGAATTATAACCTGAATGCTGAAGGGGTGCCCTTACTGAGGATTGCCGATGCAGCCATTTTCCCCGATAACGGGGTCTTGATCGTGGATGCAGGCGGGGTGATGCGGCCCCTGGAAAATGCCGTAATAGTGGCCAATACCGAAACCCAGCATCATACCTTTTATGATGCCAGGGTTGAGATCTCATCCAGTAAGGAATATCAGGCCAGTGGCACCTATGATTACCGGGATCAGGACGGTAAGGTCTCCCCCCTTCTGTTTGGAGATATTGACGTAAGCCCCGAGGGGATAACCATGGCCAGGTCTTCCCTGCCCGATACCCTGGACTTTTTCCTGGGCCCGCGCTTTGCTTTTATGGGGGATGTCAGGGTGCAGGCCAATGAGGCTTTCCTGCGCTTCGACGGCTATTCGAAAATTGACCTGGGATGCCCCGGGATGGATTCCGACTGGTTTAGCTTTGAAGGCCCCATCAACCCAATGGATATCAGAATCCCTGTTGTGGCCGGGATGAGAAACCCCGACCGAAGGGATGTCAGCATTGCCCTGATGCTGGCAGGAGACTCACTCCATATTTACCCTGCCGTGTTCATGAGGCGAAATCACTACCTGGACCGTGAAATTATTTCGGCATACGGATACCTGATGTTTGATGAATCAACAGGAGAATACCTTGTCAGCGATCAGGAGAAACTGGATAATCGCAGCCTGCATCATAATCTGCTCAGGATTAGCGTAAGGAATTGCAACATTCAGGGAGAAGGCCTTGTTGACCTGGGCGTGGATCTGGGGCAGTTTAAAATGGAAAACTACGGGACTGTTCAATACAATTACCAGACTGAAACCACTGATCTGGAGCTGATCATGGGGCTGGACTTCTTCTTTGATGAACGGGTTCTTGTGCCTATGTTCACCAGTGTGGATGTCCCCGACAACAAGCCCTTGAACCTCAACAGTCAAAAATTCCGCAAATACCTGGAGAAACACCAGGGGCCCGAGCAAACCGACCTGTCTTTAAGCGAATACCTAAGTCAGGGCAGGTTCAACAAACTGCCCGAGCCGCTGAAACGGCCCATCATGCTGGGAGATGTCAGGTTGCGATGGAACCAGCCCAGCCGTTCCTTTGTCTCTTATGGACCCATCGGGCTGATCAACCTGTATGAAAACCAGGTGCTCAGGCAACTCAATGCCCATATGGAGGTCAGGAGGTCGAGGGGTGGGGATACCTTTACCCTGCTGGTCCGGTCAAGTGAAAGCGGGGATGCGGGGATAGGCCGTGAATGGTATTTCTTCAACATGAACAACAACCAGTTGAAAGCCTTGTCCTCGGTGGCTGAGTTTAATGAGGCCATCAGCAAACTTCGCAGCCGACAGCGACAAAAAGATGGCGGACCCAATGAGCCACCATATTCTTTCACCTTGGAAGCGGAAAGACGTCCCTATGATTTCTTCCATTTTATCAGACAAATAAATTTGAATTAAAATAAATCTTTATGGAGTTTCATTGGGGGATGGTTTTGTGCCTTGCAGGGGCTTATCTTCTGGGATCAATTCCCACTTCGGTATGGATGGGCAAGGCCTTGTTTGGCATTGATGTCAGGGAACATGGCAGTGGAAACGCCGGAGCCACGAATGCCTTGCGGGTGCTGGGCACAAAAACGGGGGTAAGCGTTCTGCTGCTCGACGCCCTCAAGGGGGTGGCTGCCGTTTCCCTGGGCTGGTTGGTGAAGGATTATTTCTCAAGCCCTGACATGTTCAGCGTATTTCAGCTTTTGCTTGGACTCTTTGCCTTGCTGGGCCACGTGTTTCCCCTCTTTGCAAATTTCAGGGGCGGGAAAGGGATAGCTACCCTGGCAGGGGTTGGTACCATTCTTTTCCCGCTAGCCATACTGATCTGCCTGGTCGTGTTCCTGGCCTTTTTCCTGCCCACCCGGTTTGTCTCGTTGGGCTCGATCATGGCTTCCCTGGTCTTCCCTGTGGCTGTGATTTGGATTACTGGCCCTGCAACCCTCCCCGAACTCATTTTCTCGCTAATGGTGGCCTTATTTGTACCTTTGACCCATCGAAAAAACATTCAGCGCCTCATTAAGGGGACTGAAAACAAGATCAAATTCGAAAAAAATAATCAGCAGCGGCGATCATAATTTCTTAATTTTGTTTATCAGGTAATTTTTTCATCACTCATGGTTAAGGAAAAAACCCGATCTGCAGGCAAGGAGAAACACCGCTCCACAGAAAAAAAGGATCTTGTTGTTCATAACGATGATTTCAATACCTTTGAGTTTGTGATTCAAACCCTGATTGAGGTATGCAATCATGAGCCTGAGCAAGCCGAGCAATGTACCCTGATCATCCATTACAAAGGCAAATGCGTGGTCAGGACAGGCGATTACCAAACCCTTGAGCCGATGTACCGTGAAATACTGAAGCGGGGATTAACCGCAACAATTGAATAAAATGGCAAATTTGAATAAAATAAAGTTCCTTTCTCTTTTTATACTGACCCTAACCGTGATCCTGGTGATGGGCTCCTGTTCTTCAGTACCTCTTACAGGGAGACGGCAGATGAGCTTTCTTCCGGAGGGAATGCTTGTCAATATGGCGCTTACCAATTACCAGGAATTTATTACCGCCAATCCGACCCTTCCTGCTTCCGATCAGCGGGTGCAGGCGGTCAGGCGTGTGGGCAACCGCATCTCGAAGGCCGTAAACCAATACCTTACTGAAAGCGGGGAAGGCGATCGGGTGAGTAACTTTCAGTGGGAGTTCAACGTGGTACACGATGAGTCGGTCAACGCCTGGGCTATGCCTGGGGGAAAGATCATGTTTTATACAGGGATTTTCCCTGTTACCCAGAACGATGAAGGTATCGCTGTTGTCATGGCTCATGAGATAGCCCATGCCGTGGCCAAACACGGCAACGAGCGGATGAGCCAGCAGCTCTTGCTTACCCTTGGGGCCGTAAGCCTGGATGCCGCCATGAGTCAACGGCCTGAAGCCACACGCGACATCTTTTTGATGACCTATGGGGTGGGCAGTCAGCTTGGCACCCTTGCCTACAGCCGCAAACATGAATACGAAGCGGATAAGCTGGGCATGATCTTCATGGCCATGGCTGGATACAACCCCGCAGGAACGGTGACATTCTGGGAACGGATGCAAACTTCGGCCACAGGAGCCGAACCCCCGCAGTTTCTGAGCACCCACCCCAGCAGCTCTGCCAGGATTAAGGCTGCCCGCGATTTTATCCCTGAAGCAATGAGTTATTATTCATCTCAATAATGTAAAAAATGTCGTGGTTAGTGATTTTAGGATTGATTCTCGTGGGAATCATTTTTCTCCTGCTTGAAATACTGGTAGTACCGGGAACGACGGTGGTTGGCCTGATAGGAGCAGGGATGCTTGTTGGGGCCGTTGTGACCGCTTTCAGTACTTTTGGAGTTACGGCAGGGGTCCTTACCCTGGTGGGGAGCCTGCTCATCAGCGTGCTGGCCATTGTGCTTGCCCTGAAGTCAAATACCTGGCGAAAGGCTATGCTCAACACCGAAATCGATGGGCGGGTCAATGTGGTTGAACCCGACAAAATCCTCGTGGGTGATGAAGGAATGGCCATTACACGCCTGAATCCTATGGGGAAAGCCTTGTTCAGGGATGAGTTCTTTGAGGTCACTTCAAAGTCCAACCTGATCGCAGAAAACACCCCCATCGTGGTGGTAAAGGTGGATGGAAATAAAATTATTGTTAAACCAAAACCATAACTTAACATGGACAACACTGCTGTAATTATTGTCATTGCCTTGGTCAGTATTCTTGGCCTGTGGCTGATCTTTTACTTTATTCCCGTAGGACTCTGGTTCTCGGCCCTGGTGTCAGGGGTGAGGATCAGCTTGCTCCAGCTTGTGTTGATGCGCTGGAGGAAGATTCCACCTGCAGTCATTGTCAACAACCTGATCAGTGCCACCAAGGCTGGTCTTAAGCTCAACAGGGATGACCTGGAAGCCCACTTTCTTGCAGGTGGTCGGGTGAAGGCTGTAGTAAATGCCCTGATCAGTGCCGATAAGGCGAATATACCGCTGGATTTCAAAACGGCCACAGCCATCGACCTTGCAGGTCGCGACGTGCTCGAGGCTGTCCAGATGTCGGTTAAGCCAAAGGTGATCAACACACCTCCTGTGGCTGCTGTTGCCAAGGATGGTATCCAGCTTATCGCCAAAGCGAGGGTTACCCTGCGTGCCAACATCAAGCAACTGGTTGGTGGTGCCGGTGAAGAAACCATCCTTGCCCGCGTGGGCGAAGGTATTGTTACCTCCATTGGTTCGGCCAACAACCACAAACAGGTGCTCGAGAATCCTGACAGCATCTCGAAGGTGGTGCTTTCAAAGGGTTTGGACTCAGGCACCGCCTATGAGATCCTTTCCATCGATATTGCCGATATTGACGTGGGTAAGAATATCGGGGCCATGCTCCAGATAGACCAAGCCAATGCCGATAAGAACATCGCCCAGGCCAAGGCTGAAGAGCGCCGTGCCATGGCTGTTGCCCTTGAGCAGGAAATGAAAGCCAAGGCCCAGGAAGCAAGGGCCAAGGTGATTGAAGCCGAAGCCGAGATTCCCAAGGCTATCTCCGATGCCTTCCGCAGCGGCAACCTGGGTATTATGGATTACTACCGTATGGAAAACATCAAGGCCGACACTACCATGCGCGACCAGATCGCAAAACCGGGTGGCGGTACCAGTAAAGGGAAAGGCGGGGATTCACCCCTGAAATAAGTTCTTTCCTGTTTCAAAATAAAGGCTGTCTCACAAAATTGAGGCAGCCTTTATTTTTTGATCCCTTTCAGGGGATTCCTTTTCCATAAAAACGGCCTCCGGCAAATATTCCTGCAAAATATTTTGCAGGTCCCTGCCGGGTATTGGCGCCTGGCAGAGGTGTATCTTGTTCATTGATACAACGTATCTGAGACGAATATATAACGTACTTAAGACGTACTTTAAACGTATTTTGTACGTCTGAAGTACGTCTTAGGTACGTCTAAGGTACGTCTAAGGTACGTCTGAAGTACGTCTGAAGTATGAGGTTGAAAAAAAGCAGGAATGGTTTTGGCGAAAAGGGGGCAGTTCAGAAAAGTGGGTCAGGGCCCTTGAGCCGGAGGGGTTCGGGCTAAGTAAAAAAATGACACCCAAAAAGAAGGGGCTGAAGAAATCAGGGGGCGGGAAAGAGGTACAATCTCCTGATGAAAAAGTGGCCCCGGTTTTGTCAATCGGAGAATGCCAGCAGGGGGATGTTGCAGTGATAGGCGAATTTTTTGGTCAGGCTTCGGTGGAAGAGCCTTTCGAAAAGCTGGCGTTTTCGGTTTACCAGGGCGATCATTCCAACCTGGTTTTCGCTGAGGAATATGTTGAGGGCTTCCTGCACATCTTCGTGCTCAAGCAAAACGAACTCTATATTGGGGTAAGGATTTTGCTCACGGGTTTTTTCCTCAAACCAGTCAAACATCTGGTTTTCTTCAAGTGAGCCTTCGCTGGTCTTGACATGAATGACGCTGACCTTTGCATTTAGTTTGCCGGCCATCTTGGTGAGGACTTCCATAGAGGCAAAGTCGGCTTCAGTAAAGTCGGTGGCAAAGGCGATGTGGTCGATGGGCTTAAAGGGTGCTTTCTCAGGGATTGCTAAAACGGCGGTTTTTCCTGAGCTGATGACATCCCAGGTGGTGGTGGCGATGAAGAATTCGCCTTTGGAGGCGCTGCCGCGGGTTCCCATAATAATCAGGTCGATGTTATTCTCCATCGCGTAGTCGTTGATACCGTCGCTAACGAAATCGCTTCTTTGGGCAATGGTGCACCCATAGGCGAGGTGCCCATGGCAGATGGTGTCGCGAAAAGCTTGCAGGTGTTTCTCGTTTTCTTTCTCGATTTGCTGCACCTCTTCCATCGAGAGGGTTTTTCCGGGGAAGCCCGGGGAGTATAGGGGTGGATAGACGGAAGCGGGAGGGAGGCTGTAGATATGCAGGATGGTTATATGGGCCTCAAAAAGCCTGGATAACTCAACAGCGTAATTGCCTGCGTTTTCAGCATGTTCAGAGAAGTCGGTGGGAACCAGGATTTTTTTCATGGCAAAGGTTTTTTGCGTTGGAGGTCAGAGGTCAAAAGCCTGAAAAACGAGAATTCCTTTAAGCAAATATAATGAATTAAAGGTTCTTTTTCAAAATTCCTGAAGTATATCAGCGTTTGTTGCACTAAGTTTTAAGGCTTTTTGTTTGCAGCTTTTTTACTGTTATCTTTGTGTTTATCGTTTCACTTAAAACGAAAATCAACTTGGGCCTTCGATTGATTCAGGATTATCCTGCCTGGTTTATCTTGCTTTGTTTGCTTGCAGGCATTCTTTTTGCAGGAATATTATATTTTCGGAACCGGTCTTCAGAGTTTCCCCGAAGCGTACTGATTGGGCTATCTGTGCTGCGTTTTATGGCGGTAAGCTTCTTGGCTTTCCTGCTGCTTTCGCCTATGCTGCAACGTATGACCCGTTTTGTGGAGGAGCCCTTGCTTATTTTTTTGCAGGACAATAGCCGCTCGCTGGTTGCCGGGAAAGACTCTACCTATTACCGTGATGCCTTTTTGGAGGAAAAGCTTGGCACCCTTGACCGCCTGGACCGAAAGTTTGAGGTCAGGCAGTTTCATTTTGGGGAAGCCTTGATTGAAGGGGACAGCACGGATTACAGGGACAGGATTACCGATATCTCGGCAGCATTACAGGGGCTGGGTGATCTTTTCAGCAATCGCAATGTAGGTGCCGTGGTGATTGCCTCTGATGGGATCTACAATCGCGGAAGCAATCCTGTATTCTTATCCGAACAGTTATCATTTCCAATTTATTCTCTTGCCTTGGGCGACACCCTTCCGCGTCGCGACCTGATCCTGAAACGGGTGAATCACAACCGCCTGACATACCTGGGCAATCAATTCCCTGTGGAGGTGGAGGTAGAGGCCCGGCAATTGTCAGGCAGGAGCAGCAGGCTTACCATAAGCAAGGCGGGGGAGACGCTGTTTTCGCAAAACCTTTCGTTTACCAATGAAATGCAGCTGGAGCGCATTTTGGTTGAGCTGGAGGCAGAAGCCCCCGGAATGCAAAGGTATACGGTTGCTTTGGCGCCTGTGGAAGGGGAGATCAGCCTGGCCAACAACATCCAGGAATTTTTTATTGAGGTGATCGATAGCCGCCAAAAAGTGCTGATCCTGGCCAACAGCCCTCATCCCGACGTGGGGGCTATCAGGATGGCCCTGGAAGAGAGTGATAATTACGAGGTTTCTTCTTACCCGGCATCTGATTTCGGGGGGAGCCCCGAGGCCTACAACCTGGTGATCTTTCACCAGCTTCCTTCCCAAAGGAACCCCATGACAGACTTGCTTCAGCGGCTTGAACGCCAGGGTATTCCCGGCCTCTTTGTCCTTGGAACGCAAACCCATTTACCATTCTTCAACCAGTTGAGGACCGGCCTCACCGTCATGCCCCGATCGGGAGAACTCACTGAGGCATTGCCCTCCCTGAACAGGAACTTCCCCATATTCTCGCTGGATGAACAAATGGGATCCTGGATCAGCCAGCTGCCGCCCTTATATGCTCCCTTCGCCTCATACCAGGTCGGACAGGGCGTAAATGTAATGTTGCATCAAAAGATCGGTGTGGTGGAAACAGAGCAACCCCTGGTTTTGTTTTCAGAGAGTGGGAACAGGAAGAACGGGGTCATCACCGGTGAAGGGCTGTGGCGTTGGCGCATGCATACCTTTTCGCAGATGAAGTCGCACCAAATGTTTGATACATTTCTCTGGCGGGCGGTGCAATATCTTTCGCTTAAGGAAGACAAGAACTTTTTCAGGCTGAGTACCGATCATTTTTATTTTGAAACCGATCCTGTGGTCTTTGAGGCCGAGTTGTATAATCCAAGTTTTGAACTGGTCAATGAGCCTGCTGTTGAGCTGGTTATCATCAATGAAGAAGGGGTTGACTTCCGCTACGAGATGGGAAAGACCTCGAAGGCCTACCGTTTAAATGCAGGGGCGTTTCCGCCCGGGGAATATACGTATCAGGCCCGGACACGCTATGGGGGTGAGATGTATCAGCTTGAAGGGCAGTTCAGTGTTTCAGCGCTTAATATTGAAGGCTTGAGACACGTTGCCGACCATAATCTTCTTTTTCAGATGGCCGAGAACAGCGGCGGTGCCATGTTTGTTCCGGGACAATGGCAAGAATTGGAGGAAGCCCTATTGGCACGTGAAGATATTTTGCCTTTGATGTATTCTCAAAAGGAATTTCACGAACTGATCAACCTGAAGGCTGTTTTTGTGATCCTGTTGGTTTTGCTGGCTGCAGAGTGGTTTATTAGGAAATGGAACGGGAGTTTTTAATGATTTGTTTTGAAATACTATGAGCAATACCCTTTTGATTGTCATCCTGTTTTTCCTGTTTCTTGATTTTGCCCTTGAGCGCATCCTCGATTACCTGAATGCCGGCAGGTGGAGTAACCGTTTGCCCGATGCGCTGAAAGGCATTTACGATGAGGAGAAATACCGTAAGTCACAGGATTATTCAAGGGTAAACATGCGGTTTGGCATCCTGACCAGCACCTTTTTCTTTTTGCTGATCCTGGGGGTGCTGTTGGCCGGAGGTTTTGGCTGGCTCGATCAACTGGTGAGGCAATGGACAGAAAACCCCATTCTGATGGCTATGATTTTTTTTGCCATTATTGCCCTGGTATCCGATCTCCTGTCGACGCCCTTCGATATTTATGACACCTTTGTCATTGAAGAACGGTTTGGGTTTAACAAAACCACGCCCGGCACTTATCTGTTGGACAAGCTGAAGGGCTATTTGCTTGCGGTATTGATAGGCGGGGCGTTGATTGCCATATTTGTTTGGTTTTACCGAGTCTCGGGCAGGCTATTTTGGCTTTATGCCTGGCTGTTTTTAACCGTTTTCTCGGTATTTATGATGATGTTCTACAGCACCTTGATCGTGCCCCTCTTTAACAAGCAAACTCCGCTAGAGGATGGGCCGCTGAGGGATGCCATTGAAGGCTTTGCGCAAAAGGTGGGTTTTAAACTGGATAATATTTTCGTTATCGATGGCTCGAAAAGGAGTTCGAGGGGCAATGCCTATTTCAGCGGCCTGGGTCCACGCAAACGGATCGTGCTTTTCGACACTTTGATCCATGACCATACTACCGAGGAATTGGTGGCTGTGCTTGCCCACGAGGTAGGCCATTACAAAAAGAAGCATACCCTCAAGGGGATGATCCTTTCGGTGTTTTCTTCAGGGGTGATCCTTTATTTGCTTGGGCTTTTTATCAACAGGCCCGAATTGTCGCTTGCCCTGGGAGGAAAAGAATCCAGTTTTCATCTGGGTATCCTGGCCTTTGGCTTACTCTATACCCCTGTGACCCTCATCCTGGGGCTGCTTGGCAATCATTATTCACGAAAGTATGAGTTTGAGGCGGATGCCTATGCTGCCTGTCATTATGCCGTCGTGCCTCTTCAGGAGGCTCTAAAAAAGCTTTCAGTAAACAACCTGAGTAACCTTCGTCCGCATCCTGCCTATGTGTTCTTTCACTACTCGCATCCACCCTTAATGGAAAGGCTGGACCACCTTGAAAAACTGAAGACTCCATGATGTTCAGAAACATTCCGCTGGCAGAGAAGTTACGTCCTGCAAATCTTGAAGATTACCTGGGTCAAAAACACCTGGTAGGTGCAGGGGCTGTGCTCCGCAAAACCATTGATTCAGGAAATATCCCTTCCATGATCCTCTGGGGGCCGCCCGGGGTTGGCAAGACTACGTTGGCATTCCTTATATCACAGCATTTGTCCAGGCCCTTTTTCACCCTGAGTGCCATCAACTCGGGGGTTAAGGATGTACGGGCGGTCATTGAAAACGCCAGGGAAACGGGTGGAAATGCCATATTGTTTATTGATGAAATCCACCGCTTCAGCAAGTCGCAGCAGGACAGCCTGCTGGGTGCGGTAGAGAAGGGGATCATCGTTTTGATTGGAGCAACCACAGAGAACCCTTCCTTTGAGGTTATCTCGCCGCTTTTGTCGCGTTGCCAGGTTTATATCCTGAAAGACCTTGAGAAGGCAGACCTGCTTCAGCTTCTTGAAAAAGGGAAAGTTTTCCTGGAAAAAGAGTTGGGAAAAGAGATCAAGCTGGAGGAGACAGAAGCGCTCTTGCGGATATCAGGAGGGGATGCCCGCAAATTGCTCAATGCCCTTGAACTTACGGTGGGCGCTGAAAGCAGCCAAACCGTTAAAATCGACAATCCGTTGGTTTTGTCTGTGATTCAGCAAAACCTGGCCCTGTACGACAAGGGAGGAGAGATGCATTATGATGTCATCTCAGCCTTTATCAAGTCGGTCAGGGGGAGCGACCCCAATGCTGCGGTCTATTACCTGGCCCGTATGATAGAAGGGGGAGAGGACCCTAAATTCATCGCCAGACGTATGATCATCCTGGCCTCAGAGGATATCGGGAATGCAAACCCCAATGCTCTGCTGTTAGCCACCAGTTGTTTCCAGGCGGTGACCATGATCGGGATGCCCGAGAGCCGGATCATCCTCTCGCAGACTGCTACCTACCTGGCTTCTTCGGCTAAGAGCAATGCCTCGTATCTGGCCATTGGGAAGGCGCAGGAAATGATCAGAAAAATCGGCGACCTTCCCGTGCCTGTTGCCTTACGTAACACGCCGACAAAACTTATGAAGGAGATTGGCTATGGGCAGGGTTATCAGTATGCCCATGACTTTGACCAGAACTTTGCGGATATGGAGTTTCTGCCTGATAAGATCAAAGGCACACGTTTTTACAATCCCGGCAACAATCCAAGGGAGAATGAGCTCCGCGCAAGGCTCAGGGCGCTGTGGAAGAAGAAATATGGTTATTAGCATTTGTGATTTGAATCAGTGCCTTTCCTCTTTGGGAGATGCCTGGTTCTCGTCTTTCAACAGGAGAAAAGAATATGATCAGTAATCGTGAAATGTTTTACCGTTTTTTGGGACAGACCTCATCTTTCCCGCTTGGGGTTGAGATAGAGCGTGCTGAAGGCGTTTATATGCACGGGCCTGAAGGGAAACCATACCTGGACCTGATCAGTGGCATTTCGGTCAGCAGCATTGGCCACAGGCACTCCAGGGTGGTTCAGGCAATAAAGGATCAGGCGGACCATTATCTGCACCTGATGGTTTACGGTGAGTTGGTGCAATCGCCACAGGTGAATCTGGCAGAGCTGCTTGTAAGGCATCTCCCGAAGCCCCTCAACAATGTGTTCCTCGTTAACTCAGGCAGCGAGGCCGTGGAAGGAGCGCTGAAGCTTGCCAAGCGATACACGGGGAGGACTGAAGTGGTCAGTTTTCGGAATGCCTACCACGGGAGTACCCTGGGCTCGCTAAGCATTATGGGTAATGAAACCATGAAGAAGTCGTTCAGGCCCCTGATTCCTGATGTCAGGATTTTGGAGTACAACAACATTCAGGCTCTTGAGGCCGTTTCCGGTCGAACCGCCTGTGTAATTGCCGAGACCATCCAGGGAGAGGCGGGTGCCATGGCTCCCTCTGAAGGTTTTATGAAGGCTTTAAGGAAACGCTGCGATGAAACTGGGGCCTTGCTTATTCTTGATGAGATCCAGGCAGGCCTGGGCAGGACAGGCAAGCTTTGGGGCTTTGAACATTTTGGGATTATTCCTGATGTCCTTTTGCTTGCTAAGGCCCTAGGAGGCGGGATGCCCATCGGGGCCTTTATTGCGCCGGCTGAGATCATGCAAAGCCTGACCCATACGCCCGTGCTGGGACACATCACCACTTTTGGGGGCAATGCTGTTTGTGCGGCCGCTGCCCTTGCAAATGTCGGGGTCATTACTGAAGAAAAACTCTGGGAAGACGTGGATGAGAAAGAAGCGCTTTTTCGTCAATACTTAAAACACCCCTCAATAAAGAATATTCGGGGAAAAGGGCTTTTGCTCGCCCTTGAATTTGATTCGTTTGAGCAAAACAAAAAGGTGATCGACCGCTGCCTTGAAATGGGTGTGCTGACCGATTGGTTTCTGTTTGCCGACCACTGCCTGAGGATAGCCCCGCCTTTGATCATCACCCGGGCCCAGATAAAAGAGGCCTGTGAGGTGATCTTAAAGGCACTGGAGTAAAATATTTTTTGAATTACCTTTGATTCTGCATAACTTTAACCACTGAGTATTCGTTCCTAAACCAAACGATAAGCCATGGATAAGCAGTTGCTTGCTCTTCTGGATACCATGCCCCTTCAAAGCCTGCCCGTTACAGGTTTTTTTCAAAACTACCCGCTTGAGAAGGTATATCGCGAGGGTGATTTCCTGCTTTTGTGCGGGACCAGTGATTATCAGTGGGCTTATCTTTGTGGCGACAACCCTGAAGAGCTGCTTGGGGTCATTGAGCAGTTTAATTTTGCGACCCTTTATTTTGCCAATGTGGAAGACTGGATGCTTCCGGCCCTGACACAAATGCACCGCATCGACTGGAAACTCACCACACACAGGTATTATTTGCAGGATGACAGAAATATAGAAGCTCCCAGGCAAGAATTCCATCCACTGGAGCCTTCTTTTGCCAAGTATGTTTTTGAGCGATCTGCCTATAAGGACTTTACCTCCGAAGGGTATATCCGTGACAGGCTGGAGAAAGATATCTCGATAGGGATCTGGCAGGAAGAGGAACTGGTGGGATGGGGCCTTACCCATGATGATGCAAGCCTTGGCTTTCTGAATGTTTTGCCTGCCTGGCAAGGGAAAGGCTTAGGTGAAAGCATCCTGAGGGCGCTGGTACTTATGAAAAGGCAAAGAAACCTACCGGTTTTTGTGAATATTGAGCCTCATAATATTCAATCAATCAACCTGATTAAAAAGCTCGGTTTTTCCTTCGATCGTCAGGTCTCCTGGCTAAAGATCACATAAACGTCAGAGACTTTTCTCGCCCTCGGCTTCCTGCCTGTCCGGTTCATCCTGGAGCTCATCCATCAAATAGCCTTCCGCTTTCGGTACATCCATTCGGTGGGCAACCCTTCCGATCATATGAGTCCCAATGGGAGCCGTAAATATTACAAAGATTACCACCATCAGCGATTCGATAACCACAATCCATTGGGGATGCCACAATACCACGGCAAGCAGCATCAGGATGGCTCCCAGGGAAGCGGCCTTGGTAATGGCATGCATGCGCATATAGACATCTGGAAGCTTAACCACACCAATGGCGGCAATCAGCATAAACAATGATCCTGCAATCAGCAGCAGGGAAACGATCCATTCCATCATTATTCAATCCTCCTTTTCAGGTATTTTGCAAAGGCAATGTTACCCATAAAAACCAGCAGGGCAATGACAACAGCAACGTTGAGGAAAACGGTTTGCCCTGTAAGCATGATGTAGGTGAGAATTAATCCGATCACCAGCGAAGCGATCAGGTCCATTACCACCATACGGTCGGGCAGAGTGGGGCCTGTGAGCAGGCGATATAAGCCCGCAAAGAGCGAAATGGTCAGGCTGGCAAAGCTTAAATTGACCGCTAAATTCAATATGGGAAATCCTTCCATGCTCATTTTTTAGGTTTTATTCAAAGATCTTCTGAATGCGCTGCTCAATTTGTCTCTTGGTTTTGCGGATAAACTCTTCTTTATCGTGAAGGTACATCACGTGAATGTACATCTTTTTCTTGTCAGGGGTCATGTCAAGGGTCAGGCTGCCTGGAGTCATCGAGATCAGGTTGGCAAGAGCAATGATTGCCGTTTCCGACTTGAGGTCAATGGGAACCTCGACAATGCCCGGTTTCATGTAATTCTTTGGGGTGATGATGTCCCAGGCCACAAAAAGACTGGAGACAAGGATTTCTTTCAGGTAAAATACAATAAAGAGAAGAAACCGTCCCAATCGCAAAAAGAAATTCAAGAATCTCATCATATCTACGGTCTTTATAATCCTAACACAGCGTTAATGTACAATTCAGGTAAAACCACCTGGCGGGCAGCTTCTACCGTAAGCTCGGAGACGGGGCCTGCAAACAGTCCAAGCAAAACAACGGCTATGGCCAGTAAACCGGTGGCTGCAATGGCCCTGCGGCTAAGCTTGCCCTTTTTAATCTCTTCAGGTTCTTTTTTCCAGTAGGCTTCATTCCATATCTTTACCATTGAGAACAGGGTAAACAGCCCTACAAGAATGGCTACGGCTGTTATGAGGTAATCCCCTGCCTCAAAACCACCCTTGATCAGGAAGAATTTTCCGAAAAACCCTGGCAGGGGAGGTATGCCTGCAAGGGACATCGCAGGCACAAAAAACAGCAGGGCAAGTAAAGGACTGGCTTTATACAAGCCTCCCAGCTTTTTCAGGTCATAACTTCCTGATCGCTGGTATACAAGTCCTCCTGCAAGAAATGTATTCGTTTTGGAAAGCATGTTGTGAACCATAAAGTAGATGGCCCCTGAAATGCCCCCCACGGTAAACAATCCCAACCCCATCACCATATAACCTACCTGGCTGATGATGTGAAAGGACAGGATTTTGCGGATATCAAACTGGGATGCTGCCATCAGGACGCCGATGGTCATAGTGAGGCCTGCAATGATCAGGATGAAGCTTTTCCAGAACAGGGCATTTTCGACTATGAACAGGCTGTAAAAGCGAAACATTGTGTAAATGCCTACCTTTGTGAGGGTGCCCGCAAAGAGGGCTGTAATGGGTATTGGTGGGGTGTGGTAAGAAGCAGGCAGCCAGAAGAAAAAGGGGAAAAGGCCTGCCTTCACGCTGAAGGCAATAAAGAACAGCATCAGGGCTCCGTTCATGTGGGGGATATGGCCCGCTGCCCTTATTTTAAAGGCCAGGTCGGCCATATTGAGCGTCCCCGTAAGGCCGTAAAGAATCCCGATACCTGCAACGAAAAAGATGGAGGCAACAAAGTTGATGGTAACATATTTTATGCTCCCCCTTAATTGCTCGGCCGAACCACCAAGGGCTATCAACACAAAACTGGAGGTCAGCATCACTTCATACCATACATACAGGTTAAAGATGTCGCCTGTGATGAAAGCGCCGTTTACCCCCATCAAAAGGCCAAAAGAAATGGGGTAGTAGCCTGCGCTCTGCCTGCCCTTGTCGATAAAGCCCGGCGAGTAGATCATGATCACAATGGCAATAAAGGAAACCGTTACCAGCATAATGGCCGATAGCATATCGACCACCAGTGAAATCCCGTAAGGAGCTGGCCAGGAGCCCATCTGCAGGGTGGCAATCCCGTTTTGCTGCACATCCAACAGAAGGATTACCGAGACCAGGGTCAGCACCACCGTGGCAAGCAAGCTGAAGTATTGCTGAAATGCCAGCCAGCGGCGGGTGAAGATGAGCACCACCATGAAAAGCAGCGGGAGAATGATTGGTAAAACCGGTATCATAGGTTATTCGTTTTCTGATAGTTCGTCAAGGTCCACGGTTTTGGTTACGCTGTAGAAGCGGTACACAAGCACCAGGGCAAAGGCCGTCACACCCAGGCTGATGACAATGGCAGTCAGGATCAATGCTTGGGGCAGGGGGTCTGCCATTTTCTCCACTTCACCGGGGATATCCCTCAAAAAAGAGGGGAACCCACGGGTCAGGCCTCCTGCCACAAACAGCAGAAGATTGGTGGCGTGCCCAAGGAAAATGAGCCCAAGCACCAGCTTGAAGATGTTTCGGCGCAGCAGCAGGTAAACTGCAGCCCCATATAAAACCCCGATAAGAATGGCAAATAAAAACAGCATCTTTATTCCTCCATGATTGAAAACATGACCAGGGTAAGCATTCCGGCCACTGTAAAATATACACCCAGGTCGAACAGCAGGGGGGTGCCCAGCTTCAGTTCAAAAGAAGATCCCGAAAAGAAAGTGGTCCACTCTCCCGTCATAAACAGGTGTCCCTCCATCAGGGCGGGAAGTCCTGAGACAAGGGCCAGAAGCAAGCCGATTCCGGTAAGGGCCACAGGGCTGATACGAATGCTTTTCTGGGTCTTTTCCACGCCAAAGGCCATGGCATACAGGATATATGCAGCCCCCAGCATCAGCCCCCCTATAAAGCCCCCGCCGGGTTCATTGTGCCCACGGTAAAGCACCACCAGCGAAAGAATCACCAGCAAGGGGCGCATATGACGGGCAGCTATCTGAAGTATCACCGATTCCATATCAGATCTTGATTTTTTTGGTTAGCTTGATCATGGAGAAGATACCCAGGGCAGCAATGGCCAAAACCGTTATCTCACCCAGGGTGTCGAAGGCCCTGAAATCCACCAGGATCACATTGACGATATTTCGTCCGAAGGCTTCTGTGTAGCTTGATTGTTTGAAAAACTCAGAGACAGGCTCCTGGACAGCCGAAGAACCTGCCTGCAGCACCAGCACCATCATAAACCCACCCACAAGGCTTGCAATCAGGGCGTCACGCATCCGGGCGCCTGTGCCCGAGTATTTTACATACTTCGGCAGATAGAACAGCACAGCCATGGCCAGGATGACCATGAGTATCTCCACCAGGACCATGGTGATGGCCAGGTCTACTCCGCTGTAAGCAATGAAAATGATTGTGATGCCGAAGCCAATGACGCTCATGGCAATGAGGGCCACAACCCTTGAATGTGCTACCACAGCAGAGATTGTAGCAGCAATGATCAGGGCTACCACTGCCACCAGGTTGAGGGGCATATCCCTGAAATTCAACTCAAGGATGACCGGGTCTCCGTTCCATATCTGTATCCAGACCAGGATGGAAGCCACCACAAAAACTGTCATCAGGTAAAACCTGTGGTAACCATGCTGTATGGCCTTGGTCTGTTCTTTAGTATAAATAAGGAAATAATCGATCATCCTAAAGAAAACCCTGGAGAACTCCTCCCTGAAATACTTCAGGTTTATCCGTGTAGCCATGGAAATAATGGGATCCCTGTACTTATATGCCACCACTCCCAGGGCAATGGTCAGGGCGCTTAATCCCAGGACAAGGTTAAAGCCATGCCAGAGCTTGAGTTTTATGGCAGCCATTCCGGGGCTGATGGCCATGATGGCCTGTGAGGTGAGCGGGTTGGCCATGGTCTTGGGAAACAAGCCTAGGAACAGGCTTATCACCACCAAGAAGAATGGTCCAAGAATCAGCGCCAGGGATGGTTCCTTTGGTTTTTTGTCATAGGCGGGCTCCTTACCCCAGAAAATATCCAGGGTGAGGCGCATAGACAGGAATACCATGATTGCGTTGGTCATAAAGCCGGCTATTAGGATAAACCAATGGGCGCTGGGGGCATTCGACTTGGCTTCATATATCAGTTCCTTTCCGATAAAGCCCAGCATGGGCGGGATGCCTGCCATGGATACCAGCGCCAGGATCATGACAATGGCGGCAAATGGCATATATTTAAACAGTCCTCCAAGTTTGTTGATGTCGCGTGTGCCTGTGTTTTTCTCTATGTTGCCTGCCATCATAAACAAGGTCCCCTTGTACAGGGCGTGTACCAAAAGAAAAATAATGGCTGCGTTGATGGCATATTCAGTGCCTGTGCCGATGAGCAGGACCAGGGTACCTAGGGCGCTCACCGTTGAATATGCCAGGATTCGTTTTAGGTCAGTCTGGGTGATGCTCAGCCAGGCACCTACAAACATGGTGGTCACCCCAAAGATGCTCAAAAGATAATGCCAGAGTTCTGTGCCTCCTAAAACAGGGTTTAGCCTTGCCAGCAGAAAGATGCCTGCCTTGACCATTGTGGCTGAGTGCAAATAGGCACTCACGGGCGATGGAGCAGCCATGGCACCGGGCAGCCAGAAATGGAAAGGAAACTGGGCAGACTTGGTGAAAGCCCCGGCAAGAATCAACAGCAATGCCGGAAGGTAAAGATTGCTGGATTTGATTACCTCAGGGTTGCTGAACAAAGTAGTCAGTTCATAATCTCCAAAAGGAATTCCCAACAGGACAAACCCGCCCAGCAAGGCAAGGCCCCCGAATCCTGTTATGAGCAAAGCCTGTAAGGCAGCACCCCTCGCCTCAGGCTTTTCGTGATTGTACCCTATTAACAGGTAGGAGGAAATGCTTGTGAGTTCCCAAAATACAAATATCGTGATCAGGTTACCTGAAACCACCACCCCCACCATGGAGGCCATGAAAAGGACCAGATAGCCCATAAAGCGCCCCTTCATAGGGTAAGTCTTCATGTAATATCCGGCGTATATCAGGATAAATGCACCAATGCCCAGCACCAGCAAGCTGAACAAAACGCTCAGACCATCGATGTAAAATGAAAAGTCAATGCCGTAGGCAGGAAGCCAGCTGTACCGATGAGTAAATACCTCTCCCCGGTTGATTTCGGGAAGCATCCCCAGAAACCAAACAAAGCCTGCAAAGGGAATGATGGCAAATATCCACCCTGCCGCATTTCCCAAATAACGGCGGGTAAAGGGTGCAAGTACGGATAGAAAAAGAAGCGCCAGGAGTAAGATTCCTATATTCATCGGCAATGGGTTAATTTTCTCCAATGGGTCCCTAAATAGTGGCAAAAAACCTCATGGCTTTAGGGATTTACGTATTGCTAACACCTTTTTGATAAAATTTGTTTACCAAATTACCAAAAAAACAAGGACTTGAACCTGAATGCAAAAGGTCGGGGTATATTTTTTGGGCTTGTCAAAATGTCTTTTTAACTTTGAATAATGTGCCAAATTGTCGTGATTAAAATGTGTTTTCGGGGCTTTTCTGCCTTGGCATGTTGTTTGAAATGAGCTCAGTACAAACTAATAATAAATGTTTCACCATTAAAAAAGGAGGACCAAGCTATGTTACCGATGTTAAGACGAAGCAGAGTCAATGTTCCAAGCCTTATGGATGAGTTTTTCGGCAGGGATTTGATGCAAAACTTCTTTGAGGACCAGACAGGTATCAGCATGCCTGCCGTCAATGTGGTGGAAACCAACGATAATTTCCGCATTGAGGTGGCTGCTCCCGGGCTGGAGAAAAAAGATTTCAAGATTGACCTGGATAACAATGTGCTGACCATTTCCTCGGAAAAGGAAGAACGCAATGAAAGCCAGGAAGAAGGGAAATTCATGCGCAGGGAGTTCAGCTATTCCAGCTTCAGGCGCTCTTTTAGCCTGCCCAATAGTGTAGATGCAGAAAAGATCAAGGCAAACCACAAGGATGGAATTCTGAGCATTATCCTTCCCAAAAGGGAAGAGGCAAAACAAAAGCCCCCTAAACAGATTTCCATTTCCTGATCGCTTGAAAAAAGGGCTGCCTGAATCAAAGCGGGCAGCCCTTTTTGTTTATTTCTCAATGATCTCGAACTCAGTTCTTCGGTTGAGTTGACGGCCCTCAGGGGTATCGTTAGTGGCAACAGGTCGTGTAAAGCCATAACCCTTAAAAGTCAGCCGGCCTGAATCAATGCCACGGTCAGTTAAAAAATCCACAACAGCTTTTGCCCGGTCCTGGGATAAGCGCTGATTCATGGCAGCAGCCCCTACGTTATCGGTATGGCCCGAGATTTCAATTTTGAGTTTCGGATTGTCGGTCAGTAGTTTATACAAAACCCCAAGTTCGGCATAAGACTCGGGCCGCAGGCTTGAGCTTCCCGTATCAAAGAAAATATTCTTCAGCACAATGGTTGTGCCTACCTCAACCCGCTTGAGGCGAATGTCGTTGATGATCTCGGTGAAGACATTCCTTTCGGTAATGTTGATGTTTTCCGAATGGAAAAGGAAGTCCTCGGCCTGAACAGAAATGCCGAAGTTCTTTCCCCCGGGCAGGCTGATGTAATATGCCCCTGTCTCAGGGTTGGTAGCAAAGGTTGCGAGCAGCTCTTCCGCTTCATTGTCGTACAATTCAATGTTGGCATGCAGGGGCTCGCCCGTTTCATCATCCAGCACCCTGCCCCTTAACAAGGTCATGGGGGGGATGGCGGGGGAGCTTTGGTCGAGGAATACCGAAAAGTCGGGTCTTGCCTTACTGGCGATGGGTTCTGATTTCATTTGGTTGATCAGGGGCTTTTCTACTCCCATGAAGGTGACGGAGTAAATGTCACTGCCTCCGAAACCATCAGGGCGCATGGATGAAAAATAGGCCATGGAGTCATCTCCAGTTGGCCTGAAGAATAAGTCGTTGGAGGGCGTATTGATAGGATATCCCAGATTGACAGGGGACTCCCAGCGTCCGTTTTCATAGCTCGATTTAAAGATGTCAAAACCTCCCATTGAATTATGCCCCTGGGAGCTGAAATACAAAGTTTGGCCATCGTGGCTCAGGTAGAGTCCTTCCTCGTCGTATTCTGAGTTTAGCACAGGCCCCATGTTTATGGGCTCGTGCCAGCGGTCACGGTGATCTTTTGAAGTAAACCAGATGTCTTTGCCGCCATAGCCTCCTGGCCTGTCACTTATAAAAAAGAGTTGCTTTCCGTCAGTTGACAGGGCTGCGCTGGTTTCCTGGTGCCGTGAGTTGATTCCATTGCGCAAGCGCGACGGTTTCGACCAGCGGTCATTCTTTAACTCGGCGATATACAGGTCTCCGCCTTTATTGCCATTGTAGACAATCATTGTGAGCCCATCGTGCGAAATGGCTGCCACAGCGCTGTGGTTCTTCCGGTTCAGCGTGTTGCCCGCATGGCCGATCAGCTGCCAGCCATCGTTTGCCTTTTCTGCAAGCAGGATGTTCTCGAAATATTTGTAATCAATACGGTCAAGACTGGCATTGTGCTCCAGCGGCCTTCTCGAGGTGAAGTACATTTGATCGTCTCCCGGCAGGAGCTTGGGACTGTAATCGTCATATTCCGAATTGACCCCCTCACCCAGGTTGTCGATAAACACCCTGGCTGGTGATGCCCTTAGGGCAAGGCCGTGGTTGCATTCGGCAATGCGCTTTTCAATCATTTGCCTGCGAAGGGCCAGCTCTTCAGGAGTCAAATTCTGGCGGAAAAGGGCAAAGTGCTCAATGGCTTGCGAGAACTCCATGCTCAGATGGTAAGCCTCTCCCAGGTAATAATATACTTCCGGGTCAGGATGGCCCAGCTCAAGTGCTTTTTCAAGGTATGGCGTTGCCTCAGGAAAATCATTGGTTAACAGCAGAACCTGACCGATCATGTAGTTTACCTTCCCGTTGTTGGGGTTGAAGGCATGGGCTTTTAACAAATAATCGAGGGATTCTAGCGTCCGCCCGCCACCCTGGAAGAACAATTTCTCTCCCGTTTTCAGGTTCTTCTCTGCTCCCTTCAGACCCTCCTTGTCATTGGGAAAGGATTCCTTGTTGAATTCAACATTCTGGGCATAAATTCCCAGGGGAATGAGCAGCATCAAAAACACCCACAAAGACTTGCTTTTCATTATGTATAACACTTTCATAATATTCTTTTTTGCCGTTTATTTCAAAAAGCTTTCTGAAATGCGCAAACCCAGACGGCTTGCTTCTTCCCAGTCCTGACGCGCCCCTTCGGGGTCACGCATCATTTCCCTGACGATGCCACGGTTTTGGTAAGCCTTTGCATTGCCAGGGTTCAGGGTGACGGCCTGGGTTAAATCGGCAAGCGCACCTTGCAGATCATTGAGCTTGAATTTTGCATTCCCCCGGTTGCTGAAGGCTTCTGCAAAGACCGGATTGAGTTCAATGGCTTTGTTGTAATCACTTATGGCTTCCCTGTACTGCCCCAGGTTGAACCTGGCAATGCCACGGTTGTTGTATGCATTGGCGTAGGAGGGTTGCAGGCGGATAGCCGTGGTGAAATATTCCAGGGCGTCGTGGTATTGCCCCATCTCATTACGCAGGCAACCCATATTGTCAAAACTGAAGTACATGGATGGGTCCAGTATTAAGGCCTGCTGGAAATCGGTCAGGGCATCCGCCATTTTGTCCAGTTGCTGGTTCGCGCTTCCCCTGTCATTCCAGGCAGGAGCAAAGTTGGGCTTGAGCTCAATGGCCTGCGAAAGATCCTGGTAGGCCCTGGCATAATCAGCCTGGTTAAACCAGGCAATGCCGCGGTAGTACCATCCCAGGTAATGCGTGTTGTCGAGCCTGATGCCCTCGTCAAAACTTTTCATGGCCTCTTCTCTCTTCCCAAGGACCTCCAGCACCTGCCCGCGTGCAATATAGGCCAGGGCCATCCCGGGCATGAGCTCTATGGCCTTGTTAAAGTCGGCAAAGGCTTCCTCAAAGTCAAACTGGCTTTGTTTTACAACCCCACGATTGTAAAAGGCCTGTGCATATTCAGGATAAATGTTCGCAGCCTTGGTAAACTGTTCAAGCGCCAGAGTGGGTTGGTTTTGGTTGAATAACTTAATGCCCTCGTTGAAATGCCGCTCAGCCTCCAGGGCGCTGTGGTTTCCAATCCTGATGGTATCTGACGGACTCCCGCTGGCAATATTCACCAGCAGAAGAATGACTGGCAAAAAAATGACGTATCTCTTCTTCATGATCTTGGCGTTTTATTTTCACGCGCCAAGTTAATGAAAATTATGCAAGCCTGAGAATTTGCCGAACTGATTTTGAAGGTCAAAAATCAATAAATTTGCACCCGGCCTCTATTCCTTTGCTTATGTTTCTTAATCGCCATGTTGTCCTGCAATTTCTTTTCCGAAAGCCGTTTGGTGTTCATTCTCCCTTTGTTTATGATTTTGCGGATCAGTGCCTGTTTTCGAAAGTACAGTATCCTGAATTTGCTCTTCTTGAAAAACAGCGCAAAGACCTGTTAAACGATCCTGCCGAACTGGATGTGGTGGATTATGGCAGGGGTGTCCGCGGCAGGCCTAGGCCTGAGGTTGATGCCCCCTTGCTTTACAAGCGAAAAGTCAGCAGCATCGCTGCCCGATCCTTACAAAGTCCTGCCCTGTGCGCCCTGCTTTACCGATCCGTGATGTATTTTTCTCCACTTACAATTCTTGAACTGGGCACTTCCCTCGGCATCACCACGGCATACCTTGCAAAAGCCGCTCCCCATGCTCGTATCATCACCCTTGAGGGCTGCGGGCAAACCGCTGCCAGGGCAGAGGCTTTGTTTAAGAAAAACAGCCTTTCAAACATTGAGGTCCGGACAGGTGCATTCCAGCATACCCTGATCCCTGCCCTGGACGACCTGAAGAAACCCGACCTGGTGTATCTTGATGGCGATCATTCATATGAAGGGGTGATGAACAATTATCGGCTCATAAGCAAATATATGCACAACAACAGTGTTCTTATCCTTGACGATATTCGCTGGTCAAAGGGCATGCGTAAAGCCTGGCTCGAAATTGCCGCTGATAATTATACAAGCCTTGCCATCGACCTGTTCAGGCTGGGTATTGTTTTCTTTAATCCCGGACTTAGCAAACAAATTATTCCGCTTGGTTATTGATTTTGCCTAACTTTGGGTTTTGTTTTTTGATTAAACTGTTTCCATGAAAGAAGAACTGATCAGACTTGAAGCCTTAACCAAATTTTATAAGGTAGGAGCAGAGGTGGTAAAAGCCCTTCGTGGGGTTAGCACTTCTATTTTTAACAACGAATATGTTGCCCTGATGGGCCCCTCGGGATCGGGCAAGTCCACTCTGATGAACATCCTGGGCTGCCTCGACACCCCTACCAGCGGAGGTTATTTCCTCAATGGCAAGGACGTCAGTAAACTGGTCGACAACGAACTGGCCGAGATCCGTAACCGTGAGATCGGTTTTGTCTTCCAGACCTTTAACCTGTTGCCCCGCAGCACCGCCCTCGACAATGTCGCCCTGCCGCTTATTTATGCGGGACAAAACAAAATCCTCAGACGCGAAAGGGCGCTTCAGGTTCTTGAACAGGTCGGACTTTCCGATCGAACCCATCATAAACCCAATGAACTTTCGGGTGGCCAGCGCCAAAGGGTAGCCGTGGCCAGGGCATTGGTCAACAACCCCAGCATCATCCTCGCCGATGAGCCTACCGGTAACCTCGACACCAAAACCTCCATTGAGATCATGGGCTTGCTCGAACTGATTCACGAAGAAGGAAATACAATTATCCTGGTTACCCACGAAGAGGATATTGCCCTCCACGCCCACCGCATCATCCGCCTGCGTGACGGCCTGATCGAAAGCGATGCCCCCAACCCTAATATCGTCAGGGTGAATACCCCAAGCCCGGCTGCCGGATAAGTTTACTGACTGCTGCAATGAAAGAGTGGAAGATCTATACCAAAACAGGCGACAGTGGAGAAACCTCGCTGCTGGGCGGAAAACGCGTCCCCAAATACCACCCCCGCATTGAAGCCTATGGTACCATCGACGAATTGAATTCATTCGTGGGCCTGCTTCGCGACCAGGATATAGCCCCGCGCTACAAAGACCTGCTTTTCGAAATACAGGACCGTTTATTTACCGCCGAGTCTTTGATTGCTGCTGACAAGGGAAGTGAAAATTTTCCCCTGCCAAACCTCAGCCAGGAGGATATCAGCCTGCTGGAACAGGAAATCGACCGGATGAACGAATCCCTTCCTGCACTCTCAAACTTCATCCTGCCCGGCGGTCATCAGGCTGTCTCCATGGCCCACGTCTGCCGCACCGTTTGCCGGCGCGCCGAACGACACATCATCCTGCTGGCCACCAACCATCTCGTCGACGATATCATCATCCGTTATTTCAACCGCCTATCCGATTATTTCTTCGTCCTGGCACGCAAAATCGCCCTCGATCTGGACATCCCCGATCAGGTGTGGAAAGCCAGAAAGTAAGAAGTAATAACCGAAGACGCGAGGAAGCGAACCTTGAACCCTGCCGGCAGGCAGGCTTAAACCTTGAACTTTGAACCCCTAATCCCTAAACCCTACATCCATCCCTGGTTACCCGCATTGCTGCGTTTTTTCTTGAATACCCCGCGAAACAGTGGAACGTTGGCCTTGCGGGGGGCATAGGTCAGTACATAAGTGAAGTTCAGGTTGGTGGTGAAGTAATAATCGGGGCGTTGCACGGCAGGACGGTCAAAACCATCCAGAAAATCAGTAAAGGTCCAGCGGAAATTCATATCCAGGCCTACGGTCCATTTGTTCAGGTAATTGTATTGCACCTGGACCCCCGTGGGGAATACCATTGCGATGTTCTTATAGGCAAAAGGATCGGTGCGCTGTTCAAGGTCGTACGCATCGGGCTTCCCGTCAGGCCCTATTATGATCCCTTCTATAAGGGGGTCGTGATATATTGCCCCCACCCCCGCATACAACACAAAATCAATCCAGGAATTTTTTACCACATTGTGTTTCCGCTTGGGAATGTAAAACTCTCCCATCACCGACATCTCGTACAATTCGTTCGTAAAACTGCGATTGCGCTGACGAACCGTATCGGTTTGGGCCCAGCGGTCATCCCCTTTAAGCTTCAGATAATTGGCGGCTCCCCTGATGGCATACAGATCATTGAAACGGTAACGGAATATAAGCCCTGCGTTGATGTCAACTGTCTCAAACCTGAAATCCAAAAAACCGGGCTGCTGATCAGGCGCTCCGGGTGCCACATCAGTAAACGGAAATACAACACCTCCGCTTAAGCCCATTTCAATGCGTGGCCCGGGCAACTGGTAATTGCGATACGTAAACTGCTTGTTGCCGGGTGTGAGCACCCTTGGTTTTGGCTGTGAGGCCAGGGGCAACGAGATGGTGCAAACCAGAACGAACAGAAAAGTGGTGAGGACGCTTTTCGTCATTTTTTTTGTAACCGTTTTTATTTCTTTCAATACCCGTGGGCAAATATATCTTATAAATTCAGGCTGCATATCCGTATAACACGTAATCCCTTTAATATGCTTCCCCTATTTCTTATCTCGTTTTTTACCAACAAACTTTAAGGGTTGAAAGAAAGAAACGTAAAGTTAAACAATTTTGTTTTGCAACTCCACCTTGTTTTGTAATCATTGATAAGTTTTTTACCCTTATAAGTTTCTTTAGTCAAATTTTTTTAAGAAATTTTGTCCAGTTCATAATATATATTACTTTTGCAAAGCAAAATCGGGGTGTGGCGCAGTTGGCTAGCGCACTTGCATGGGGTGCAAGGGGTCGGAAGTTCGAGTCTTCTCACCCCGACGATGAGCAAACAATCGCTGTAATTCGATGAGTTACAGCGATTTTTTTTCTTTTCCTGCTCCTTCTTATTCTTGCTTTGCCTGGGTTCTTTCAAAATCCTCCGGGGTTTTATTGATTATTCCTACATTTGGGTGATGTTACCAAATCCGATGGCCTGGTAAACTTATTATCGTTTTGGGTAATGTTTGCTTCATGTCTTTTGGAATAAATGAGATGAAAAAACCGAGATTTATTGCCTCACTTAGTAATTTGGTGTTAATCATTTTGCTCCTGGTCAATACTCCCAAAGCTATTTCATCTGAAGTCAAACAGCTCCGGGTAGAGGTCTCCCTATGCCTTGACAGCGCCAGGTTTTACTTCTATGAGGATTATTATAAAGCCTATTCTTTTGCCCAGCAAGGCCTTGAAATAGCGAGCCCAAAGGAGCATGTTTTTGAAAGAATTGGGCTCCTCCAAATTACCGCCGAAATTGAATATTTCTATTTAAATGACTTTTATTCAAGCCTGATCCGGCTGAATGAAATGCGGTTCCTTTCCGACAGCGTCGGATATGAACGCGGAATTCCCTGGTTTAAACTTAACCTGGGAAACGTTTATTACTACCAGAATGATTTTGATAAAGCCCTTGCGCTTTTCGATGAAGCGATGGTGGGCGGGGCCGCATTGGGCGATAGTGTTGTGTATATCAATGCCCTTTGTGGGAAGTCTGACATCCTCAGCCGAAAGGGAGACTTCGACAGCGCCATTGAACTCCTTGACGAAGGCTTGTTATATGCCATCAGGAACAACAGGACTGGAATGCTGCTTTTCCTCTATGATGATCTGGCAGATATTTATAAACAGCAAGGACAACTCGATAGTTCATATTCTGTTTATCAGCGAACCTATGCCATCGCCCAACAGGAAAACAGTGCTTACTGGTCCATTGTTAGTGAGATCAACCTTGAATACGGTAAATATCTGATGAATTCCTCCTATGACCCTGTTCCTCGCCTGAGGGCCTTGAAGGAAGAAGCCTTCTCACGCGCCTTTTACCGTCAGTATATTCAGATCGGAAACACCTTGTCGGAAGTGCTTGAGGACAGGGGCGATTTCCGTGATGCTTTCCTGGAAACCAAAAGCATCGAGTCCCTGAAGGATTCCATTTATGGAATGGATGGTATAAGGAAAGTTGCCGAACTTGAATCGCAATACCATATCCATAAGGCAAAACTTGAGAACCTTAACCTGATCAGGCAAAATGAAATCAATGCTGTCAAACTCAATAGCAGGAAGAAGATCCTTTACATAATCGCTTCCTTTTTAACCCTTGCAGTTTTTCTCCTGATTATCATTTTAAGAAAGTATAATGAGGTAAGCAATAACATCAAAACCATTAAGCAGCAGGAGCGTAAAATTTTTGAACAAACCAATGAAATAATTCAGAAGGAAAAGGAAGTGGTTGAGCAAAAGCTCATTGTGCAGGAACGCGAACTTGCCGGGAAACTGATGCAGATATACCACCATAACCAACTTTTGCAAAAAGTCCGCGACAACCTAAATAATGTGAAGGAAATCCTGACCCCGGAGAACAGCCCTGATCTGGATTCCGTCCGCCGAAAACTTCAGTCAATAACAAATGAAGTCTCTATCTCCCTGAAAGAAAAGTTGTGGGATGAATTTGAAAAGTATTTTGTCGAGGCCAACCCTACCTTTGTCCAGCGCCTTCATTCCAGGCATTCCGACCTGACGCCCAACGAAACAAGGCTGTGTATCTTCCTTTTTCTTAATATGCGTACCAAGGAAATTTCCGCCATCACCCAGCAAAGTGTGAAAAGCATCAATGTTGGCAGGACACGGCTTAGAAAAAAACTCGGACTCGATAATACCGAGATCAATTTGTCAGCTTATATGAAGCAGTTGTAAGCCAGGCTATTTGACGGAGGTCCAGACAAATTTTTCACCACGCCTGTTTCTTGTCTTTACTGACCATTGGTCTTCTCTTCCTGACAATTTTGGTTCCTGGGGTGGGAACCGCTCTTTCGGCCTTTTCTGTCGTTTGTAGCAATGTTAACTTCCTAATTTTTTCTGCCCGAATCTAAACTGCCATTGCCCAAATCCACCAGTCACAACTGGTTTTTACGGGTATTTTATTGCCTTTCAGTATTTTAAAAAGCAAAACCACTGGATTTTCATTTGAATAAGGTGATTTTTTTTCTGACTGTGGTCTTGCTTCGTGTAGCATTAAAGTAGCACTATTTTTTCTTGCTCCTGAACCCCGCCCTTTTATAAATTCCTTAAGTTTGAACTGGAAAGTGACCTTTTTTCAAGACCTAATTTCGTAACCTTAAATCAACGTTTATGCCAAACAAAACCCTTTTGTCATTTCTGATCAGCATGCTTTTGTTTTTTGGCATGCAGTGCCTGAGCCTGAATGCCTATGCACAAGGCATTTTGGTAACAGGAAAGGTTTTGGATGCTGAAACAAGTCAGCCATTACCTGGTGCCACTGTCAGCATTAAAGGAACCCTTATTGGGGCCTCTGCTGACATTGAAGGAAATTATTCCATTCGTGTTCCCGACAGGAATGCCGTCCTGGTATTCACCTATGTCGGCTTCAGAACCGCTGAAGTCCCCGTTGGAACACAGGACATCATTATCGTATCCCTCGAGGAGGAGGTTACAATGCTTGGTGATGTCGTGGTCGTGGCCTATGGCGTCCAGCGAAGGGAAGCTGCCACGGGATCTGTCGGCGTTATGGATAGCGAGGAGCTGAACCGCATTACCGTTTCCAGCCCCGAGAAAGCCCTGCAGGGTAAGATCGCAGGCGTGCAGATCAACAACTACTCCGGACAGCCCGGTGGCGGTACTGAGATCTTTATTCGGGGGATCAGCTCAATCAATGCCGGAAATCAACCCCTTTATGTCGTTGATGGCGTTCCGGTTATTACGGGATATTATGGCTATTCAACAAACGATGCCAACGTTATGTCCACCATCAACCCTGCCGACATCGAGTCTATCACCGTTTTGAAAGATGCTGCGGCAGCCTCCATTTACGGCTCGAGAAGTGCTAATGGGGTTGTTTTGATCACTACCAAATCAGGAAGGGTTGGAAAAACCAAAATCGAGGTGAATGCCAAGACGGGCTTGTCTTCTCATTCCCGAACGGGCGATTACCGTTTTATGAACTCTGAAGAACTTCTTCAGTACCATAGGGATGCCATCGTGAATGCAGGATTTAACCCCGACAACCAGGCGGACCCCGAGCATTACTATCCGATGTCACTGCTCAATGGTGAACAAACCGACTGGTTTAAAGAAGTATTCAGGACAGGCCATACCCGCAGCATTGATTTGAGCGCTTCAGGCGGAAACGAGAAAACCAACTTCTTTATGTCGGGGGGGTATTTCTCCGAGGAAGGCATCCTGATTGGCTCCTCTATGGACCGGATGAACCTGTCACTGAATGTGGGACACAATGTGAACGACAAACTGAATATCGGAACCAAAATCAGGGGCTCCTATTCAAAGGCCTCCGACCGCCCCCTTCAGCTTTACTGGGCAAGCCCCGTGTATGGTGCAATGAACCTTCTGCCTTGGGAAAACCCCTATAATGAAGATGGAACCATTAACTGGAATCTGCCTTCAAACTGGAATTACAACCCCGTCGGGATTGCCCGGGAGGATGAACAGTGGGATAAATTTTACCGTATGATGGCCAGTGCATACCTTGAATATGAAATTATCGAAGGCCTGAAATTTAAAACCAATAACTCGGTCGACTACCTCGACAGCGAAGGGCGGGTTTATTACAGCCCCTTTTCACCTGATGGCGCAGGGACAAACGGCAGCCTTTGGACCGGCTTGACCAAAAATTATGATCTGCTGACCTCCAATACCCTGAACTACACAAGGCAGTTTACCGATTTTGGTTATGTACGTGTTTTGCTCGGCCAGGAAGCTCAATACCGTAAATACGCTCAGTATGGTATGGAAGCACAGGGAATTGGCACACAGATCCCTTATGTTAGCAACACCACCGCCGATAGGCAGTATGTTGACCTGGGATTATCCGAAATGGCGCTGGCTTCATTCTTTGGCATCCTCGATTACAACTACAACGACAAATATCTCTTGTCAGCAAGCGTCAGGAGGGATGGAAGTTCTCGGTTCTCACCCGAAACACGTTGGGGTACCTTTTATTCCGTAGGGGCTTCCTGGAATATTCATAATGAGCCATTTATGGAAAAGGTCAATTTTATTGACTTCCTGAAGTATCGGGCCAGCTATGGAACCAGCGGTAACTACAACATTGGTAATTATCAGTTTTTCGGAAGTTATGGCACTACCGAATACAACAGCAACCCTATGAGTTATCCCATCAGGCTGGCAAACACCAACCTGACATGGGAACAAAATGCCGAATTCAATACAGGTATTGACGCTAATCTGCTGAAAAAAATTGGCATCAATCTAGACTTCTATCACAGGATTACCTCCGATATGCTGCTCAATGTCCCATTGCCGGCAACAACCGGATTTGACTCGCAGAGAAGGAACGTCGGAAAGATGAGCAATACGGGGGTTGAGCTGACAATGGATTATAAACTGATCAATACCAACACAACCAACCTGAATTTGGGGTTCAACGTTTCCCATATCAAAACCAAAATCCTCGACCTGGCCGGTGAACCCGAAATGCTCGATGGCTGGAACAGGATTTTCAGGCTCAATGAAAGTTTCTCGCAGTGGTATGTTTACGACTGGGCAGGGGTGAACCCCCTTACCGGTATGGGTATGTGGTATGATGAAAACGGTGAACTGACCGAAAGCTTCTCCAGGGCAAGAAGAATTACAAAGGGACAACTGGAGCCCAAATGGGTCGGCGGTTTCTTTATGAACTTCTCCTGGAAAGGTTTTACCATCAGCCCGATGTTTGAATTCAAAACCGGGCACTCCGTTTATATTATGGAAACCCGCTACTCAATGTCCGATGGCTGGTATATAGGCCACAACCAATCGGCTGCCCTGCTCGATTACTGGAAACAGCCCGGAGACCGGGTTGAAAACCCCAAACCCATTGCAAACAACTCGTCAAACTCTAACGCCTGGAACTCCAGCCGATGGATCGAAAAAGGCGACTATCTGAGGTTTAAGCAGCTGAATATTAATTATACCCTGCCGAAAAAATGGGTTAGCCCTGCCGGCTTCGATGCCATCGACATCTACATGGAAGCCTCCAATATATGGGCCTGGCACGACGTAAGCTATTGGGACCCCGAGCGATCTTATCATGGCGATACCTATGCTTCATACCCCATGGCAAGAAGATTCTTGTTCGGCGTAAAATTTAATTTCTAATCCCTTCAAAATCTACAGATTATGAAAAGTTGCAGAATATTATTCTTCGCTATATTTGGGTTGGCCTTTTTGTTGCCGTCGTGTGAAGACTTTCTCGACCTGGCGCCACCCCTCGAAATGACCACCGAGCTGAGTCTCTCTACTATTGCCGGCCTGGAAGAGGCTACCAATGGCTGCTATGCCCCACTATATTCCACAAACTGGTATGGCCGTGCATTCCCCGTGATTGGCGACCTGAAGGGCGGAAATGCAAAAGCAAGTCCGCTCAACAGCGGGCGCTTCCGCAGCGAATATACCTGGACCAACAACCCTTCTTCCACTGCAGGGGTCTATTATCAGGGGTATATTGCCATTACAAGGGCCTGCAATGTGCTCGAGTATGCCGATAAACTTGAAGACCCTGATGCAAGCCCTGCCAGGATCAATCAACTTAAGGGTGAAAGCTATTTTATCAGGGCCCTGGCCTATTTCGACCTCATTCGTATGTATGCCCAGCCTTATACCCAGGCACCCCAATCCCTCGGCTTGCCCCTGATTGTCAAATCAGAGGTGTCTTATCCCAGCAGGGCTACCGTGGCCGAGATTTATACCCAGATAGAGGCCGACCTTGAAGAAGCAATCGCCTTGCTTGATTTTGAATCCCGCCCCTCTGCTTCCAATGGAAGTACTGCCGCCTTTGCCAACAAATACAGCGCCCTTGCCCTCCGGGCCAAAGTGGCATTGTATAAAGGCGAATGGCAGGATGCAGCCGATTATGCCAACCTGGTGATTACCAATGGTAACTACACCCTCTACAATACCGCCAATTACCTCACTGTTTGGGGTAAGAATGCCCAGAGTGAAATCATCTTCGAAGTTTTTGGAAAAGATGGTCAGTCATACTATCCCGGCTTTGATGAAATTGGCCACATCTACAACCCCAATGGTTATGGCGACGTGTGTGCCACCAACGATTTGATGAGCCTTTTCGAAGAGAACGATGTCAGGGCCGGCCTGTTCAGGGGAAGAGACGACCTCCCCGGTTATTCCTGGACCTGGAAATATCCCGGCAAAGCGCATAGCCGTGAGAACAACATCCCTGTCCTGAGACTCTCTGAGATGTATCTCATCCGGGCTGAGGCCGCCCTCAACGGAGCGGGCGGTTATAATGCACTCGCTGATTATAACGCTATACGGTCGAACCGCGGCCTTACAGATGCCGCCTCCGTGAGCCTCCAGGATATTTACAACGAAAGAAGACGGGAACTTTGTTTTGAAGGCAATCAGCTTTGGGACCTCTCTCGCACCGGACGAGGCCTCGACCGTGATGAAAACGAGATTCTCATTACCGAAACCTTTAATATCGATATCCCTTTCCCCGACCACAGGTGGGCCATGCCAATCCCTCTGAATGAAATTCTTGTGAACAGCAATATTGTTCAGAACCCGGGTTATACCGATTAATTTTCAACCAAAAAAGCCTGTATTATGACAAGAAAAATTAAACCTCTGATACTCCTTTTGCTCTTCGCCCTGATGGCCGCTTGTGAAAATGACCCTGTCCTCATCCCCGAAGATGTCAACTATGTTGCCTTTTCAAAGGGAAGCCTGACTTTGCCCGAAGACGGTGGCAGCTTCCAGATTGAACTCTATTATGTGACCTTCTCTTCCCAGAGCGCAGTGGTCGCCATTGAGGCCAGCACCCAGGGCCTGGCCTCTCCTGCCGTGGAAGGCGTCGACTTCAACCTGATCGACAACTCTGCCAGCTTCCCCCAAGGACACGGCTTTGCCCACGTCACCCTCGAGATTCTCGACAACGAGGTCTTCGAAGGTTCAAAACAGTTCTTCCTGGTCATCTCTTCTGCCCCTGCCGGTGCCAGGATCGGAATCGATGGCAGGGAGAAAATCCTCATCACCATTGCCGACGACGAACATCCCCTGTCTAAGTTCAAGGGAAATTACACCCACGAGCATATCAACTATTATGGCAGCGACTGGAATTATACCTCCGTCAGCACCATCAACATCAACCCCGAGAATGTCAACCAGATCCTGATCTCCAACATCTGCAGCACCAGCTTGCCTGAGGTAAACCCCATCGTGGCTACAATTGACGAAGAGAATCAGGAAATCATCATTGAAAGCAAACAAATATTTTCCGAGCCCAACGGCAACGGCTATACCTTCGCTTTCAATGCGGGCATCCCCGGCGTTTCTCCCGATAACCCCGAACCCGTTGACGAAAGGGTCATCGGAACCTATACTATCAACGAGGAAACCTCTGAGATTGTGATTACCCTTCATAACTGGGGACCCAAATGGATGGAACCCGATGGAACTACCTACGACGGCTGGTGGTGGTACGACTTCTTTACCGTTTCAACCATGTCCAGAATTGTTGAATAATTTCTGTTTTTTGTTTTAGTTTTGTTTTTTGTTGGAACCAGGAGGCTGCCTTTGGCATCCTCCTGGTTATTTCAAATCCCTTTTTTTGAAAAATTACCCGGCTGATGGCATGCCTTCAACGGGTTATCACCCCCGGGGCCGTTTGCCCGTTTTGTAAAGAAACAAGAATGAAGAATAGAATGATCGCCCGTATCGTAAATATCCTGCACCTGCCCCTGGTGCTGGCCCTGCTCCTTTTGTATGCCCCTTCCTGCCAGAAGGATGAGCCCCTCAACAACCCGCCTGTGGCCGATTTCTCCGTCCTCGAGGACCTCGATGAGTTTTTCCTGTTCGACGAATCATACGACCCCGACGGCGACCCGCTTTCGTTGTGGTGGAATGTCGCCTCTGATCAGATCTTGCTCTCAGGCCACCAGCAACCCGAAGTGTATTTCAGAATACCCCTGCTGCAAGAGCCCCTCGATGTTATCCTTACCCTTGTTGCTGACGATGGCCTGGCCACCCATGAAACCCGGAAAACCATCACCCTCCCCGTACTCAATGAGGAAAGGATCTTCGGACTGGGAATGGAGTGTACGGCCCAAAACAGCAACGAGGCCGGTTACGAATGGTATGTCGACCAGGCCAATTCCGGGACCTTCAGCAACATCAACTGCGGGCCCGCCTCGGCTGTCATGGCCGCCAAATGGGCTATACCCGGATTTACCGGAACCACCCGGGAAGCACGAGATATGATCCTGCCCGGTGGCGGCTGGTGGTACACCAACAACATCATCGATTACCTCAACCATTTCAGCGTGACTAATTTTACCCTCGCCCTGGGCAGCATGGAGGTGCTCAGACAACAAATCGACCAGGGCAACATCGCCATCCTCTGCCTCGATATGTATTATATCCGAAACCAGGAAAAAAACCGCTGGCACGTCGACAGGTTCTACAATGCAGGCAATACAGGATGGGGCCATTTCATCATAGTGAAAGGGTATAAAATCGTCGACGGCCAACTGTTCTTCGAAGCCTACGACCCCTACGGATTCGCCCAGACCTACCCCGACGGCGCCCCAAAAGGCAAAAACCGCTACTACCGCGAAGCCGAACTCAATGATTCCTCCAATATCTGGTGGGATTATGCCATCATCATCAGCCGCGACCCCGATAAAATGGGGAAGGGCCTCGACCCCGTAAAAATCCCTCATCAGGCTGGAAGATGACCTGTTGTAGTTTATTGTTTGGTGAAGCGCTTAACTGAAAATACTTTCCCGGGTCCAGTAAACGCTCCGCTATTCCCGGAAAGTGTCTGACATCCCGGACTGTGCTTGTTTTGGAATAAGAACAAAGGCTGTTAACGCGAAATCCTTGTTTAGAAAATACTCGTTTGCCTCGGCAGAGCTTCCTTGAGATGATAATAATTCTCCCTTCCTTTTTTTGTTTTAATGATCTCAGGTTGCTTTCCCAAGAGGGTATGTATGCGACTTGTGCTTTTTTTGTCCATCCCCAGCAATTCAATGATTTCGTGTGCTGTAATCCCCTTGCCTTTGCGCAACCTTAACTCTTCCAGAATCTTAACGGTAATATCTTGTTCAAGAGGTTTGGATTGTTTGGCCTTGTCTGCCTTCTTGGCTTCAGATTCCAATCCCGGCTCGGCAATGGAAAGGCCTTCAATGACCTTTCCTTCTTCATCAACAGGAAGGGCTCCTTTGGTGATCAGGAGGTTGTTTGCATTCTTTTCATCGGGGGAAGCCAGCCTGACATAAACTTTCAACCCTCTTTTAAGACCATTAAGAACCCCTTCCCAAGTGCCCCCCGAATCTCCTGACTCTGCTGCATATACAGCTCTGGCCAAACCATAAATGATCTTGTTGCGGTCCATGGCCAGGCCAACAGACCATGGGGCCTGGGGATGGTAGGTGCTGATCACCAGCACATCGCCACGCACCAAGGCCGAATAATAGGTCTTAGCCTCATAGGTGCCGATGCCCTGGGGTAAAACAATAATGCTTTGTCCTTTATAATTGAGGGCGCTGTCTAAGGCCTGCTTGTCAACCCCTTTTGCAAAACCGCTAACAATCACCGTCTTGGCCTTGACTGCCTGTTTGGCTATGGTATCCGTGAATCTCAATGATTTTTCTGAACAGTTTCTTGATCCTACAATGGCTACGCTGTTGCAGTTAAGCAAGTCTGCATTGCCCTTTGTGTAAATGGTAATAGGAGCGTCCTTTTTAAGGTTTTCTTTCAGAATCCTGGGGTAGGCATATTTATCCATAATATGAACAATCTCGACACCCCGCTCAATGAGTTTCTCGGCAAGAAAAGAATAATTTGGGATTTCCTCTGTGGCTTGCATTATGCCTTGCCATTCCTTTTCAGTAAAAGAAAACCCCAGCCGATCACCCGCTTTGATCTTCTTCATCACACCCTCAATGCTTTCTCGCTCGTAAACGACATCGATCAGGAACTCCATCTTTCGCCTGTTCGAAAAGTCCTTGGCGTGGGCAAATGCCATCCAATAAGCGCTGAAGTTTTCTGTCATATTACCTGCCTCCAATTGTTTTTGCAATGACAAGGGGGGCTACCAGCTCAGCGCCGTGTCTTTGTAAAATAGCTGCAATTTCCCTAATGGTACATCCACTGTCAAAAATGTCATCAACCAGCAAAATGTTTTTCCCTTCCACATCCTCATCTATCCTGAAAGCATCCCTTATGTTGTCGCGCTTTCCTATGGCAGATTCAAATACCTTTTGGGGATGCGTTTCCCTGGATTTTTTCAGCCCGTGCGATAACTCAAAACCCAGCATTCGGGCTATTTCTTCTGCAAAATGCTTTACCAGATCGCCCGATATGGTAGGCGGAACATACATTACAAGATCAAAATGCTTTTTCCCAAAGTAATGGCGGAAAGCCTTCAGGGTCAACCGCAGCAGGTAATTGGGGAAATCCCCTCCCTGTTCATATTTACTGTGGTGAAGCATCGACCCCACTTGGGTCACCCCATAATGTGACGCAGCGATTCCATTTACGAGGATACCATCTTTTCGTTCAACCTCAAGCACCGGGAAGTAATTTTCTCTAAACTTTTCAATTTTCCTCAACTCTTCTTTATTGGCCCTGATTCTGTAGTCCTTGTTTCGGTCATTGTCACATTTTCCGCACGGCTCTATTGTTTCGTCCCCCAAATAGTTACGCAAAAAGTTCATCCTGCAGGTTCGTGTGTCTATGTATGCCTTCATCTGGTTAAAATCCTCCAGCTTGGCCACCCTTAATTCCTCAAAAGTCTTCGTGTCAAGCAAGGGTGCATTAAATTTTAATTCATATAGGCTATGGCTACCTCTCGTCACTTTGGTAATAATACCCTGATCAATCAGGTCAGCCAAAATTACCTTTATTGCGATTTGTTTCAGATTAATTTTTCTGATAATGCCAAATTGACTCAGTGGCTCATCCATGAGCAAACGGATTACCTCCTGGTATTTATTGACTGGGGGCCTGTTGTTCTGAATGAAAGCAAGGGGAAGTTCATCATCTTCAGGGGCGTATAGGAGAATAATTTTTGTGGAGAAACCATCCCTCCCTGCACGGCCTATTTCCTGGTAATAATGCAGGGGCGATTGGGGTACCTGGAAATGGATCACAAAGCGGATATTGGGCTTATCCATCCCCATACCCAAAGCATTGGTTGATGCAACGCATTTGTATTCATCAGCCATGAATGCTTTTTCTATCCTTTCCCTGGAGCCATGATCCAGCCCGGCATTGTAATTGATGGCCTTAATGCCGTTTTGGACAAGCCACTGTGCAACGGTCTCAGTTTCTGCCTGGGTTCCGCAGTAGATGACCCCTGTGCCTTCAATCTTTTCCACCAACCTTAGCAGCGCCGCCAGTTTATGCTCCTGATTTTCACACCATACAACGTTTAGTGAAAAGTTATCTCGCCCAAGGGACCCCCTGAGCACTGTCAGCTTGGTATTGTCGAATTGAACTTCAATATCTTGCTGTACTCTTTTTGTGGCCGTTGCCGTGCAAGCCATCACCGGGAAATCTTTCTGAAGCTGCTTCACCACATTCACGATCCTTCTGTACGATGGTCTGAAATCATGTCCCCAGGCCGAAATACAGTGTGCTTCATCCACCACCACCATGGCCAGGCGCATCTTCTGAACCACCTGCTGCCACGATTCATCTTCCTGACGCTCAGGGGCAATATACAGGAGTTTGTAGTCTCCTCGCCCGGCCTTTTCAAGTATTTCTGCTTTTTCCTGAGGATCGAGCGTTGAATTAATAAAAGCCGCCGGAAGGTTTATAGCCTGCAAGCGCTTCACCTGCTCACGCATCAAAGCAATGAGGGGAGAGAAAATGATGGTTGTGCCATATAGCATGGTAGCTGCAAACTGGAAAACCAGCGATTTCCCAAACCCGGTCCGTTGAATCATCAAAATGCGTTCCCCATTCAATAGCCTTGAAATGGCCTCCCACTGCTCATCATAAAAATGTTGCAAGCCAAACTTGGCCCTCAGAATGTGTTCTGCTTGTTCTTTTCTCACAATCTTTGCCCTTTAAATTGTGCCAATCCGGACTCTCAGGATATTGCTTTAATTTTTTTCCGGTTCTCCTTATTTAACAAACCCCTTGCCACAAAGCCAGGTGTGATGTCAACAGGAAGAATGGACTAAAAGACTCATTTTACCTTCTTCTTAAGGATTCGTTTCGCCGCCTCATTGGCATAGGTCCAGGCGGAGAAGTCGCCCACCTGCCCGCTTTCCTTGTCAACGATCACGGGGTCGTCGCCAAACATCTTGTATTTCGACAGCAGTTTCTGTTCGCCGGCCCCGGGTTCCATCATACCCCTGAGCGATTCTTCCACCACCCGGCGGGCGGCCTGCTCGGCCTCTTTATAGGTGTCGTAGTGGCCCTTGTTATAGGCCTCTGATTCGTCCATATAGTGGTAGTTGTCGTAAATGCGCAGGTGGTAAGGCATAGGGGTGCAGCTTCAGGGGTTTCAGAAAATAATTAAATAGTTAAATATGTTGATTTACAATCCTTTGAAAGTTAAATTTCAAACCTCTGCAAGTTTA